>Ga0208246_1001160_pt1 | contig 15886 bp, 10 predicted proteins | sample RifOxyD2_FD_184039 | JGI IMG/M metagenome (GOLD analysis project Ga0208246, IMG submission 184039) | Soil microbial communities from Rifle, Colorado - Rifle Oxygen_injection D2 (SPAdes) | ecosystem: Environmental > Terrestrial > Deep subsurface > Rock core/Sediment | place: Rifle, Colorado... | reverse complement strand
AGCATCTCTTGGCGGACCGGGCCTATGACTCAAATGAGATTATCGAAAAGGCCTCACAACAGGGCATGAATGCCGTAATCCCGCCGAAGAAAAACCGAAAAATCGTCAGAGATTTTGACCCAGAGCTTTATAAGGCAAGGCATTTAGTGGAGAATGCATTTCTTTATTTGAAACAATGGCGTGGAATTGCCACCAGATACGCTAAAAATGCGGATTCCTTTCTAGCGGCAATTCATATCAGGTGTATTTTTTTATGGGCTACAATCTCGTGACTATGCTATCTAGTAACTCTTCAAAACTACCACGGTTTTTCGCTCCTGCTGCATTTGGGCTGAATCTTGAGACTGTTTCTAAATCAAATCCCTTCTGATAAAGCTCATGTATGGATTTATGATTTGCATTAATCATTACTATAAAAGCCCCTCTGCTTCGAGCGTCTCGCACGAAATATCGTAAACGTTTTTGATCGTTCCACGCAAAAAGCTTCTCATTGTACTTCGCAAATCCATTTTGATTGTGTCGGACGGTGTAAGGAGGGTCTATAAATACTAGGTCCCCTTTTCCTTGATTGAGATTCATTTCTCTATTCAAGAAAAAAACCATTTTCGCCTGAGGCAAAATATGAGGATGTGGCAACTAAACAGTTAAAATTACACTGTCTTGAAATTAAAAAGGAGAGGTGTTAAAAGGGAGGTGAGTTTTACAGCCCCCTTTGCAGGAGGCTGGCGGTTCTCCGAAGAGTTACCTGCGAAGCAATGCTTCTTGTTATGAATGCATAAAGCAACACGGGCGGATATCGGACGATTGCGGGTTTATTTTATAACCAATTTAGTCTAAAGGGAAGCTAAAAATGAGCAAACGTATCTTAGGCCTAGATTTAGGTGTGGCATCTGTCGGTTGGGCATTGATTGAAGAATCTGAAACTTCTGAAACTTCTGGAAACATATTGGGAGGTGGCTCTCGAATCTTTCCTTCGGTGCTCGAAGCCAAAAGCGAACTTCCTAAAAATGCGGCCCGTCGCCTTAAACGCGCCATGCGTCGTACTCTTAACCGGCGGCAAATGCGTCGGGACACCTTAACCAATGTATTAACCAGATCAGGTCTCTGGCCCGAATCTAAAAAAGACCGTGATCAATTGATAGTCTTTAGCCCCTATCTCTTCCGCAAAACCGGGCTCGATCACCCTTTGTCCCTTTTTGAGTTGGGGCGATGTTTCCTTCATATGAACAAACGCCGGGGCTTTTTAAGTAATCGAAAAAGCAAATTAACCGGGTTTGAGGATGATGCCCGCATTCTCGAACTAATCCAAAGAGACGAACAAGCGGATGCTGAGGCTACCCCCAAAAAAGCCCAAAAAAATGCTACCCAAGAGGAAAAAGACCTGGGGGCTGTGCTTGGGGAAATTTCTCAACTCAAAGCCGCAATGCAAGTGGTCGGTGCAAGAACCCTCGGAGAGTATTTGGCCGACCTACCCAAAAAGCGGGGCACTCACACTGAACGAGCCATGTATCAACATGAGTTTGAACAACTGTGGACTGCCCAGCAAACACACCATCCAAACACACTTAGCGAGGGCCTGAAAGCGGAAGTATATCGGGCCCTTTTCTTCCAACGCCCCCTTAAACTGCAAAAATTTTTGGTTGGCCCCTGCACCTTGGAGCCCCAGCGAAAACGAGCGGCCAAGGCTTGTTTAGAATTTCAGGAATTTCGTACTCGCCAAGAGCTGAATCATTTGCTGATTTTCAACCCTGATGAGAGGGCGTACCGGTGTTTAAGTGAAACGGAAAGGGAGGCTATTTTTCAGCACCTCCAAACCCACGACCAAATCACCCTAGGCCAAATCCGCAAAGCCCTATCTTTACATGCAGGTGAACACTTAAATTTCGAGGATAAGGAGCACAAAATCCCTGGAAATCGAACGTCCGTTAAGTTGCAAAAAATATTAGGAACCCTTTGGCAAACATTGGGAAACAAACAATTTGAGTTAATTACCGATCTCCTCACCATCAACGACCGCCGTGACCTTTTCAAACGGCTTGAAAGTCATTGGAAACTCCCTTTAGAGACCGCTTATCACCTCACCATATTGGAACTGGAATCAGGTTATTCACCACTGTCGCGCAAGGCAATTTGCCTGCTCCTTCCTCATCTACGAACTGGGCTGCCCTATGCCCAAGCTTTACAGCAAGCGGGCTATCACGCCGGGGCAAAACCTATCGGAGAGGCGGAAGTCCTCGCGCCCCCGCCCAGGACCAACAACCCCGTGGTTGGAAAGGCACTGAACCAGACACGCAAAATAGTAAATGCCCTAATCGCCACCTGGGGCCTGCCTGACGTAATCCGGGTCGAACTGACTCGGGACGCCAAACAGGGCAAAAAAGCCCGCGAGCGTATCCAAAAACAGCAAAAAGTGAATGAAAAATTAAATAACGAGGCAAAAGTCCAATTGGAGGAATTGGGGATTTTGCAGATCACCGGTGAAGCCTTACTCAAATATCGGCTTTGGGCCGAATGCAAAGGAGTTTGCCCCTATACCGGCCAAACGATTACTCCAGCAATGCTCTTTGGCTCAGAGGTGGACATCGAACACATTCTGCCTTACTCGCGCAGTTTGGACGATTCATACATGAACAAAACCTTGTGTATGTCCTTTGAAAACCGCCAAGTAAAAAAAGGCCTCACTCCCTTTGAGGCCTATGGTGAGACAGACCGGTTCCCTGAAATCCGGCAGAGATTGTTGGATTTGGAATCAATGCCAAGAGAAAAGAAAAACCGCTTTTTTTTAAAGGATAAACCGTTAGAAGATTGGTTGGCCCAATTTACTAATCGACAACTAAGTGATACCCGGTACATCAGTTTGGAGGTTAAAAATTATCTCCAACAATTGGGTTGTAAGATAGAGGTCACCAGCGGTTCCTATACGGCAGCCTTGCGCCGCAAATGGAGTTTAAACAACCTTTGGCGCGGGAAGAAAGACGACATTCAAGACGCCCCAAAATCTCGCGACGACCACCGCCACCACGCTCTCGACGCCTTGGTGACCGCCTTGACCGATGTGGGGTTGATGCAGCGGCTGGGCAAGGCTTCGGCGAAATACGGTCACTTAGCCCTGGACGACCGGCAGTTGCCCCTGCCCGCCCCTTGGCCCGATTTGGCCGAACAAACCGAAAAATGGCTCAAGAACATCATTGTTTCGCATGCCCCCATGCGCAAGTTGAGTGGGGCACTCACGGAAGAAACCGCCTACGGCAAAGGTAAAGCTTGGCTGACCAAGGGTGCTAAAAAAGCAAAAGCCGATGAACCCGAAGAAACCGAGTTGGTCGAGGTTTTAGTTCACCGCAAATCTATTTCAGAGCTTAAAGATACCGAAGTGCCCAAAGTCCGCGATCCCTGGCTGCGAGGTCTTTTAGCGGCTCGTCTGGCCGAATATGGCGGCAACGCCAAAAAAGCCTTCGCCGAGCCCATTTTCCATAAAGACGGCAAAACTCCAATCAAAAAGGTTAGGTTAGCAAATCGGTTTACAGAGGGAGCCATTTTCCCGGTCTCCAAAGGCCACCCCGAGGGAACCGATTACAAATTTTATATATTCGGCAACAACCATCACATTGAGATCATCGAAGACCTAGCCACCGGGAAGCGTAGCGGGGGCGTAGTCACCGCGATGGAGGCCGCAAAGCGGGTGCGCATCGAAAAAAAGCCTATGGTTCAAACCGATCACGGCCCTGGGAAACGTCTAGTCTGCTGGCTTTGTATTAACGACCTGATTAGGGACCCAAAACCTGGATATGAAGGAATTTTCCGAGTTCAAAAAATGGACAACCAGCTCCATGTCCATTTCCGGCTTCACACCGATGCCACACTGGAAAAGAATCTAGGCGCGGGGTCTTTCACGCCCGGTTCCTATCGCGGGACCAAGCTTTACATTGATCCTTTGGGCCGCATCAAAGAGGCTCGTGAATAAGCGAATCATTGAGATTGGGCATGCCGCATCTTTAGGGGTGTGGCATCGACAATTAAGGATCCAACGACCTGAAATGGACGAGGTCACTGCTCCTTTGGAAGATCTAGGGGTCTTGGTGCTGGACCATCCTGCCATACACTTGAGCTTTGCGTTACTGCGCGAATGTGCCAAGGAAAACATTGCCCTAATCGTCAATGATGAGCATCACCTTCCAGTAGGAATCCTCTCTCCGCTGGCGGGCCACAGTCTCCATGCCCAAAGTTTACACGCCCAGGTTGCCCTCAAAGCCCCACAAGGCAAACGGCTTTGGCAAGCAATCGTAAAAGCGAAAATCCGCGAACAGGCTAAGGCCTTGGCTTTGGTATCTGCCCATCCCATAAACGAGGTTGAATATGTTAAAAAAGTAGTTAGCGGCGACCCCAGCAATATTGAAGCCCAATTTGCCAAACTTTATTGGCCAAAGATGATGGGCTCTGGGTTCCGACGAGGAGGACACCAGGGCGGGGTGAATGCTTGTTTGGATTACGGTTACGCATTATTGCGTTCTTTGTGCGCACGCGCTCTTTGTGCCACTGGACTGCATCCCGCACTAGGCCTTCACCATCGTAATCAATATGATGCCCATGCATTGGCTGACGATCTAATGGAGCCACTTCGTCCTTTAGCAGACTTGGAAGCATTCAAAATCAGGGTAGAAAAAGAGAGTGAAGATTTTGAGTTGGATCAACTAGTTCGCCATCGGCTCTTGGGTTTGCTAACCGGAACCTGCCTTCTCAATGGGGCGCAGATGCCCATTTTTGTAGGGGTAGAGCGCTATGCAGCCAGTTTAAAACAGGTAATTATGGGTGAGACTAAAACCTTGGAGATACCTGAGTTTGTACGCCATCAAAGTGAGAATTTATGATTTTCGGAGGAATGCGTAGCATGTGGATTCTAGTCATGTTCGACCTACCCGTCGATACTCCCGAGGCCAAAGCCGCTTATCGGGAGTTTCACGACTTCCTTTTAGATGAGGGATACCTAATGTTGCAATATTCAGTTTACGCGCGACCCTGTGCTAGCGAAGAAGTGCTGGACGTACACGAGTCCCGCGCAGAAAAACGCTTACCTGACGACGGACAGGTGCGCATCCTGAAATTCACCGATTCTCAATACGCACGCATGAAAACTTTTTACGGAAAAATACGTGGACCTACTGAAAAAGCGCCAGACCAACTCACTTTTTTGTAGCCCAACCGACTGCGAAGCCTTTTGTTGTCTAGATTGCCAAGCGATTAGTTACAATCATCCGATATCCGCCCGCAATTCACAACAGGTTGGTCGGAGACCATCCTTTAGAAAATGTTACAATCATCCGATATCCGCCCGCAATTCACAACGTTTCGCTGTTTGTGGGTGGATTCGCAAGGGTTACAATCATCCGATATCCGCCCGCAATTCACAACGTGTTTTAAATCGTACTTTAGGGGCGAAATGTTACAATCATCCGATATCCGCCCGCAATTCACAACACCTCGTTACGCACGTTGATCACGCCCCCAGTTACAATCATCCGATATCCGCCCGCAATTCACAACAAATGTGTTGGCCGATGCCGCCGGGCTGGGGTTACAATCATCCGATATCCGCCCGCAATTCACAACGCCCCCCCGGGGGGCTGGTTGGAGATATGGTTACAATCATCCGATATCCGCCCGCAATTCACAACTGTCTCACTTAGCCCGCTTCGGCGGCCATAGTTACAATCATCCGATATCCGCCCGCAATTCACAACAGCAGGCAGCGCTGGCCGCCGACGCTATCTGTTACAATCATCCGATATCCGCCCGCAATTCACAACCCGACTCTTGCCGACCCCGCCCTTAAGATTGTTACAATCATCCGATATCCGCCCGCAATTCACAACTGGTATTTCGGCAACCAGCAAAGTCGGGAGGTTACAATCATCCGATATCCGCCCGCAATTCACAACTGAGCCCCGCGATAGAATCAACCGCGTAATGTTACAATCATCCGATATCCGCCCGCAATTCACAACTCTTCTTCGCGTATAAATTCAATCATTTTGGTTACAATCATCCGATATCCGCCCGCAATTCACAACAGATAGAGGTAGGGCTTGCCGCCAAGGGAGGTTACAATCATCCGATATCCGCCCGCAATTCACAACGTGATCGTGGTCCCAGATTCGGCCCTAAAAGTTACAATCATCCGATATCCGCCCGCAATTCACAACTTCGTTAGCCCATCGGGTTTGGCGCAAGGCGTTACAATCATCCGATATCCGCCCGCAATTCACAACGCCCAGAGGCTGAACAAAAACAAACGATTGGTTACAATCATCCGATATCCGCCCGCAATTCACAACCGGATGCCAAGCGCCTGCCTCAGCCGCCGTGTTACAATCATCCGATATCCGCCCGCAATTCACAACGCAAACATTGGGGGCCACTGCTACAGGGATGTTACAATCATCCGATATCCGCCCGCAATTCACAACGCAGTCACCGGCCAGGGTAAATTTTGACCAGTTACAATCATCCGATATCCGCCCGCAATTCACAACAACTTGAGTCGGTTGAGGATGAGGCTAGGGGTTACAATCATCCGATATCCGCCCGCAATTCACAACTCAGCCCCGCGATAGAATCAACCGCGTAATGTTACAATCATCCGATATCCGCCCGCAATTCACAACAATGACAGCGTGTTTGTTTGGGCGGAGTACGTTACAATCATCCGATATCCGCCCGCAATTCACAACTTGTTACTCGCAGCCCAAACCCGGAGAGAGGTTACAATCATCCGATATCCGCCCGCAATTCACAACAACTGGTTGGCCGCCTGATTCGCACCCCAGGTTACAATCATCCGATATCCGCCCGCAATTCACAACTTACCTTAGACACAGCATCCGTTAAACGGTGTTACAATCATCCGATATCCGCCCGCAATTCACAACGCGAGCTTGGCCCCACCGACGAACTGGCCGGTTACAATCATCCGATATCCGCCCGCAATTCACAACTTGGTTTGTGTGTTTGTGTGGGTGTTTAGGGTTACAATCATCCGATATCCGCCCGCAATTCACAACTTGGCCATGGTGTTTACCCTTCAACGTGGTGTTACAATCATCCGATATCCGCCCGCAATTCACAACTAAACGGCGAGCAGCGTTGGGCTAAGCCCGGTTACAATCATCCGATATCCGCCCGCAATTCACAACAGTTTTGGTAATACCCGGCAACCAACAATGTTACAATCATCCGATATCCGCCCGCAATTCACAACCATACAGAGTTCAGGCGTCTGCTTTTTGACGTTACAATCATCCGATATCCGTCCGCAATTCACAACTTTGTTTCGATCGAGCCAATGTTGGAGGCAGTTACAATCATCCGATATCCGCCCGCAATTCACAACTGTTTGCTTCGCCCGTGATGTTGATTTCCAGTTACAATCATCCGATATCCGCCCGCAATTCACAACTGCTTAGCCGATCACTACCACTCGACCAAAGTTACAATCATCCGATATCCGCCCGCAATTCACAACACGCTTTGGTAGGCGAGGAACATTTGCTGGGTTACAATCATCCGATATCCGCCCGCAATTCACAACAGGCGCTGCCCCGTGGAGTTTGCCTTGCGCGTTACAATCATCCGATATCCGCCCGCAATTCACAACGCCCAGGGCAATAAACCAAAAGAGGCTAAGGTTACAATCATCCGATATCCGCCCGCAATTCACAACATCAGACGCCGCCTAATCGCGGTGGATTTGGTTACAATCATCCGATATCCGCCCGCAATTCACAACGTTCAGGTTCAAAGCCTTGCGGAGTAGGTTGCCCAGACCATCCACGGCGGTATGAACCTTGGTGGTGAAGCCAACCCGAGAACGGCCTAACGCTCGGACAGCCTGTCCACCGCCGGGGCCCCTGGAAAGCGGATCTTTTTGGGAGGGGCTACTTTTTTAAAAGCCCCGGCGGAGTAAGGATGAGCCCGCACCAAGGTGCTGTCGATCGGCAGGTTTTCCAGGTCCACGTCGGCGCTAAAAGGGGAGAAGAGCCGTTCGAGAACTCCGAGGGCTTGCCATCGGGCGAACCGTTTGTAAACGCTGTTCCGTTTGCCATATTTTCTTTACTACCCCTCTTCCCCCGGAAGCCTTTTTTCATCAAGGTCCCCAGCACTTGGAGCGGTTAGGGCTTGCCAGAAAAGAGTACATATGTTCTACTACTACCGATGGACTTCTTTTCCCGGTGAACCATGAATGCCCTGACCCTGCAAAGCTTCAAAACCAAACCCAGCGGACCTCAGGCCCGACTCGGCTGTGGCCTGCCCTTGCTGGACGGTTTTTTGGGCGGCGGGCTACCCTGGGGGAAGTTGGTGGAGTGGGGAGCGCCGACCGGCCAGGAAGGCTGGAGCCTGATCCTGCCTTTTGTGGCCCAGGCGAGCCGGAAGGGGCTTTGCCTGTGGGTCGGTGCCGAAGACCGGCGACAGCCCTTTGCGCCAAGCTGGATCCAGGCCGGGGTAAAGCCCGAACGGATGCTCTTTCTGGGCTGCGCCAAACCCCTCAAGGAAGCCAAGGAGGTCTTCCCCCACCCCTTGGTGCGCCTGATCCTGCTTGATGGCCCCAAGGGGCTGCGCAACGAAGACTTGGCCTACCTCTCTACTCAAGCTCGGCTGACCGGCAAGCTGATCCTCCTGGTCCGGCCCCATTTTTTAAGCGAGAAACGGGGCAATGTTTGGGCCGCGTTGCGGTTCAACGGCTGGCGGCGGCAAAGGACCGGGGATTGGGTTCTCCGTTGCCTCAAAGGCCCCTTGGCTGCCGAAGTCCGACTTCCGGCGGAGGGTGGATCATGAACCCAAACCGGTCCGGCCCCAGTGCCCCGCCCCATTTTTTAGCCCTAGAGGCGAGGCCCCAGGACAGCGAGGCGCTCTTTTGCCTAAGCGGGAAAAGCATGGCTTGGGCCGAAGGAGTGTGGCTCTTTGACCTGAGCCTTTTCCTGGGCTACTGGCGCATCCGGGCGGTCCATGGGCAGGTGGGGCTGGGCCACTTGTGGCGCAATGTCTTGGACCGTCAACTGGGGGAAGGGTCCAACTTTGGGGGATTGTACAAGGCGGCCTTTGCCCCCCACCCTTGGCGGGCGCTCCTGCTTTTGGAAGCGATGAAGCAAGGCCGCAGTTCTGGGCTGGTTACCGATGGCGGAAAACGGGGCACCCAACTGTTACAAAAACTGAGCTGGCCCACCTGGACCGAGGCGGCCCAAGGCATGGCCCAACCCTGGAGGGACTCCATGCGCAAGGGCTTTCATCCCCCCGCCTTCCGGCAACAGCTTGAACGGTTCCAAACCGCCATGCTCCGTTTGGGGATCGAACGTCCCTTTTTCAGCCACAACCTCAACCAACCGGCGGTGGCGGTGCGCTTTGGGGCAGCGGTGGCGCAACTTTGGTCTTGGACCTTAAACCCCACCCCAGACCTCCAGCAGTTCCCTTGGGCCGAACTAGAGACCCTCCCCCCCAAGGAGGTCCGGCAGGTGGTGGACTATCCGCTCAAGCTTTGGGAACAAATCGCCCCGTTGTTGCTGGCCGACCTGGACCGGCTTTGTGGGCAACTTTCGGGCCGCGCCGAATTGATCCTGGAACTGGGCTGGGAGTTGAGCTTGGAGGAAGGGGAACCCTTGGTCCTGGAGATTGGTTTTCGTAGTCCCCATGACCTCAAGGAGGAGGCAGGGAGGCACCAAACCCTGCTCACCCGGATGCAAAAGGCCTTGGAACAAGTCCTAGCCGAGCGAATGGCCGAGAGTCCTCAAGGAGCAGAAGCCCCCTGGGTCACTGGTTGGCGGTTGATTCTCTCCAAGTCGGTACAGATTCCCGATCAGGTCTTGGACCTGTTTGGCACAGTCCAGGAAGAAGGCAGCGAGGCGGAGCAGTTGGCCAAACTGGAGAACCAACTCCCGGTGCCCTTGCGGAGGTTTGGTTCCCGACCAGACCCAGAGCCGGAAAGCTCCTTTGGCCCTTGGGGGGAAGTTTGCCCCTCTCCAGCCCCCCAAGGCCACCCGGCCCCCTGGGTGCGACCGGCCTTTTATTTCCCTGAGCCCCGGCCTTTGGAAGGTGAACCGGAGGGGCGGCTGGAGTTTCTGGAGGAGGCCAGCGGGAAATGGTGGAAGTCTTCCCAAGGGGAAGGGCGGCGCAGGTATTACCAGTGGGTGGATGCTAAGGGCCAAGCGGTCTGGGTGTTTGTGGACGAAGAGGAAAACTGGTTTGTCCAGGGGGTTTATGATTGAACATTGGCACGACTGGCTTTGCCACAGCAATTTCTCTTTTTTGACCGCTGCCGCCCACCCAGAGGAACAGCTCCACCGGGCGCTGGCCTTGGGGTACGACAGTCTGGGGCTGGCGGACCTGGACGGGCTTTATGGCTCGGTTCGGCCTTACCGGGCCTTGAAGGAACTGGGCTACCAACAAGACCAGCGGCAGATCAAACTGCTCTACGGATCCGAAGTTCGGTTGGCACCGGGGGAGCGAGAATTGCCGGTCCTCTTGCAGGACAGTTTGGCCCTTTATGCCCAGGACCTTACCGGCTACCAAAACCTCTGCCGCCTTTTGAGCCACAGCCACCGGGGCGGCAAGGGGACGGCTTGGCTCTCCTTGGAGGACCTCCTCCACTTCCCCACCCAAGGAATCTTGGCCATCCAGCCCATGCGGGGCCTGATCCGCCGGGGGGAGGGGGAGGCCCTGGTCCGGCGTTTGGGGGTTTTAAAGGAACTCCTACCGGGCCGGTTGTTCTTGGCGGTCAGCCGCCACTTGAGCCCCCAGGAGGATGGCTGGATCGAGCCCACCTTGGAGCTTTCCCGCCGGTTGGGGATTCCTTGGCTGCCTTGCCAAGATGCCTTTTTTGATGTTCCAGGCAAAAAGCCCCTTTGTGACCTGTTGCAGGCCATCCGGCACAACCAACCCCTGGATCGGGTTTCCGAGCAGATCTTCCCCAACGCCCGACGTTACCTGCACAGCAAACCGGCCTTGTGGAAGCTCTATGGCCCTCTGCCGGGAATTCGGGAGGCGCTGAGGCGCTCCCACGAACTGGCTTCAGGCTTCACCTTTGAGCTACACCATCTGCGGTACCAGTACCCCCAAGAGATGATCCCCGCCGGGCTCGGCCCCCAAGCGTACTTGACCCAATTGACTTGGGAAGCAGCCTGGAAAAAACATCCAGACGGGATCCCCGTCGGGCTCCAGGCATTGTTGCACAAGGAATTGGGGCTGATCGAGCAGTTGGGCTTTGCGGACTATTTCCTCACTGTCTGGGACATCGTCACCTGGGCCAGGTCCCAAAAGATCCTCTGCCAAGGCCGGGGCAGCGCGGCGAACAGTGCGGTTTGTTATGTCCTGGGGGTGACCGCCATCGACCCGGACCGGTTTGACCTGCTGTTTGAACGGTTCATTTCGGTGGAACGAGGGGATCCGCCGGACATTGATGTGGACTTTGAAAACGGCAGGAGGGAAGAGGTGATCCAGTACATCTACCGCCGTTATGGCCGGGAGCGGGCAGCGATGGTCTGCAACGTGGTCACCTTGCACCGCCGGGGGGCGATCCGGCTGGCCGCCAAGGGGTTGGGGATTCCCGAGCCCCTGGCCGACCGGGTCTCCAAGAGCCTGAGCACTCTTTCCATGCGCTCTAAGGTGGGCAGCGAAGCCTTGGGACGGATCCAGGGCGAACTGGCCCAAGCGGGCCAAGCCCCTTTGCCCCCCGGCCTCTGGTCCCGGTGGGCCGAAATGACCGAGGCTCTGCGGGGCTACCCTCGGCACTTGAGCATCCATTCTGGGGGCTTTTTGCTCTCCGACCAAAGGATCGACCAACTGGTCCCCCAAGAGCCGGCCACCATGCCCGGAAGAACGGTGGTCCAGTGGTGCAAGGACGACCTGGAGGCACTGAATTTTTTTAAGATCGACATCCTGGCCTTGGGCATGTTGACTGCGATCCGCAAATGCCTGGAGATGTTGGACCAAGATTATGGCAAACCCATGACCTTGGCTGAGATTCCGGGGGAAGACCGGGCGACTTATGAAATGATCACCAAGGCCGAGACCATCGGGGTCTTCCAGATTGAGTCCGCCGCCCAAAGGGCCAGCCTGCCCAGCCTACGGCCCGACAACTTTTACGACTTGGTGGTCCAGGTGGCGATCATCCGACCCGGACCGATCTTGGGCGGGGTCAAGCACCCCTATCTCAAACGCAAACGGGGCCTGGAGCCGGTCACCTACCCGAGCCCTAAACTGGAGCCGATCCTCAACCGCACCTTTGGCACCATCATCTTCCAGGAACAGTTGATGCGGGTGGCTATGGCGGTTGGCGGCTTCAGCGGGGGCCAAGCGGACGAGATCCGCAAAAACATAGGGAGCTTCTCGGCCAAAGGCAACATCTCCAAATGGTTGGGGCAATTGGTGGAAGGTATGGTCAAGGAGGGATTGGAGCCGCAGTTTATCGAGGAAATCTTGCGGCAAATCCAGGGGTTTTCTTCTTATGGCTTCCCGGAGTCCCATGCCGCCAGCTTTGCGCTCCTGGCGTACAGCAGCTCTTGGCTCAAGCGGCATTACCCGGCCCCTTTTTTCGCCGGGCTTTTGAACTCCCAGCCCATGGGCTTCTACACCCCCGATACCTTGATCCGCACCGCTCGGCAGGATGGGGTGGAGGTGCGGGGGGTTTCGGTCAACCACAGCCGCTGGGAAAGCCACCTGGAACCTTTGCCCCAAAGCCCCCACCGCTTTGCCCTCCGGTTGGGACTGAACCTGCTTTCGGATCTGGGGGAAGAGGCGGCAAAGGGTTTGGTTTTGGAGCGGGAAAAGCGGGGGCCTTACCTGGACCTGGAAGACCTGACCCGTCGGACCGGCTTGGGCCGCACAGGGCGCTCCGCCTTGGCGGCGGCCAATGCCTTTTCCGAGTCCGGCCAAGCAAGGCGGCCCGCCATTTGGCAGGCGGAACGGCCTTGGGAACCCACACCGGCCCCCTTGCCCCAGCAGGCCTACTTGGAGTCGATCCTGGACCGGGAACCAGCGGTTCCTTTCCGCCCAGAGAGCGAGATGGAGTCGGTCCGGGCGGACTACCGGGCCAGTGGCCTTTCCTTAGGGCGGCACCTAGCCCTCTTGATCCGGGAAGAAGCCTGGGTTTACCCGGTCCCGGTGGAACAAGTGACCCCCACCGCCCGTTTGGCCACAGTGGCCCCCGGAAGCCGGATCACGGTTTTTGGGCTGGTCCTGGTCAAACAGTCCCCCGGTACCGCCAAGAAGATGTTGTTTGTCACCTTGGAAGACGAAGGCGGCACCGTACAAACCACCATCCCGCCCCAGGTTTATGGCCTGTATGAAAAGATCCTGGAGCGGCAGCGGTTTTTGTGCCTAGAAGGGATTTGGCAGGACCAACAGGGCTCCAGAGGCCTTAAAGTGATCCGAGCCTTTGCCCCCGAAGCCCCCAAGGCTTCGGTCATCCATCTGAAAAAACGCCGCCACTTCGAACGGCTCCATCAAGCCCCCAAAAAGAAGATTCGGGCTTACATGTGAGGGGCCTTTCTACGGTATCCCATGGGATCAAACGACTACCCCATGGGCAAAAACCAGGAGAGAACCCAGGGGCCAAAATGGCTTTGCCGGTATTTGTGAGATGCAATCGTTCCAGGATTTGCCTAAGGCCAAGACGTAGGTCTATGTACTCCTTTCAAACGGGGCTGGGAGGCTGGCCTTGAAAGACCTCCCAGGTCGAAAGCGCCGACTCAAAGACGGACACCAGCACTTGAACCAGTGTCGAAAGATCCTCACCACCAACATTCTGGGCAATATTTTGGAGCTTCTTTCGTTTATTCAAGAGGGTATCCTGGCTCTTTTTGATCTGCTTGCACCAACTTTCAAGCATTCTCAAGGTGGTAGCTTGCCCCCCTTGCAGCAGAACCAAAGCCAGCAAAAGATCCGCCAAATTAGAAAGCCGTAGTACCTGCGGCTTTATCCCCCCAACCTTTTCAACTAGGTTGATGGCCTTTCGAAATTCCATTATCAAAAACCGAATGGTTTTGGGGGCCCTAACAAAGCCACGGTAAGCCTTCCTTCAAACAGGCCCAGAAGACTCCGACTTTTCCATGAAATCTCAACCCTCAAAAGCGGACTCTTGGACTTGAGGTCTGCCTCATTCGCCTTATCGTAAAATTGGATTTTCCAAAGGCCGTTAAAATAACAAACTATGACCACTGCTTAGATTGTGTAGTCACGAGACTGTAGCCCCTAAAAAATACACCTGATATGAATTGCCGCTAGAAAGGAACACTCCTTGCCGATTTGGGTCGCAAGGGGTACAATACCCCACATACAGACCCCCCGGTCTCGTACCCTTCGGGGGTGCATTGGAATTCGACTGGGAAATGGGAAGGTAGCGCAGCAAGCTTGGGGTGATTGAAGGGCCCAGTAAAAAATCAATCGAACTGTAATTGCTAACAACAGCGAATACAACCTGAACGAAGTGGCTCTAGCCGCTTAAGTTCAGCAATCTGGCCCCGGAGGCAAGTCTCGGGCTGGACGGGAGCAGACTGGACGCCTCGTAAGGCCTGTCTCTTGTAACTAAAACGAGGCTGGATTCGGGTGGTGTCGATACACCCCAATCAAGATCAAAAACGACTGGTCACCTCTGAGCCTGTCCGGCAGCAACATGAGGGGGCGAGATGCGAGAGACGGACTAAGCTTGTAGAAACCTATCAGACCGCTCCACAGGACGGGGGTTCGACTCCCCCCACCTCCACCAAGCTTCACAGGCCCACTGGGCCTGATTCTCGTTCCAAACCAAGTTCCAAGCCAGAGCCACAAAGCCTTTAAACACCAGGGCTGACAGGCCATCTGCTTGAAACTTGTTTTCTGTTTTCTTCTCTTATTTTCGGGTTTTTACCCTTCGTTGGAACGTTTTGGCACTCTTCTGGAACTCCTGGAAAACTACTGTTTTTGTCCCATCTCTACGAACTCCGCCGCCGATATGACCGTGTCAAACAGACCGACTTTATCTTCGGGGTGTTTATTGACGCCAATGTAATTTAGGCTAGAATCCTCATATCGCTTGAATTTATAGACCGCATCATTCATCAGGCTACTATTAAAAACGTTCAAGCTTACAAGAAGTTCGAAATCCTTTACCGAAAGACCAGTCACTTTTTTGAATAATCCTGGCTCTAATTGCGTAATCACGTCCTTCAGGCTTCGTTCTCGAAAATCAGTCAGGTACATAAAAATTGGAATACGGGTCGCAAATTTAATCAATTTCTCTTGAATTTCTTTACGTTTGCTTTTGTATTCCTTTTCAGCTTCGGATAATTCCTTCCTTTCTTTGCTTGATAGGTTTTTATCATTCGCTTCTTTCTTCGCTTTTTTAACGGATTCTGATTTATTGATAATGGTTTCAATGTCTTGATTTAGCCCACGGAATCCTTCTATACTCATCAAAGCATTCATTGCCTGCTCGTTGGCCATCAACTTCTTCAAAGTATCGTTATCCACATTGACCAATAAGGCGCTTTCCCATCGCCTTGCTAGCAGGGTAGCGGTTGTCCCGCTCATTGCCATGTCCAATATTCCAGCAGCATCAATCTGCTTCATGGAACTGCCATCATAAGCCAAAACAGGTAAAAATTTGATGAACTCTTCGACTTTTTGTTCAGGATTCGATTCCGCAACATTGAGGCGGCAGCTATAATCAGCAATCTGCCTCAATGCCCGATCCGGTGCAAAGTCAAAAACATAGCACTCTTCTTTGATGATTTCAGTTTTATTTGGCGAAAGGCTGTCTGGGTTTTTTATGGCCCAGGGCGATTGAACCCGAAATGCCGCTTGGAAATAGGTCTCAGGACTAGAAGAGTTCCTGAGCATGAAAATCCCCGTCCAGGGCTTTACAGTC
>Ga0208246_1001157_pt1 | contig 15903 bp, 16 predicted proteins | sample RifOxyD2_FD_184039 | JGI IMG/M metagenome (GOLD analysis project Ga0208246, IMG submission 184039) | Soil microbial communities from Rifle, Colorado - Rifle Oxygen_injection D2 (SPAdes) | ecosystem: Environmental > Terrestrial > Deep subsurface > Rock core/Sediment | place: Rifle, Colorado... | reverse complement strand
TAAGTGCTTTTTTGATGTTTTTTTCCATCTCATCAAAAGCTCTCTCCCATGATACCGGAGCAAATTTACCTTGCTTATTAAAATTGCCGTTTGCATCAACTCTTAATAAAGGCTGAGTAAGTCTATCTGCACCGTACATAATTTTAGCATTAAAGTACCCCTTGATACAGTTTAGACCACGATTTACTGGTGCAGCAGGATCCCCTTTAACAGCAACGATTTTACCGTTTTTTGTTGCCATCATAATTCCACAACCTGTACCACAGAAACGACAAGCCGCCTTATCCCATCTCCAGTCGCCTTCAGCCTCTGCTGCCGCTGCTTCTAGCTCTACCGGTACACTCATACCAATTGCTGCTGCTGCAGATGCTGCTGCTGAACTTTTAAGAAATTCTCTTCTTGAAAGTGACATATTTTCTCCTATTTGATAATTTTTTAAAATATAGCAGTATAAAACCACCATATCTCAATGTTTTGTTAAGGTGTCCATTAACGGATTTATAATATCACTTTGAGGCTCTTAAAATCTTTGACTTGAGTCAAATTGACAATTTTTGCCATTTAAATTTGAAATTTTTTAAAAAAAGTTTACATAAGTAACATTTAAGATAAAAATAAGTTTTTAAAATTATTTAAGTTCTTGGCAGCTTTTGATAAGTTTGTCTAACTCGTTTTTTAAGTTTGTGAGCTTTTTTGTCGAGTTAATAAGCTCTTCTGTTGATTCAATAACCATATCTTCGCTGTTGTTAAGGTGTTTTGAAATAAGTGAAGTGTCTTTTAGCTCATCCAAAATAGTATCAAATTCATCCGTTAACTCTTCTAGTTTTGATGAAGCTTTTTGTGATTGAAGAAGTGCTTCGTTTGAGTATTCTACGGCTGAATTGATTTTTTTGATAAAACAGTTTATCGTATCGCCAACTTCAACGATTTCGCTCTCGCTTTCAGCTTCAAGTTTTAGCGGAGTAAGACTTGAAATATCCTCATTGTTTATAAGCATTTTTGAGTATTGCATAAATGAATCAACATGCGATTCTATAGATTTTAGTTGTAAAAGAGAATAGATAAAAAGTATGAAAAGTATAGCTCCGGATAAGTATTGAAAACTTTTGATAAAGTTGGTTTTATCTTCACTATGATTTGTATACATGGTTACAAGTTTATCAACATTGTTTAACAGTGTTGCATTGTTTTTATATATTGAAGCGACGATTTTTTCAAGCTCGTCTGTTCTTTGGCTGTTTAAGTTTGCAAGCTTTTTAAACTCTTCAACATCTTTATAAAAACTTCCCCATAACTCGCTAACTTCTAGGAGTTGGTTTGATATTTCATATGTCGGCACTACAAGTATACCTTTATTTAGATTACCGTGTCTTAGAGTGCTTAACCCGTCTATAAACTCATTGCATGCTTCATCTAGCTCATGAAAATCTCTCAAGGAGTTGTAGTGTGTGTAGAAGATGTTTTTTGCTATCTTTTGAGTGAGCATTCTTTGCTTGCCTGCAATATTTATAAGCAGCGCGTCCTTGATATTTTGCTGATTTAGATATATGGTAGTTGCTATTACGCTTGCCATTAAAAAGATAAGCAAGGCGCCTATTAGTTTGATTTTTGTGCTTATTTTATTTGATTTTATCATGATGCATCGCCTCTGTATATATTTTGTAGCATTTTTTTGTTTAAGATTACAATATTCGAGTTTTCTATATCAATTGCGGCACTTCTTTTTAGTTTATTTAAAACTCTGGAGAGAGTTTCCGGCTGAATATGGAGCATAAAAGAAATTTCGTGCCTTTTAAGTGAGTTAAACATTTCCAAATCGTCACATAGAGAAAAAGCGACTTTTGCAGTTGCGTCAAAAACAAGTTCTCTATTTACAACGCAGTGAAGTTGCTGAGTTTTTAGCAATATCTCGTTTATAAATTCATTGTTTAGTATATTTTTAGATAAAAATTCTGCTTTAAACTCTGAAAAATCAACTTCTAAAATGGTACTCTCTTCCATAAACTCTGCATTTGAAAAACAGCGTATATCATTGTCATCAAGTGTTGTAAGCTCAGAAATAAGAGAATTTTTGTGAATGTAGTATAGGAAAATCTCATTTTCAAATTTGTCTATTTTGTATACTTTTAAAAGTCCGGAGACTAAAAAAAATATTTTGTTATTTATGTCGTTTTCATAGTAGAGAATTGAGTTTTTCGGGTAAGTAATTACTTTAGAAATATTGTCAATAATATTTAGTTTTTCATTGTCAAGAGAGTTGAAAAAAGATAGTTGTTTTATAAAATTTAATTTTTCATTCATAATTATTATTTTAACTTCTTTTGTTTTATATACTACTATCTGAGGATTATATCTAAAGGGAATAAAAAAGAGTTTTAACTCCGAATAAAAATTCGAAGTTAAAAAATTGATTTTGCTAAAAGTTACACTAATCCTTGTTCGATCATTGCATCGGCTACTTTTCTAAATCCTGCAATATTTGCGCCTAAAACTAAGTTTGTAGGCTCGCCGAATTCAGCAGCAGTCGTACTTGCATTTACGTAAATATTTTTCATGATTTGTGCCAGTTTTGCATCAACTTCCTCAAATGTCCAACTGCACATAGAAGCATTTTGCTGCATTTCTAGCTGGCTTGTAGCAACACCGCCGGCATTTGCCGCTTTACCGGGACCATAGCATATTTTTGCATCGATAAACGCATGAACAGCCTCAAGAGTTGAAGGCATGTTTGCACCTTCGCTTACACAAATACAGCCACTTGCAAGAAGATTTTTAGCGTCGGTAAGATTTAACTCATTTTGAGTAGCACTAGGGAATGCCGCAAAACATGGAATATTATAAACCGCATTTGTTCCTGCAGGGTACTCTTCAATCGGAGTATATTTTGCAGTCGGTCTATATTTTACATATTCGCTTAATCTTAACCTTTTTACCTCTTTTAGCTCTTTTAAAAGCTCTAAATCAATTCCTGCCTCATCGTAGATCATACCGTTTGAATCGCTGCAAGTAACAGGAATTGCTCCGAGATGATAAAGTTTTTCGATTGTATATATAGATACATTCCCTGAGCCTGAAACTACGCATCTTTTCCCTTCAAGTGTTTCGCCTCTGTCTTCTAGCATATATTTTGCAAAGTAAACAGCACCGTAACCGGTAGCTTCGGTACGTGCGAGTGAACCACCCCATTTTAAAGATTTGCCGGTTAATACACCCTCATATTTGTTAGCAAGTTTTTTATACATACCGAACATATAACCGATTTCTCTTCCGCCTACACCTATATCTCCGGCTGGAACGTCAGTGTTTGCCCCAATATGACGGAAAAGCTCGCTCATAAACGCTTGACAAAATCTCATTATTTCGTTGTCAGATCTGCCTTTTGGATTGAAATCACTTCCGCCTTTTCCACCGCCGATTTGAAGACCAGTAAGAGCATTTTTGAAAATTTGCTCAAAACCTAAAAATTTGATAACTCCCGCATTTACGCTTGGATGGAATCTTAATCCGCCTTTATATGGTCCAAGAGCTGAGTTAAACTCTATTCTGAAACCTTTGTTTACTTGGATTTCTCCATTATCGTCAACCCAGTTTACACGAAACAAAATTTGGCGTTCCGGCTCAACGATTCGCTCAATTATCTTATGTTGTCTGTATTTTGGGTACTTAACCATCAATGGTCTTAGAGATTCTAAAACTTCTTCTGCAGCTTGATAAAATTCTGTTTGTGACGGACTTGTTCTTTTTAGGTATTCAAATACCTCTTTAACGTATGGCATATATCTTCCTTTTTTTAAAATAGGCGAGGATACTATCATAAAAAATATTAAATATTTTATAATTTATGCCAAATTGATGAAAATTTAATCAGTTTTCTCTTGACTAATATTTTTTTTCTTATCTAATGCCCCTGTTTGAATCTAAAGCCGCCCTCTATAAGTAAAGTTCTTAATTTGTCTTTTAGTTCGCCTTGGAACTCCATCCATCCGTCTTTAAGAGTACCGCCGCAGCCGAGTTTTTTCTTAAAGTTTTTTAATGTGCTCTCTGAATCATCTTGGCTTATGTGAAATTCACCTACAAGGGTTACAGTTTTTCCTCTTCTTTTCTCTTTTTTAAAAATCAAGAAGTGCTTAGACGGTTCTATAATCTCATTTGAGAGAGCTGTCTTTCTCGGCGATTCAACTTGAGTCCACCCGTCTTCAATTTCTGCACCGATAAAAATATCTAACTTTTTTCCTCTGCTCATGCCAAAACTTTTTGTTTTAATAGGCTTATATTTAAGAGGTTGTAATTATTATTTCTGATACTATCCATAATATTTTGCAAAGATAATATTTTATTATTATATAAAACTACAAAAATTTCATCACCATCTTTTAAAAAGGTATTTTCTCCGTAATGGGTATATCTTGTAGCACCGATGCTGATAATGGCTTTTGTAGGGTTTTTACATGTAGAGATATACTCGCATAGCGGCTCAAGCGGACCGAAATTTTTTTGAGTGTTGATCTGATTAACCATCCACTCTTGAAGCTTTTCATAGAAGTAGCTGTATCCCTTAAGCTCAACATCCTCTCCGTAAGCATGGAGTTCATTGTCTCTTTTTAAAAAGCTGCAGATGGAGTAGTTATCCATAATTCCGCCGTCGCTAAATTTATCAATTGAAATAAGATTGTCGCTTATCCCTTTAGAATTTTTGCCCCAATTTTTTTTATCGCTGATTTTGCTTGCACCTGCTATACGGATAGAGCAGTCGTTATATGCACCAAAGTGAGTAGGAGTGATTTTTAAGAGTTTATTGCTAGAGTATTCTAGATTACAAATAAGGACAACTTCCGGTTCTGCTTGAATATTTACGTTTTTAAGGGGGAGTTTGATAATAGAACTTGAGAGAGGGTAGGTGTATAAAATTGCTTTTGCCTCTTGTACGTGTGAGGGCAGATAGAAAGGAAACATCCCTTTTGGAGCCGCTTCATCAGCGGTAATAATCTCTTTAAAATCCTCTTCTTCGCCTGCTTGGGCTAAATGGAGTGCAAAGTTTCCAGCAATCCCAAGCCCTAAATAATCTCTATATTTGTCCATTTTCCTTAGCCTCGGCAAACTCTTCATAAGAGCCTTTAAAGTCTACATAGGTTCCGTCAGCTCTTAGTTCTATAACACGATTTGCAAAAGCATCAAGAAGCTCACGGTCATGTGAAACACAGATAACATTGCCTTTAAAGTTGTAAAGAGCTTCTCCAAGTGCTACGATAGCCTCAAGATCGAGGTGGTTTGACGGCTCATCGAGTACCAAAAAGTTTCCACCCTCAAGCATCATTTTACTAAGCATCATTCTATGTTTTTCTCCACCGGAGATGCTAATGACTGATTTTTCTTGCTGTTCACCCGAAAATAACATTCTTCCTAAGCAGTTTCTTATCTCAGAAATATCTCTTTTAGGGTCAAAACCTCTTAGCCAGTCATAAAGAGTTCCATCCCCCTTGATTATATCTGCAGTGTCTTGAGGAAAATAGCTGCTTTCAATAGTCGCTCCCCAATGAATTTCGCCCGAAGTAGGTTTCATCTCTTCCATGATTATTTTTAAAAGAGTTGTTTTACCGGCACCGTTTGGACCGATAAGTGCCACTTTTTCATCCGGTTCAAATTTTAAACTTATATTTTTTATAACTTCATTGTCGCCGTATGAGTGATTTATGTTGATAATATTTAAAGCTTCATCGCCCATAACCCTTTTTGCTTTAAAAACAATACTAGGATCTCTTCTTGAAGATGGTTTTATATCATCTATGATAAGTTTATCAAGTTTTTTCTGTCTTGAAGTTGCTTGTTTTGCTTTTGAAGCATTTGCACTAAATCGGCGAACAAAGGCTTCAAGCTCATCTTTTTCTTTCTCTTTTTTCGCATTATTTAGCTCTTGTTGCTTTGCGATAACATTTGCGGCTATGTACCAGTCATCGTAGTTGCCTGTAAATTCACGGATTTTTTGGTAGTCAACATCAAGTATATTTGTAACAACGGCATTTAAGAAGTGTCTGTCATGCGAGATAACTACCATTGTCCCCTCATGACGTTGAAGCTCATGTTCAAGCCAGCTGATAGTTTGGATATCAAGGTTGTTAGTAGGCTCATCCAAGAATAAAACATCAGGTTTAGGATAGAGAACTTGAGCTAAGAGAACTTTGAATTTATCGGCACTATCAAGTGTACTCATAAGTTCCCCATGTTGACTTGCAGGAATACCGACATTTTCTAAAATTTTTGCGATATTGACATCATATTCATAAGTCGGATCTTCTTCAACACAAATAACTTCTAACTCTGCTAGACGATCATTTACCGCATCATCTTCAAAATCGCCTGTTGCATAAATCTCTTCTTTTTCTTTTATAGCGTCATAGAGTCTTTTATTTCCATAAAGAACAGCATCTGCTATCGTGAAGTCTTCATAAGCATATTGGTTTTGCCCTAAAACACCGACTTTGTTGGCTTTTGGGATAATGATCTCACCCTCATACTCTTTTATCTGACCGCTTAGTATTTTTAAAAAAGTTGTTTTTCCTGCACCGTTTGCACCGATAAGTCCATATCTTTTATGACGGTCGAGTTTAAGGTTTATGTCTTGAAATAGAACTCTATTTCCATAACGCATAACTAAATTTTGTACTGTTACCATGATTTTATCTCTCGCTTAGATACAACTTAAAGGTACCTATTATTTTTGGCGATTGTAGCTAATTGTTGTTTAAAAACTAATTATTGTCAATTCACAGATTTGTCTTTTCCTCTTTCAAAAGCATTTTTTATATCTCCCGTAACGCTATCAATTCCTGCATTGATCTCTTTCGCACTGCATCCGGCAAATATTGATATTGTAATAATACTCAGTAGTAAAGTTCTCATTTTTCCCCTTTATTCTTTATTAGAGTTTGCTGTGTGGTTTATCCCAAAAATCAGAGTTCGGCTTACCTATATGCAACTCTTGAAAAAACTTCTCTTGTGTTCTTTGAATTTCAGCTCTAATAAGATTTACTACAGCTTTTTGCGATGCAATCGGCTGAGGTAGCGCACAATACTCGCCATCTGTCAACTCATCTTTAAACTTATCTTCTTTAAAGTTTTTTCCGAGGTATTTGACTATATATTTCAGATCTCTCTCCGCATTTCCCAAACATGAAGTTGCGCCGGGTGATGGTGTCATGTTAAATATAACACCCTCTCCTGTATATATGGAAGCTTCACCTAAAAGAAGTTTTTGTTCATCTTTATTTAACACTTGAGGACGAACTCCCCCAAAACCTTTGGCATATTTAAATTCGCTAAGTTTAAGTGATGGGACGATTTTTCTGGCATCGGTTAAAAACAGATATTTGTTTATAAAAGGAATTTCAAAAAGAAAGTTTTTCAAGATGTAGTTGCGGATGTCGCTCTCCCGTAAGAGTTTCCATAATGCGATGGCAATATTTTTATCAAACCGAAGAGTCTTCCAAAAATCAATATACGTTCCGCTTTTGTAACGTTCTAGTTTTGGTAACATAAGTGCGGTCGGACCAAAGCGAGTATTTCCATCTGCGAGCACATCAGGATCTCCATGAAGAGCCGCAAACGGGAGCTTAGGATTTTGAATCATATATACTTTTCCGTTTAGCATTTTTTCGTTTGTCATGTAAAAACTTCCGGCGACAGGCAAACAGCCGAGATTTAGACCAAAGCCCATTTTATGCGCCAAGAAGAGTGAATGAGCACCGGCGTCTACAACTACAAAGTCGGCATAAAACGTCTTGTTGTCTGTTTTAACCACATACCCGCGTTTTTTGCTTTTTTTAATCTCTTTTACTTGAGTATTTAAAAATAGTTCAACATCAGTGCCACTCTCTTTTTTAGCATTATCTAAAAATGATTTTGAGAGTTTTTGATAATCAACGGTAGTCCATTCTCCTCTTGCACCGATTCCGACTATGTCTTCTTTCCTCTCATCGCCGTTTTCATCAAATACAACTCTTGGCTCTAACTCTTTTAACTTCTCTTTATTCCAAACTTCCAGATATGGAAAGAGTTCGGAAAACTCTTCATAACGATGGAGTAAAAATTCAACCTCTTTTTTGCCTACTCCAAGAGCCATCTTTTGGTGTGAAAATATTATCTTATTTTGGTAGTCATGTTGAAGACAATATTTCTCAACCATCTTTGCAGTCCGCTTTGTAATGGCTGCTTTCTCAAGAGTGTAGTTGGTTTCTATATCTCCGACATGTATGGTTTGAGAGTTGCTTGTTGCACATGAATTTAGTGTAGCGATATCTTCATATTTTTCAATAATGCCAATTGAGCCAATATCAGTATATCTAGCAAGCTCATATGCTAATGCCGTGCCTGAAACTCCTGCTCCGATAATTATCACTTCAAAGTTTTTAGCACTCATTATATATTTCCGTATTTGTTGGATTTAGTTGTATTGTAGCAAATTTGTTATAATACTTTATAATATTTTAGGCAGGTGGATATGCAAATAAGAGAGTTGAATTTAAAAGAGCTTTTAATGGCGTATGAAGTTGTATCTCAACTTCGAACGGACTTATCGTATAATGAATTTGAAGACCTGATATATGAGATGAGAAGTATGGAATATAAGATGTTCGGCGTTATGGATGGTGAAAAACTTATAACTTATGCAGGCGTTGCAGTTCAAACCAACCTTTACTATAGAAGATACCTGTTTATTTTTGATTTAGTAACGGACGAAAAGTTTAGAGCAAGTGGGTATGGAGTCATGATGCTCGAATATTTGCATGATTATGCAAAGATGAGCATGTGCAAAAATATAGTTTTATCTTCAGGATTTCAAAGAGAAGATGCGCACAGATTTTACGAAAAAAATGGTTTTATGAAAAAGAGTTTTGTTTTCTTAAAAAGTATCTGAGTTTAGATTGATTTAAATATGTAGAAAATTTGCAGGCATAAAGCCCGCAAAGTAAAACCTTATAGAGGTGTTACGTTCTCAGCTTGAGGACCTTTTTGACCTTCACCAAGTTCAAAAGTTACCTTTTGACCTTCAGCTAAAGAAACACGACCTGGTCCTGTTCTGTTTACTTGACGAAAGTGTACAAATACATCTTTACCGCCATTTTCTTGTTGTATGAAACCATAACCTTTTTCTTCATTGAACCATTTAACTGATCCATCTAGCAATTCTGCCATGTGTAGTACCTCTTTGGTAAAAATTCACTTCTTTTGGAAGTGGAGTCAAAATATAGGGAGAGTCGTTTGTCTAGCAGAATATACTATAGATGAGCTCGCACACAAAAATCTTTCATCACAAAAATTATAGCAAAAGTTTTAAGTTTTTGTGCAAAAAAATAAAAACTTTAAAAAAGCCCTGTTTGAGTCGATATATATGTATCTAAATTAAAGGATTTGTAATGCAGATATCATCAAGTGTGGGTGCTTCTAGCCCAATGAAAGGCATGACGGAGATTAAGACGCAATTTACTGAAAAATTGTCTAAAGATGAGGCTTTGGAGATAAGGGAGCAGATTAAGCAGAATTCAATTGCAATCGCTTTTAATTCGGCATCCGTTCAGGGTGCTATTTCAAGTGGAGATGATTTCTCTAAAAAGCAGTATGATGAGTTTCAAACTTTTTTAAAAGATATCGGATATAGCGGTAAGCCGATTGCCGAACTTTCAAAAGAAGAAGCGACAGAACTTGTAAGTGAAGACGGCTTTTTTGGCATAACCCAAACATCTGATAGGATAGCGAACTTTGTCATAAACGGAGCAGCCGGAGATGAAGAAAAAATGCGTGCAGGAAGAGAAGGAATGCTTCAAGGGTTTAAAGAAGCTCAAGAGATGTGGGGAGGAGAACTTCCTGAAATTTCTCAAAAAACTATGGAAAGAGCTATAGAGATGGTGGATAAGGCTATGTATGATTTGGGCTTTTCTATCTTAAATAAAGAGGCTTAAAAAATTTCAAGATGAATCCATTTAAGTCGGTATATCAACAACGCATTTAGGTTCGTCTGTTTTGGATGTTGTAGCTGAGTTAATTTCATTTTTTTTGATATGATTGCGATTATAATATGGAGAAGCGGAATGAAATTTGAGCTGCAAGATGAATATATAGAGCTTTATAAACTTTTAAAAGTTTTGGATTTAGTAGATAGTGGAGCAGAAGCAAAACTAATCGTAGCCGATGGGCATGTAAGAAGAAACGATGAAATTGAACTTAGAAAAAGAGCTAAGATTCGCAGCGGTGATATTATCGAAGTGGCAGATGTTGTTATAGAAGTTGTTTCCAAATAAAGTTTACAAACGGGGTTTTACCCCGCTTGGCATTAAAATAGAAGTGAACTGACCAAACCAATCGCTCCGCCAAAAACCCCGCCCCATACTACAAGCCATGACAAGTGTTCGTTTATGAGTTTATAAACCATCTCTTTTACCATAAGCGGTGAGAGTTCATTCAGTCTTGCGTCTATGATATCTTCGATTGATTTTATCATATCACCGCCTAGAGACGAACTTTTTAGGTGTTTTTGCATCGTGTTATTGAAAGCATCGCTCTCTACTATTTGGATGACTGCACTTTTCATTTTTATGGAGAATGGTTCTCTAAGATTTTCTAGTATGCTTGCTCCGCCAAACATGCCGAGCATTCCGCCAAAAGATGACTCCATTACGGTTCCGCTAAGTGCATCAAAAGCAGGAGAGAAGTCGGTTTCTTCTACTACCGGAACAAGATCTATCTTCTTTTCTTCATCGGCAAAGAAGCTCTCTATCTGTTCTTGCGTGAAAAATTGAGTCATCATAAGGTTTTTTATGGACTCTTTAAAAGCTTCAAATCTTAGAGGTATAACTCCTGAACCGTAAAGAAATGGGACTTTTTCAAACAACATGTGGATAGCCAGTTGATTTGTAACAGAACCTGAGAGTGCAAAGAGACCTGTGTAGAGAAGCAAAGATCCCATATAGTTCTCAAACACGAAAGACATAAGAACGAACAGTGTGGCAATTACATTTGTTAGAAAAGTTTTTGATAATCTCAACTAAAGCTCCTTGTTAATGAAAAAATAAAATTATACTAAACTCTTTGAAATATAAAGATTATAATTAAGATATTTTGTTTATTAAATCGAAAACCTAATTTTAATTTTAAATAATTTGTACTATGATATCTTTTATATGAAGTGAGGAGTTTTAAAATGCAGGTAAGTACATCTAATTCATCGGCAATGACAAGTATAAGTCAGCATAAAAAAGAGGTTGATGGTGATTTGAATAAAGTTTCTAGTGGTAAAAACTCAGATGCTAAAAAGTCTTCTATTGTCATGATTGCTCATGCTATGATGAGTGGCGCGCTTGTTGACTCACAAGGTGTTATGAATGCAAACGATTCGATTGGAATGATGCAGATAGCTGATGGTGTTCTCTCAAATGTATCTCAAATGAGCACAAAACTTCAGGATTTAAGTGTAGCTTCAAATAATGCAGCGTTAAACACGACTCAAAGAGATGCCCTAAACTTAGAATTCAACTCAACACTTGATGCAATAGGCTCATCCATAGAGTCAGCATCGTTTAATGGCAAATCCATTTTTGGCTCAAATCTAAGCTTCTCTCTAGGAGATAGCGAAATATCGGTTAGTTTAGATGGCGTAAATAGTTCAAATATGAGTATAGATTCACAAGAGAGCATAGAGAATTTTACAACATCTATTAGCCAAGCAATGAGTGAAATAAGCTCTGCTCTAAATTCAGCTGACAAATCTATAAACTATATGATGAATTCAGCAACACAAAAAATGGCAGCAAGTAGCCAACTGTCTGACACAGATATGGCAAAACAGATTGGAAATTTTGAACAAAACAATATAAAGCTTGATATTTCTCTAATCATGCAATCGCACCAAAAGAACATCTCAAGCCAAAGAATGCAAGCTTTACTAAACTAAGCCGATTGATTCATTAAGAACTTTATTGAGATTATATTTGGCATAATAAAAGCAAAATTATACTAAAATTTATAATGTCATAATAAGATGAAATGGATATTTATATGAAGCAAGAGAGCTATGAACTTTTTAGAAGTGCAGAGATACAAACAATTTTAAAGACTTTAGAAAATGAGTTACAAAGTAGAAACGAGTCTCCTTTTTGGAGAGAGAGGGTAGTTCCTTTTAGTGGAGCAATTTTAAGCGTTTTGATTCCGCTTAGAGATGCAAAAATGCTATTTAATCCTGAGGGAATAGCCGTAGAGGAACTTACTCCGGAACTGCTTTTTAGATGGAGTGATTTTTTAAGTCTGAAAACTTTGGCATTTACCATTCAAAAATCAAATGAAGCGGGAGTTTTGCTTAGAACAAAACTTGATGAAGCAACATGCAAAAACTATAAAATAATAGATCTTAAGATGCTCGGCGATTATCTTTCTCTAAACAGCGTAAATCTTGAAAATGAGTCTTTGGATTTTCCGATTTCAAGCTACAACCTGCACCAAGGCGTAAGCAATGTTATTAAATCACTTTTATAATAGAAGTGAAATAAAATGATTGAATATTTTATAAAAAACAGCAGGCTAAACCATGCGCTTCTAGTTTTTATCGTTTTTATGGGTATTCACTCTTATTTAAACATTCCCAAAGAGATGTTTCCAGATATGGAGCTTGACAAGATAAGTATTTTGGGGTCTTACCGAGGTGCGAGCGCTACAACTATGGATAAAATGGCAGTTCGTGACATAGAAGACTCGCTTAGCAACATTAACGGCATAGATAAGAGTGAAACCACCATTACACCTGGGGCTTTTGCGATAGTTTTGACTTTGAGCAAGGGGGCAAACAGGGAGTTGACACTTAGTCGTGTAAAAGACTCTGTTGCACAAAGCAGACAAAATTTGCCAAGCGACATGAATGAGCCTGTTGCTTCACTTTTGGAAAAGACAAAATCACTTATAAAATTGGCAATCTCCTCTTCAAGTCTTTCTGTTGGCGAGTTAACCGTTATCGCACAAGATATGAAGTCAAAAGTAGCAAAAGTAGAGGGCATAAGTGAAGTCTTAATTCGTGGTGATTCTAATGAAGAGGTAATTATAAAGCTAAATTCTGAGGCGATTTTAGCATACGGGCTAGATCATGCAGCCTTGCAAAAAGCCATCTCAAATCTCTCGTATATTTTTCCTATCGGAGATATTGAGCAGAGAGGAAATTTTGTATTTGTATCAACCGCAAACGGTAAAGCCAATGCCGATGAGTATAGAGACGCTATTTTAAATGTAAACGATAAGTATATAAAGCTCTCAGATATTGCCGAGGTAAGCATAGAGTATCCACAAACAGACACTTTGGCAACTTATAACGGTAAAAAAACTATCTCTCTTAGCATATCCAAAGGAGTAAGTGGCGATGCGATAGTTTTGGCTAAAACTCTTCAAGATTATGTTGAAAAACTTCAAAAAAACTATAAAGGCGCAGAGTTTACATTTTATGAAGACAACTCAAAACCGATTCAAGAGAGACTGGACATAATTATCTCAAACCTTATGTTTGGTATGATTTTGGTTTTTATATCTATGTATATTCTTATAAATCTCAGAATTGCCATTATTGTTGTGCTCGGAATCCCGTTTTCTTTCCTCATTGGCATCATCTGTCTATACTACATGGGCTACTCTATAAACGTAGTTTCACTTTTGGGGGCGCTCATAGTCATAGGAATCGTCGTCGATGATGCAATTGTTGTAAGTGAAAATATACAGCGATATATAGATGAGGGGATGGATAGGTATGATGCGACCATAAGAGGTACAAAAGAGATGATTTTACCTGTCACTCTTGCTACGGTTACGACTGTTGTGGCGTTTTTGCCTATTTTTATGATGCAAGGGGAGACGGCACTTTTTATCATGCTGATACCGCTCACCGTAATCATTATTTTGCTCGGTTCACTTTTTGAAAGTTTTCTATTTTTACCGCTACATTCATATGAATATCTAAGAAAAAGCAATAACATTGTCAACTGGGTGCCATTGCAAAATTTTTATGAGAGGGTGGTTTTGCATCTTTTGCACTACAAAAAGATATCGCTTCTCTTTTTCTTTATTGTAATTCCTCTTTCAACCGTTTTTCTGGCAACGTCTATGAAGTTTCAGTTTTTTCCAAATTTTGATGGAAATTTTCTCTATATATCTGGAAAATTAAGTATAAATACTCCGCTTGAAGAGACATATAAAATCTCAAAGGAGATAGAAGAGGAACTTGTAAAACATAAAGAGGAATTTTCCTTAAAAGCTGTCTCTTCTGTTATCGGATATAGAAGAAGTCTCTCAGGTGAAACTCAAAGAAACAGCGGTGTTTTTATGATTACGATGGAGCTTTATGACAGAGAAGCTTCGAATTTTTTTGATAAATATATAACTCCTGTTTTAAACTTCAGTTTTGATTTTAACAATCCGCAAAAGATGCGTCAAGAGCAGACTTATGAGCTTGCTCCTCGGGCAAAAGAGATTATTGCACTTTTTAAGAGCAAATACAACATGGAAGATTTAGGTGTTATGGAGGATAAGCCCGGACTTATAAAGAGCGATATAGAGATAAATCTCTCAGGAACTAATGACGAGATGCTTCAGAGTAGTATTAAAAAACTAGAAGAGAAAATATCTGAAATAGAGGGTATTAGAGATTTCGGTGACAATATAAAACTTGGAAAAATGGAGTACAAGATTAAAATAAATCCTTATGGTGAGAGTTTAGGACTTAGTGAAGCAACTATCGCAAAGACGTTAAGTGCCTATTTTTTAGAGCAAAAACAGGCAACAACTTTTAATGAGCGGGGTGTGATGGAAATAAAGACTGAGGATAGCGCCAAAGACAGCATAGACACGTTTTTAAATTTTAACATACCCATTGGCGATGGCAAGTATGTAAAACTGACACAAGTTGCGCAAATCATTCAAATAAGAGATTATGAGAAGATAAATAAACTAAATGGAAACATTATTAAAACCCTCTTTGCTAGCATAGATAAGAGAAAGACAACCTCACAGGAGGTGCTTGACAAATTAGAACCAACGTTAAATGAGGTAAGAGAGAGCGGTGTTGATGTTATGTTGCTTGGCGAAAAAGAGAAGAAAGAACAGCTCAAAAGTGATATGCAAAAGGCAACTTTCTTGGCTCTCTTTTTGATTTTTATATCACTTTTGTTGATTTTCTCAAAAGTAAAATATGTTCTAATGGTTATGAGCGTTATACCGCTCTCCGTTTTGGGTGCACTCATAGGGCATAAACTTTTAGGTATAAACCTCTCTATGACATCAATAATCGGTATCTTGGGACTTGCCGGAGTTGTTGTAAACGACGGAATAATTATGCTTGATTTTTTACATGGCACACATAAACTAGAGGAGTTCTTGATGCGTGCAAAACTAAGACTTCGTCCTATTATCATTACTTCTCTTACGACATTTTTAGGACTTTATACTCTAATATTTTATGCAAGCGGACAAGCTGTGATACTTCAGCCAATTGCTGTTTCGCTTGGCTTTGGTCTGATTTGGGGAACAGTTTTAAACCTTTTCTATCTGCCTACGCTTTACGCACTTGTAAACAAGATCGAACCCCATCTAAAGAAAGATAGTATATAAAATAGCCCAGAGTAAAAAAGCTATAAGTGCTATAAGCACAAAAATAGCTAAAACTCTGACACTAAAATAGAGCAGAAATCTTAAAAACTTCAAAATTTACTATTTTGGCTGATATGGCAAGATAGGAAGTTTCAAATGTTTTGCATAGAGTATGCCACTTTTTATATTTACAACATCATAATTCATCTTTTGAGATAAAAAAGAGGCAAGGATCTTTGTTCTGCTACCTGTTCTGCAGATAATTGCAAAAGGTTTTTTCGTATCTACCGCACCGTT
>Ga0208246_1001149_pt1 | contig 15936 bp, 20 predicted proteins | sample RifOxyD2_FD_184039 | JGI IMG/M metagenome (GOLD analysis project Ga0208246, IMG submission 184039) | Soil microbial communities from Rifle, Colorado - Rifle Oxygen_injection D2 (SPAdes) | ecosystem: Environmental > Terrestrial > Deep subsurface > Rock core/Sediment | place: Rifle, Colorado... | reverse complement strand
TGGAAAGCATCCCTTCAAAACCTTTTACGTTGCTCAAATCAGAAACAATATTTCTTGCATCTTTTGATTTAGGTTCTTTTAATTCAAAATTATCCACAAAAAGAATTTCTCCGTCTCTGTACTTCTGTGACAAAACGGTGTAAAGAGCCTTTGTGTTTGTTTTCTTGTTTATTTTTCTACTGTAATTCTTTTCGTTTGTTGGGCCAAAAGTTACACCTCCACCACGCCAAATCGGTGAACGGCTAGAACCATGTCTTGCTCGTCCTGTTCCTTTTTGTCTCCATGGCTTTATACCTCCTCCGCTAACTTCTCCCCTGTCTTTTGTATGAGAAATAGGGGCTCTCTTATTGGACATCATAGAAACCACCACCTGGTGAACCAAATCATTATTAAAAGCAACACCAAAAACAGACTCTGGTAATGAAATTTCACCTGTTTTTTTTCCGTTTTGATTGTAGATATCTGTTTTCATAATTTTTAAGTTTACAGTTTACAGTTTACAGTTTACAGTTTTTCTTTCTGGAAAATTTTAGCTTTAGCCAAAATTTGCTCTGTAAACTGTAAACTGTCATCTGTAAACTATGTAGATACTATTTCTACTAAAGTTCCTCGTCTTCCAGAAATTGCTCCTTTTATTAATATTCGGTTATTCTCTTTATCAATTTGAACGATTTCAAGATTTTTAACAGTCACCCTGTCACTTCCCATCCTTCCAGCCATCCTTGTTCCCTTAAACACCTTCTGAGGGCCTGTGGAGCCGATTGAACCTGGCTTTCTCTCGCTGTGTTTCTGCCCATGTGAACGAGGACCTCCTGAGAAATTGTGTCTCTTCACAACACCTTGGAAACCCTTACCTTTGCTGATTGATGAAACAACAACTTCTTCCCCTTCTTTAAAAGAAGAAACGTCGATCTTGTCACCAACTTTTACTTCAAAAGGAGTATTGTCTGGATTAGAAAATTCTTTCAAATATCTAAAATTTCCCAAATCCTTCAAATGTCCCTTCATAGGTTTGTTTATATTTTTTTCTTTCTTTTCTCCGTAGCCAACTTGGATAGATTCGTAACCATCCCCTTCTTTGTTTTTAATCTGGGTTACTGTAATTGGTCCTGCACTTATAATTGTAACAGGAAAAACCACACCTTCTTTGTTGAAGACTTGCGTCATTTGTTCTTTTGTTCCCAGAATAAATTTCATAAAATTATATAATCCGAATACTACGAATTAAATTCGAATTCCCCGAATCAATCCTTAAAAACAAAAAAGGCTCAAACCTTTTTTATAATCCTTATATTCTACACAAATCGAAAAGAAAATCAAGTAAAATTTTAGTAGAACTAAAATTTCTAGTAATAAGCCTGCCCGCTTGTGCCTCGCAGTGGTAGACGGGTATTAAGTAGTAAGTAATAAGAACAAATTTAAAACAAAACCCCTTGGTTACCTCGACTTTCGTCAAAGCTTCCAAGGGGGTAAGGGTACAAAGGGTCAAAAAGGATTATTTTGCCAAGATACTGTTGCGAGAAAAGGCACGACTACCAGAAGACCCAGGACCGCCCTCCAATGAATAAGCACGCACGACCCACTCCCGATCGCCGGCATACCAATCAACATGCACAACAAAGACCTCATTATCAACCCCGCAAACGTAACAGAAATTTCTCTTTAAAAGCTCTCCTTCTTCTCCATTTGGTTGAAGAGCAGTTTTTTGGTCGAGCCAAAGACAAAACTCTGTGGCTGTAAAAACATGGTTCTTACCAAGACGACCCCTGAACTCGACGTCTGCCTCTCGTTTATCAAGATCAAAGTAAGATGTTTCCAAAGAAACTCTTATCGTCTTTTTTGCAACCGACAAAATGTCTTTTTGAAAATTTGAGGAAAGCCAGAGTCCTTTACGGTCGATTAAGGTCGTGGGGTCGAACATTTCAACAAACTCGTGAGTGCCACGGTACAAACCAAGACACTGCCGAGCAAATCCTTCATTTCCTCTTCGAGCGATATCGGCAATTTCCTCTAAACTCGCCCCTGCTCTCTCAAACAATTTTGCCAATTCAACCGCAACGACTGCTACAGAAAAAATGGATTTTTTTGCTTGTTCTTCGGCTTTTGTACCCATGGTACTAACCTCCCCTGTTGTGTGGCTATCCTAAACGGATGTTGCCACTATTCATAAAAAACGAACTAATTACACAATAAACATACACAAACAGTCAAACTTTGTCAATGATTCTCGATTGCTTCTGGATTGCTTCGCTATCGCTCGCAAAGACTATAAAAACAAAATCAGCGTGAAGTTTTTTAAAACAAAGTTTTAAAAAACTTCACGCTGATTTCTAAAATTCAATATTTGTTCATTTTTGGGTTAGATGCGAAAAATTTGATTGAACAAAATTTGAGCAATAGTTATCCTATTGTGAAAATTTTGTGATTGAAAATTTTTTGCAGATGACGTAAAAATGGGCAAATAAAACTACATTATTTTAACGTCGATAGATACTCCCGAAGGTAAACTAAGATTCGTAAGAGCCTCAATTATTTTTGCTGATGGATTCAAAATATCAATTAATCTTCGGTGAACCCTCATTTCAAATTGCTCTCTTGCATCCTTGTGAACAAAAGAAGACCGGTTAACGGTATATTTCTTTATTTCTGTTGGCAAAGGAATCGGTCCGCTAATATTAGCGTCAAATCTTAAAGCTGTATCTATAATTTGCTTTATAGATGAGTCTAAAATTTTATGCTCATAAGCAAAAACTCTTATTCTAAGTTTTTGAATAATATCAACTTTCTTATCTACCTTTTTTGTTTTTGTTGTTTCTTCCATAATTTTTTTTAACTATACTCTTTTTATATCAATCTGTCACTTTTGCGTCCCAAATGAGGCGCAAAATGACAAATCGATAAATTTCAAAAGTTTGGGCAAAGATAAAGATTTTTAAATTTGAATGCATGACGAGGAGGTGAGAGAAAATTTATTGAGGCGTATTTCAATACGGCGAAATAAATTTTCTTGATACCGACAAAGTCAGGAGTCAAATTTAGAAATCTTGCTTAGGCGGTGATTTTTGTGACTACTCCGGCTCCAACAGTTCTCCCTCCTTCACGAACAGCAAATCTTTGTTGTTCTTCAAGAGCAATTGGAGAATGTAATTTAACTTTGAACACAGCGGTATCTCCTGGCATAACCATTTCAACACCTTCTTTCAAAGTAACTTCTCCAGTAACGTCAGTTGTTCTGATGTAGAACTGAGGTTTGTATCCTGAGAAGAATGGTGTATGTCGTCCTCCTTCCTCTTTCTTTAGAACCAAAACTTCTGCTTCAAAATCTGTATGAGGTGTAACAGTTCCTGGTTTAGCAAGAACCTGTCCTCTTGTGATATCTTCTTTCTTAACTCCTCTTAGAAGAATACCAGCGTTGTCCCCAGCCTGTCCTTCTGAAAGTGATTTGTTGAACATCTCGATACCTGTAACTGTTGTCTTAACAGTGTCTTTAATACCAACGATAGCAATTTCTTCACCAACTTTTATGATACCTCTTTCAATCTTTCCAGTACAAACTGTTCCTCTTCCTTCAATTGAGAAAATATCTTCAACTGGCATAAGGAAAGGTTTGTCTGTATCTCTTACAGGAACAGGGATGTATTCATCTAATTGTTTTGTTAATTCAAGGATTGGTACTGCCCATTCATCTGTTACTGCTGTTGTCTCAAGAGCTTTAACAGCGGAACCTTTGATGAAAGGAGTATTATCTCCATCATATTCATATTGATTCAACATGTCTTTAACTTCTTCTTCTACCAATTCTACCATCTCCGGATCGTCAACAAGGTCAATCTTGTTTAAGAAAACAATAATCTTAGGTACACCAACTTGCTTTGCCAAAAGGATGTGTTCTCTTGTTTGTGGCATAGCACCGTCGTTTGCTGCAACTACTAAAATCGCACCGTCCATTTGAGCGGCACCGGTAATCATGTTCTTGATGTAGTCTGCGTGACCTGGCGCATCGATATGAGCATAGTGTCTAGCATTTGTTTCATACTCATTGTGAGAAAGAGCAATTGTAATTCCTCTCTCCTTTTCTTCTGGAGCATTATCAATATCATCAATACCTCTCAACTTAACCTTGTTTCCTGCTAGGTTAAGAACGTGCAGTATAGCTGCAGTAAGAGTTGTCTTTCCGTGGTCAACGTGACCGATGGTTCCCACATTTACGTGAGGCTTGTCTCTGTTATATTCTTCAGTTGCCATAATTTTTTTTTTAAATTATTAATAATAACTTTAACACCGCGCTTTTAACGCAAGTGATTAAATATAAAAATAAACGCTACTGCGTTACCCTCATATAATAGCAAAAGATAAATAATAGTCAAGAATTGTTCGAGAAGTTCCGAACATTCCTAAAAAAATCTATTTACCTAAAAACGACTTAAATCCGTATAAAATTAAAAGTAATGCCGTGGCATCAAGAAAATTTTTAAAAATACTAATTAAACTTCCATAAGAACCAAAAAATTGGAGCAAGAATTTTTCTAATATACAAGCAAAACCAAAGACGAGGGCTCCCCATCCAATTATCCCGAAACTTTTACCAATTGAGCCTCCGTACCCCCTAAGCATAATAAAAAGCAAAAGAGATGAACCAACAAGAATTGAAAAAAAGATTAAATCTACAACTACTGAGAAAGAAACTTCCATAATTTTATAATAATAACATAATCTATTAATATTCGAAAACCAACAACAATCATTTGAAACAAAAAATTTTATTTTTTAACCAACATCCTAAGCCCAAAAATAATCATCAAAAAACCAACTAATTCTATGGAGTGATACAACAAACCATAAGTTTGACTAATTTCCGAGGTAATAAATTTATGTGCTAATTCTTCAAATATATGAGAACCTGCTAAAAAAATAGCCCCCCACCCAATAGTCTTAAAGGAAGTCCCGATGACTCCCCCATAACCGGATATCATAAAGAATACCCAAATGGAAGAGGCAATCATGACAACAAGCATTACAATATCAAAATTTATTATTTCCATATTATAAAAGAATTATAACTTTTTTTAAAAAATAAAACTAGAAAAAATGTGATTAAAAAAAATACCGCTCGAGCGGTATTTTTTTAACTTTTTGTAAATTAAAAAGACTAAATCTACTTTCTATTTCCTCTTCTCAACTATCTCCTTAGCTACATTAACAGGAACAACATCATAGTGGTCAAACTCCATTGTTGAAGAAGCTCTTCCTTCTGTCATAGACCTTAAAGTAGTTGTGTACCCAAACATTTCTGACAACGGAACTTTAGCATTCACTACTCTGTTCCCTCCTCTGTCGTCCATTGAATCAATTTGACCTCTCTTTGAACTTAGGTTTCCAGTTACGTCTCCCATAAATTCTTCTGGGGTAACAACCTCGACTTTCATAATGGGCTCAAGTAAAACTGGGTTAGCTTTTCTTGCTGCTTCTTGAAAAGCTTGTGATGCAGCAATCTTGAAAGCAATTTCTGATGAGTCTACGTCGTGGTAAGTACCATCATATAATTCTGTTGAAACATCCACCATCTTATAACCAGCCACAACCCCTCTTTCCATTCCTTCTTTAATTCCTTTTTCTACAGCAGGAATATATTCCTGTGGAATAACTCCTCCTTTAATACTGTTAACAAATTCTATTCCTCCATCAAATCTCTTAGTATTTTTAGGAAGGTTCTTTATCTCTTCTTCTGTTAATTTTTCTAACGGTTTAATTCTAATCTTAACATGACCATACTGACCCTTACCTCCAGACTGCTTAACATATTTGACTTCGGCAGAAGATGGTATTTGAATCGTTTCTCTATAGGCAACCTGAGGTTTACCGATATTAGCTTCAACACCAAATTCTCTTCTCATTCTGTCTACCAAAACTTCCAAGTGAAGTTCTCCCATACCAGCAATAATAGTTTCCATAGTTTCAGCATCTGTATTTATTGTGAAAGTTGGATCTTCATCTGATAGTTTCTTCAAAGCTAACCCCATCTTTTCTTGGTCAGCCTTAGTCTTAGGTTCAATTCTTACGGCCACAACAGGTTTCATAAATTCAATCTTCTCTAGAATAACTGGATTGTTTTCATCACACAAAGTATCTGATGTTCTTGTACTTTTTAGACCAACAGCGGCTGCAATTTCTCCAGCATAAACTTTCTTTACCTCTTCTCTGTCGTTGGCATGCATTCTCACGATTCTTCCTAGTCTTTCTTTTTCACCAGTTGTTGAATTGTAAATGTATGAACCAGCTTCAACAGTTCCTGAATAAACTCTAAAAAAAGTTAATTGTCCTACGAACGGGTCTGTTTGCAATTTGAAAGCCAAAGCTGCAAAAGGAGCATTGTCATCAGAAGGTCTTTCAACTTCTTTATCTGTCTTAGGATCGATTCCTTTAATAGCAGGGACATCGAGTGGAGAAGGAAGATAATCAACAACGGCGTCTAGCATTTTTTGAACTCCCTTATTTTTTAGAGCAGAACCTGTAAAAACAGGAATTATTTGCAAAGCAATTACTCCTTTTCTCAAGGTCGCTTTTAGTTTATCAAGAGGAATTTCTTTCCCTTCTAGATAATCATTCATTAACGCCTCGTCGTTTTCAACAATTTTTTCAATAAATTCTCCTCTGAATTTTTCAGCCTCGGCTTTCATGTCTGCGGGAATCTCATCTTCCCTAACATCCATCCCCATATTTCCTTCAAAGTAGTAAGCTTTCATCGTTAAAAGATCCACTACACCTTCGTGATTTCCCTCTTCTCCTATAGGCAATTGAGCTCTAACAGCGTTAGGTGTTAGTCTATCTATAATGGACTTGAAAGACCTATCGAAAGAAGCACCAGTTCTATCTAATTTATTGATGAAACAAATCCTAGGAACTTTATATTTATCAGCTTGTCTCCAAACGGTTTCTGATTGTGATTCTACTCCGGCTACACCGTCGAAAACGACTACACCTCCGTCTAAAACTTTAAGAGACCTTTCCACCTCAGCGGTGAAGTCAACGTGTCCAGGAGTATCGATAATATTAAAACGATGTTTCAAAGAGTCATTACCTGTAGCATAAGTTGGCGTCCAAAATGTTGTAACAGCAGCAGAAGTAATTGTGATACCCCTTTCTCTCTCCTGTTCCATCCAGTCCATAGTAGCTTCACCTTCGTGAACTTCACCGATTTTATGCGAAAGTCCTGTGTAAAAAAGAACTCTTTCGGACACAGTTGTTTTTCCCGCATCAATGTGGGCAATAATTCCAATATTTCTAACTTTTTCCAATGGGTAATCTCTGCTCATAGTTTTTAGTTGCTAGTTTTTAGTTTTTAGAAAAAACAAAAAACTATTATTAATTTCTTATAAATAATTTTTAAATTTTTGTTGCCAAACAAAAAAATCGTAAAACGATTAATTGCGTAATACTATATATCAATTTATTGCTTTTAGCAATAAATTCTCCCTAAATAAAAATAATATTTTGCATGACAAAAAATAACTTTAAATTTAAATGAAATTCGAGGAGACAAGAAAAAAACTCCCGAGCCGTATTTTAAATACTGTGAGGGAGTTTTTTTCAAAGTCGACAAAGAATTTCTCTAAATTTAAAATTATTTTACCATGCAAAATGAGCAAAAGCTTTGTTCGCGTCAGCCATCTTGTGTACATTCTCTTTCTTCTTTATAACCTCTCCTTCATTATTATTTGCAGCAATCAATTCATCAGCCAATCTTTTACTCATTGAAGATCCTTTTTTTGCTCTAGCTGCCTCAAGAATCCATCTCATAGCAAGGGCTAATCTTCTCTTTTCTGGAACTTCTCTAGGTACCTGATAGTTAGCTCCTCCGATTCTTCTAGACTTAACTTCCATTAAAGGACCAGCATTTTTTATAGCTCCATTGAAAACTTCAATAGGGTCTTTTGTTTTTGCTTTTTCTTTTATATTTTCTAAAGCACCATAAACTACTTTTCTTGCGACACTTTTTTTACCGTCACACATAACATAATTTATAAAACGCTCTAAAACCAATGAGTCATGAACTCTGTCTGGTTGAATATTTCTTTTGTCTTTTATTGGTCTTCTCATATTTTTTAAGTTTACAGCTGACAGCTCACAGTTTACAGCTTTTTAAAAAATTTGCTTTGCAAATTTTTTGCTACTCACTACTCACTACCAACTACTTACTAATTCTTTGGTTTTTTAGCCCCGTACAAACTTCTGCTCTGTCTTCTCTTTTCAACTCCTGTTGTATCTAATTTTCCGCGGACAATTGTATAACGAATTCCTACGTCTTTTACTCTTCCCCCTCTTAGCATAACAACTGAGTGCTCTTGAAGTGTGTGTCCCATTCCTGGAATATATGCTGTTACCTCCATTCCATTTGTCAGACGAACTCTAGCAATCTTTCTAACTGCTGAGTTAGGCTTCTTTGGAGTCTTGGTAGTTACTTTAACACAAACCCCCCTTTTGAAAGGAGATGGGTAAGTTGTTGGTTTATTTTTCTTAAGATTAAAACCCTTGCTCAAAGCAATAGCCTTAGGTTTTCTAGGATCTTTTTTTCTTCTCTTTTTTAGTAATTGATTAACTGTTGACATCTTTTTTTATTTTTTAGTTCTTGATTCTTAGTTTTCGAAAAAACTCCAAAACTGAACAGCTATAAATCTACTATATTATGAAACAAAATGCAAACATTTTTAAGCTTACAGCCACCAGCTACAACCCAACCCCTGTAATCAAGAAAAATAAAAGAGAAATTACTGGAGTAAGGAATTTCCAAAGGAAAAAAATAAAGAACAAAATTAACCAAATATAATTCTTTTCTAAGAAGTATCTAACTTTTATTAAATTGTGAGGTAAAATGCCAAAAAGTACTTTTGAACCATCTAAAGGAGGAATAGGAATTAGATTAAAAAGGCCTAAAACCAAATTAATTAAAACGATCATGCCAGTAGCTTTAATGAAAGAATCCGAGGCAAGACCCAATTCCCCACTAAAACGAATTAGGACTCCAAAAATGATAGCCACAAGAAAATTAGACAAAGGACCCGCTAGTGCCACCATCGGCTCACCAACTTTTGCATTTTTTAAGTTATAAGGATTATAAGGAACCGGTTTAGCCCAACCAAAAATAAAACCTGTGAAATAATAAGCGATGGCAGGAATAATTAACGAACCCTGCAAATCTAGATGCTTAAAAGGATTAAGAGTAAGTCGACCCGCTAACTTTGCGGTAGGGTCACCAAAAAGATAGGCAGTATATCCATGAGACACTTCGTGTACCACAACCGACATAATTAGTATTACTATTGAAAATATAAAATCAACTTCCATAAATATAAATAAATTTTTATTGCAAAATAATTAACCCTATGATACCATAACAATCACTTAAATTAAATTAATTATGTCAAAAACTTGCCCAATAACAGGAAAAAATACAAAGATGGCTGGAGGATACAGCAATCGTGTTCGTGCTACCAAATTTAATCCCACTGGGATGAAAAGAAGGAAAGCTAACCTACAAAAAAAGAAGATTTTTATTCCTGAATTAAACAAAACAATGAGGCTAACTATCTCAACTAAAGCTATTAAGACTATCAATAAGAATGGGGCTTTTGCCACACTTAAAAAAGCCGGCCTAATTAAATAATTCCAAATTTGGCGCATAACTTTGTCGTCTTTCAAAAAAATTTCTATTCACCTTATAACAAATAAGGCTCTAAAAATTTTTTCTCAACTCCTCGTTCTTCATCCAAATTTGAAATTATTTTAAAAACCCCTAGTATTCTTAATGGATACTAGGGGTTTTTAATTTAGTTATTATCTTCTGTCATTGACAGAAAAGTAAATCGGGGTTATTATTGTGAACGGAAATGGGAATGGTATCCAAACAAAGTACTAGGGGGAAGAATCCATGGGAACTGCATTAAGGGCACGTATTAGAGAGATTTCTGGATCCGTTGTGCCGTTTGGTGGCAAAAAAACTGCTATTGAGCAGATGTCGGAAGAAGAGCTTCTGATATTCGCTCTTACCCAAACAGAAGCCGACGAGAGAATCTTGTCTGATACTCAGACAAGATCTCTCATGGAGGCCGCTCGGCTTTCACCGATGTTCGACGGCACATGCCAAAGTCTGGGGTATGGATATCTGATCACCCAATAACACCAAGGTCTGAGGAAGACCCCCGAGGGTGTAGCATCTTACGGTGCTACACCTTTTTTAATTCCGAAATATGTCCCTATCACTTATTACTTAAATACTTCCAACTGACTTAATTTATTAAAAATAATTTTATAACTCTTAAAAAGAACATGGACGAAAAAAATGCCTATCGGAATCATAGAAGCAAATGCCAATGTAACAAATAACTCTGAGCCCTTCAGCAAGAGTTGCGCAGAATAAAAGATAACCGAAATTACTTGCATAAAGGTAGCGGTTATTACTAGTGCTAAAATTATTGATGTTATTATTAATAATATTTTTTTCATAAAATAAATTATATCAAAAATTAAACAAAAAGAACTCGACGATACTTTATAAACTTCCAACCTTCAAATCACTCACCCCATCACTTTTAAATATAATAGTTCCCTCTTCATCTGTTCTCAACAAATTCACTCCAAACTTTTCCAACAAATCCAAAACTTCCTTATGTGGGTGCCCGTAACTATTATTTAAACCAACTGAAGCAATCGCATATTCTGGACTAGTAAAACCCAAAAATAAATCCGAATTAGAAGTCTTTGAACCGTGGTGTCCCAATTTTAAAACATCTACATCGAGGTTATCCCCCAAAACATCTACAAGATATTTTTCAATACTTTTGGGAGAATCTCCTGTAAATAAAAATGAATTGTCTCCATTGGTTAATTTTAAAACGACCGAAGCCAAATTTGTATCAAATTCCGAAGCATCTTGATTAGGAAACAAAACCTCCAACAAAACCCCGCAATCTGACAGGGACTTAGTTCCTGGGAGATTGTCTAAACAAATACTCATACCTTGTCGAGCCAAAACTTTCTCAATACCTTTTTCTTTAATCAAATCTTCAAATTTTATATAAGTGGCATTGTCAGAGTTGACTCCTGGTTCTAAAACAAAATCAACCGTGTAATTTTCTAATACTGAAGGCAGCCCACCAACGTGGTCCTCATCAGGGTGAGTCAAAACAACCATATCAATTGACCTATCATAAAAAGGCATCACTTCTGACAATTTACTAATAAACTGCCTATTTTGTCCTCCATCTATCAAAACCTGTTTCCCGCTTGGAGCTTCAATAAAAATAGCATCCCCCTGCCCAACGTCTAAAAAGGCTACGATAAGTTCTTTTCTTTCTTCAGCCAAAACCCCATACCAAATTAAAAAATTGAAGCAAAGAAACAAACCAAGAATATATAATTTAAAATTTTTTTGGAATTTCATTTTTTATATTATAAACCCAAAAAGGAAAATTCAAACTATGCTCTCCGATAACAAAAAATTTCCAGTAACTTAGTTACTGGAAGTTTTTTGTTATTTTTTATAAATCAATTTTGTCTTGTTCTCCTCTGCCATCCAATAAATACCAATCGACTTTTCTTGAGAGATACATAATTGTTGCAAGAATTAAGAACAACCCCACACTGCCGATAAGCAAAGCGTAATCTTCTAATTGAAGTAAGATATAAATAAAAGCATATAAGAAAATCAAAACTCCCCCTTCTATTGCTACAAATTTTTTTTCCTTCAAAACAGTTAGGGAATAAAGGAGAATAAGCCCAATGGTCGCGGTTCCGGCAATTCCATAAGCAATGTTAAACCCTAAAATCTCTGAGGTAGAAATTAACAAAGCGTAAAAAAGTACAAGAGCCAAACCAACTAAAATATATTGAATCGGGTGAATTTTCTTTCTATTAAACATTTCAAAAGATAGAAAAATCAAGAAAGTAAGAGCGATAATAAGCAAAGCGTACTTAACAGAACGATCTGATTTCTGATAACCATCAACTGGGTTAATAAGACTCACACCAAAAACAGAATCGTAAATCCCATAATTACTCCCTACCCAAGCTTGGGGATAATTTCTATTCAAATCCAAAACATGCCAATCACTCGTAAAGCCAGAGTTATCCACCTCTCTATTGTCTGGCAAAAAAGAGCCGTCGAAACTTGGAGAAACCCATTCTGAAGAAACCTTCACATCAGTTGTTTTCCCCACAGGAGCAAAAGCCAATCTTCCACTTCCTTTCAACTTCAAATCAAAGGAAAAATTACTTTTTGAATAAAGAGAATTAGCGGGGACATTCACACTCAAGCCAGAAGCACTTCCCCCTTCCATTCCATTCACCGTAATAGCCCTAACTTTTTCTTCATATTGGCTAAATGTTGGTTGATTAAAACTACTAATATTCCTAATCACATCGTCTGTGATAATTCCTGAAACAAATTTAACATTTTGATTATTTAATTTGAAATCGGTTCTTTCTTCTAAACCTCTAATGTCGGAAATACCAATAGCAATAAAAGCACCGTTCCAATGAACAAATTGGGAATTAATTCCAAGAAAAGCAAAGTCGGGCTTTTCGAAATCTCCCGATACAGAAATATTTGAAGAATAAACCACAGCATCATAAATACCACGAGATCGCAATTCAGGAGAAACAGTAGTTTCAATATTTAAAGTCTCAGGTAAAAAATGGGCATAAGCTATTTCTTTAATTTGTTTCCCATCTATTATTCGATACAAGTCATACGGCACTGTTAAAATTGGCCCAGCAACAACCTGTTCTTCCCCCCATTTTGAAGTAATATCTTGAATGGCTAATTCACGATTTGCCTGTCTCTCATAAATCACAGACTTAACCATCCCTACGGGGATAAGTAAAAGAAGAGCTAAAATAGCAATAAAAATAACCCTTAAGGTTGTGCTTTGTAGTGTTGTTTGTAGTTTATTCATATTTTTATATTAACATTTCTTTCAAAATTTTAAAATTTTTACATTATATATATTCTAATAAAAAGCAGCCTCGTATATGTATACATACACGAGACTGCCAAACTACCATTTAGCCACCCTCAACCAATATTCAGCTCCCAAAACAGACTCTCTCATAGCGATAGGCTTGCCTTGAACAAGGATATCCCAAAGTTCCGATTTAATACCTGATATTGTTATCCGTGCATCTAAAATCTTTTTTTGTTTTTTTGAAGGAGAATGCCAACGACCGAAATACCGAAATTTTATTTGAAATTTCATATATGTCTCCTCAAAAAATTGGTTACGAAAGAAAATTTCTATAAATTAATATACTCTTCTTGCAAAAAAAATCAATTATTCCGCTAAAATTTTGAAATCTTTTTTTAACACTTTTCGCATTCCTCCATTGTATAAAGCAACCGCTGGATGATACAAAGGAATTATTTTTACTTTTCCGTAGGAAAATTTAGCTTCGTAAGATTTCCCGTGTGCTTTACTTATTATTTCTATCTCATCCTCTAACCCAAAATGACGCATTATATAATTCATAGAAAAACGCCCAAGGGTCGCAATAATCTTTGGCTGAATAATTTTTATCTGCCTGTCTAAAAACGAACTATACATCTCAATTTCCTCTTTTGACGGATCTCTGTTTTCTGGAGGTCGATCTTTCACTATGTTAGTTATGTAAACATCTTCTCTTTTTAAACCAACAGATTCTAATAGAACATCTAACATTTTTCCTGATGCCCCACAAAAAGGACGTCCTGTTTGGGATTCTTTTTTTCCAGGGGCTTCTCCAATAAACATAATCCTCGCACGACAACTTCCCTCGCCGAATACCGGTAGGTTCTTATTTTCTATTCTGTATTTATATAAGGGAGATTTTTTAAAATTCAACAAATCGTTATTAACCTCCCTCAACAGTAATTTAATCTTATCCTCCGAATTCAACATTCTTATATTATGCCATACTGTATTTTAAAATTATCTCGCAGTTTGGAGTTGCCAAGACTTTGATTTTTCTGTAATTTTATGTTATAAGTAAAGCGTATTTAAGGACTTTTCTAAATAATTTTGAGCCCCAACAAAAATACAAGAAATAAAAAATAAATGGCATATAAACCACAAACAAGGATAAACGAAGCAATAAGATCCGAAGAAGTAAGAATTATTGGACCCAACGCTGAAAACATGGGCGTTATGAAGACTCGAGATGCTTTGCTAAAAGCTCGTGAGATGAATTTAGATCTTATAGAAACATCACCCAATACTAATCCTCCCATTGCAAAAATAATGGATTATGGTAAATTTCAATACGATGAAAAAAAGAAGGCAAAGGTAGCAAAGGCGAAATCTCATGTAACAGAAACAAAGGTTGTCCAAGTAAAAGTGGGAACCGGTGAACATGACTTGGAACTAAAGGCTAAAAATATATCTAAGTGGTTAAAAGAAGGAAATAGAATAAAATTAGACTTATTCTTAATAGGACGAACAAAATATATGCAAATCGATTTTTTGAAAGAAAGAATGGACCGAGTCCTGCATCTAATCACCGAGGAATACAAAGTTGCCGATGGCCCAAAAAAGAGCCCCAAAGGGTTAACAATGGTACTAGAGAAAAAATAAAGAATCCCTAAATTAACACTAACACTTGTCTAGATTCATTAAAAGGCTTGAAAAATTAAGTTTTATAATGTAATATAGTGGGATTGAAAATATCTGTGTTAATTAACGCTTTTTTCAAAAAAACATGAAAACAAACAAATCATTCCAAAAAAGAATAAAAGTAAGTAAAAACGGGAAACTTAGCTCTAGGAAAATAGGCCAGGGACATTTTAATGCTAAGGCAACTGGGTCACAAAACCTAAAAAAGAGGAAGATGACCTCAATAGTGATGACATCGAAATCAAAAAGTAGATTTTTAAAATAATTCTAAGTTCTAAAAACTAATATATGACAAGAGTAAAAAGAGGAACAACTTCATTAAAGAGACGAAAAAAGATGCTAGGTCTAGCAAAGGGTTATCGTAATGGTCGCTCAACGAAAGAAGCGCAAGCTCATGAGGCTATCTTGCATGCTGGAGTTCACGCTTTTGCTCACAGAAGAAAGAAGAAGGGTGATTTCAGAAAACTATGGCAAGTAAAAATGAATGCAGGATTGAGAGCTTTAGGATTTACATACAGTAAATTTATAGGAACATTAACGAAAAACGAAGTTGGTTTAAACAGAAAAATATTAGCCGATATCGCAGAAAATCATCCTGAAACTTTCCAGAGAATTACCGAACAAGTTAAATAAATAAATAAAAAACCGCAGGAGTCAGCTCCTGCGGTTTTTTATTTTATTTGTTTATTTCTTAAAATATCCGGTCAACGCAATAATCACCATTAAAATCTTCTGAATTTTTGTAAGCTCTGTTTATCCCCTCTTTATCTTTCTTAACCAATTCTATAACTTTTTCAACCAACCTTGCTGGGTCGGTGTCGAAAACTACCTTATCATTATGTCTGTTGCTTCTTTCCATTATAGTTCTTATTGTCTCATCCATTGTCCAGTCTCCCTCTAAAATACCTATTGGTTTTTTATCTTCATAAGCAACAGTAAACTCATGAATTGTTCCTATCCTGCCGCAGCCTATCAAAACGGCGTCAGAAGCCCTTGTTAGGAACAAATCCCTCCCTGGGTAACCGAAACCTGTATAAACCATCAAGTCCATGTAATCTACGGGTAATCTATAGATATTTCTATGTTCGTACTCGCTTGACGCTGGTGAGAAACCAATGGAGATTCCACCGGCTTCTTTTGCTCCCTTAGCTGCTTGTAATGGAAATCCTGTGGTTGCTCCCGTTACCAAAATTGCATCGTGCTTAGCAATTTCTCTTCCTAACTCTTCTGCTATGTCGAAAGCCGCTGCACCACAATGCCCTGTCTCAGCGGCACCAGATACACAAAGCTTTATTTT
>Ga0208246_1001147_pt1 | contig 15958 bp, 19 predicted proteins | sample RifOxyD2_FD_184039 | JGI IMG/M metagenome (GOLD analysis project Ga0208246, IMG submission 184039) | Soil microbial communities from Rifle, Colorado - Rifle Oxygen_injection D2 (SPAdes) | ecosystem: Environmental > Terrestrial > Deep subsurface > Rock core/Sediment | place: Rifle, Colorado... | reverse complement strand
ACGAAAGAAGGAATATTATAAATATTCAAAAGTTATGATGCTACAAAAGTTTAATTTTGAAGGATTTTTAAAGGCAATTGAAAATGCTAAGATATTAGTGGACTTTGATGCTCGTACTGGGCATAATCATGGAACAAAATTTAGAATGAAACAAGATTGCTTACCTTTACTTTATGAAAAGGTAACAATTATAATTTAAAATAAAAAATAACATAAAAAATAATAAAAGAGTTAAGTCTTGAATCTTGAAATTTTTCCAGTTTCTAAAGGTTTAAGCAGAATTCAATACTTTAATAATATGAAAAATATTTATTTAATTGGAGGTCAAAATGTCATTACCCTACTATTCAAAAAAACTTGATATAGGGGGTCCAAAAGAGGCCGCGATTCTATTTTATTTGCCCGAAATAAAAAAAGCAATTGGTCATATAATCAGTAAAAACATTGGACACATTCCACCTCCACATATTGAGAGTATTATTAGTTCTTATGAATTTGCAAATCATTCGGTTTATTTAGGTAAAGAAGGAACTAAAATATGGACAAAAACAATTGAAACCTACTTTAAATATATAAAATTAGTTGTTGATCAGGGAAAGATTAATGAGTTGTATCAAATATATTTAATTTCAATGGAGCATTTGAGGGAAGGACAAGAGGATTTATTTTATTGTGAAGAACAGATTGAATCTTCGAAAAATAAAGACCCTGAAATAAAGTTAAGACTTATGTTAGATAAATATCATAGCTTGTATGAAAAAAATATAAGATATTCAATAAATATAGCTAGCTATTGTTTGGATTTAATTACAACTCATAAAGATATAAAAAGCAAGTCGCTGGATGAGTATTGTGTTAATGATGATTTATCTTATAAAATTGGTAAAATAGAAAATGGAATTACGAAATGTAAATTAGATTTAATAAATAGGATTCTACTAAAAGGGTTAGATCCACATATAAAAAATGCAGCAAGTCATAAGGGTATTGAGTATGGAATAAATGGAAATCTAATTCTAAAAGACAGGGATTGGAATAAAGAATTTTCATTAACAGAATTGACAAGAATAGTTGAAGAAGCTGAAATAAATTTTAATGCACAAGGGGCTTCAATAGTATTATTTGCTTTTGAATACTTTGATAAAGTAGACCCCAAAATAAATAAACTTTATTATTCATTAAAAGGACTAAGATCGCTAATAGATGCAGAAATAAAGAATGCTTATTTTATTCCTAAAGATATTAATTTTATAGATGATAAGTATATCGTAATTGATGTTGAAAAGATAGCAGGATTTGATTCAACCTCAGAGCTTATGGGAAATATTGAAGGGAAAAGGTTTTATTCACAAAGACCAAAACTTAATACTAATGACCAGGCTTTAAGGATAATTCTATATATTGCTCATTTCAAGACCAACTTTAAAGAATGTACTGTTAATGTTCTTGATTATAACGATAAAAAGATAGGTATTTTTAGAGTAAATCTTGAAAAATGGACAAAAATAATCCAAACCAAATATTCTTTTAGTGATCTAGAGCCATATGTTATTGAGAACAATGTACAGAAGTAAATCGAGTGTATAGGGGGACGGTGTTTAAACGGTTGAATTGTGATAATGGAAAGATTGCCACGATTTTGTCCCGACATGTCGGGATTGCTTTCTCGTTCGGCCCAGTAGGTCCCTGCCCGACTGTGTCATTCAGGCGGGCGAACTCCGAGAGCGAACAATGACGGCAAATTAAGATTTAAAAAAAATACATGTTACCATACATTATTGTTTATTTTAATATTTGTATGGTAACTTGACTGCATTTTTCTCTTGACAATAAATATAGTATTTTAATATAATGTTGCCAAAAGGGGACATGTGTCCCTAATAAGCAACATAAAATAAAAGGAGATTTATGAGGTTTTATCGGGATTTGGACAATATATTGGGTCAGCGCTCAAAAATAAAAATTTTACGTTTTCTAATCCTTACGAAGCAAGAACATAACGGAAGGGAAATAGCGAAAGCAATAAATCTATCGCCTGATAAAGTTCATTCTGTTTCAAAAGAGTTGGTTGAATGGGGAATTGTTCAAGTACGACAGGTAGGCAAAGCATTGCTATATAAAGTATCCATTGACAGCTTATTTGTAAAAAATACTTTAGTTAAATTATTCGAAAATGAGCGTCAGTTAATAGAATGTTATGTTCAATATATTGTTTCAAAATTTTCCATAAAACCAATTTCAATTATTTTATTTGGTAGTATGGCAAGGCATACCGGAAAACCAAATAGTGATGTTGATTTGCTTTTTGTTTCCAAAAATGATAAAAAACATCTTGAACAAAGAATCGAACAAATTATACCTGAATTAGTAAAGAAATTCGGAAACAGACCGTCAATAATTATATGGACGCAAAAAGAATTTCTTAAAAGATATCGCAGTCAAGAGCCATTCATTAAAAAAATATTACAGGATGGTATGTGGATTTGGGGAAAAAAACTGTCAGAAGTGATAAATTATGGTAAATAAAATATCGATTCGTGTTGTTGAAAAAGCAAGATTTACAAGTTATCTTAAGAAAGCGCAGGAATACTACGATATAATGATATATGCTGCCAGTCAGAACAAATGGAATGCCTCAGCACTCAATGCAATTCATTGCGGTATATCTGCGGCAGATGCATTGCTTGTAAGATTTTTTGGGATACGCTCAATCAGTAAAGACCACGAGGATGTTGTCAGATTACTGATGGAAAAATTTGGAGAAGAGCATGACTTGCAACACTGCGGACATTTAGCAAAAATACTTAGTCAAAAGAGTCAGGTTGAGTATGATGATAAATTGTTTGACCAGAAATCCGCAGGGAATATTATCAAAAATGCAGAAAGATTTTTTGATTGGGTAAAAAGTAAATTAGAAGAGTATAACAGTAAATTCAATAATTACTAACATATTAGATTGTATGCATGTTCGTTATGTTAATTTATAATCTGTTAATTAGAGATTGCCACGATTTTGTCCCGACATATCGGGATTGCTTTCTCGTTCGGTCTAGTAGGTCCCTGCCCGACTGCGTCATTCAGGCGGGCGAACTCCGAGAGCGAACAATGACGGTTAAAAAAGGATTTCTATGAAAAATGTTAAGCAGTATCATATTGGGCTGAGTAAAGGGGATGTGGGAAAGTATGTTCTTTTACCGGGTGACCCGGGAAGAACAGCTTTGATTGCAAAGTATTTTGATGATGCAAAAGAGATTGCATCCAATCGCGAGTTTAGAACTTTTACGGGAACTATTACCGGATACGACGGCAAAAAAATAAAAATTTCTACTACTTCAACCGGTATCGGGTGTCCGTCAACCGCAATTGCCGTTGAAGAATTGATTAAAGCCGGTGCGGATACTTTTATTAGAGTAGGTACTGCGGGTTCGCTTCAAAAAAATGTCGGGCTTGGTGATTTGGTTATTTCAACAGCATCTGTCCGGGAAGAAGGAACGACACGGCAATATGTGCCGTTATCGTACCCGTCGGTTGCGGATTTGAATCTTACAAATGCGTTGATTGCGTCGGCAAAAAAATTAAAAGTTAAATATCATTCGGGTATTACTCATTGCAAAGATGCTTTTTATATTGAATGGCCTGAAAATTTACCGCTTGCAGAATATAATAAATTTATGTGGAAGACGTGGTATAATTCAAATGTTCTGGCTACCGCGATGGAATCATCTGCACTTTTTGTTATTTCGTCAATTAGAAAAGTTTATGCAGGCGAGGTACTTGCAATTGTCGGGCTTACGCATTCAAACAGACCGGTTATTAAAAAAGTCGGGGTTGAAGATGCGATTACGGTTGCGATTAACGCCATCAAAATTTTGAATCAAGATTCTTCACGTTGTTCAGAATGACTTCAAAATAAGTTGTCATCCTGAGAGAATCGAAGGATCTGCAGTAAAATGTTTTAAGTTGAGATTCTTCGGTTTCACCTCAGAATGACAAATTAAGATTGCCACGCCCTGCGGGCTCGCAATGACAATATATAAATAAAAAAAAGCTCCTTTTTTCAGGAGCTCTTTTTATAAGAAAAAAAATTTATTTTACTTCAATTTCTTTATGTCTCAGTTTTAAAGTCTTCACTTTGCTAATCCTCAGGTCCAGAATACCATCTTTATAATCTACCTTTACACTTTTCTCATCAATTTCTGAAGGTAAAGGAATGGTACGGGAAAAGCTGCCATAGCTTCTTTCTGAATAGTAATAACCTTGTTCCTTTTTTTCTTCTTCCTTTTTAATTTCACCTTGTATTATCAGGTTACCTCTTTCAAAACTCACTTTGATGTCTTTTTTATTTATTCCGGGTATCTCTGCCTTTACAAGGATGATATCTTTTTTATCCAAAACTTCAATTTTTGGATGAAATGATGCCGGTTCAAAAACATCAAATCTCTTTTTCAACATTTTTCTGCAAAGAAAACTGTCAAAATCGTCGTGAATATGTAAAAAATCTTTAGATATTTCATTTTTTATGCTACTTGCCATATTCATCACCTCCATATATTGAGATGCGGTTTTTTTGAAAAAGTTTCTTGGTATTCTAAATTTTATTTAACGTGTTTGACAATTTTTTTGGAGAGTTTTTTGGTGTGTTTTTTTGTAAGTACTTTTCTTTTTGGAGCTAAGTGTATTCCGATGGGAGTGGTGTGTTCTATTGCTCTGATTATGTTATAATGAAGCGTTTTAGGAACCCGCTCCATCTCAATCTGATGGCATAGTTCAATGGTTCTCCTTAATGTGTTAAAGAAATGATATGCGAATTCATCTTCTAGAGTTTCGTGCGAATTTTCGAAGAAGTCCAACTCCATATCATCGTCATCGTCATCAAGGAAATCTGAAACTAATTTTAAAAAGGTTTCGTAGTTCATTTATATCCTTGGAAATATTTAGTAATGTCATTTCTTAGAAATATTCTTGCTCTATGCAATCGCGATTTTACTGATGGTATCGATATTTTAAGTATTTTTCTTACTTCTTCGTTTGACATGTCTTCAACATCTCTTAAAACTAGTACAGTTCTATATTTCTCAGGTAAACTTTTTATTGCTTTGTTTAATTCTTGCTTTAATTCTTTGTTTTCAAGGGTTGCTAACGGATTTTTTGACCAATCGTCGCCAAAATCGCGTTTTATTTCACCGTCTGATGTAACAATAGGCGTATCGAAAGAAACTGAGTGGATTGTTTTTTTACGGCGTTTCATTAATACCGTATTTACAGCAACTCTGTAAAGCCATGTTGAAAATTCCGAATTCCCCTTGAAGCTTTTTATTTTTTTCCAGACAGTTAAAAAAGTTTCCTGAAATAAATCTTCGGCAATGGCTCTGTTACTGGTCATGTTTAACAAAAGGTTGAAGATTTTTTGCTCATGCTGTTTTATTAATTTTTCAAAAGCATGTGCGTTGCCTTTTTTTGCTTCTTTTATAAGATTTAGTTCTATTTTTTCCATACGTTTAGATGCGGTATTTTTGTGGTAGATGCGATGATTATTAGAATTTTTTAATTTATAGACATTATACTCTAAATTCGTTGACAATTCAAGTTAATTTTTATAAAATTGATGTTGATGAATATTATTCTTACAGGTTTTATGGCCACGGGGAAAAGCGATGTAGGTCATGAGCTTGCCCGGCTTTTGAATATGAAGTTTGTAGATACAGATTTGCTTATTGAAAAGAAAGTTGGTGTTAAGATTTCGGATATTTTTGCTAAAAAGGGTGAAAAATATTTCAGGGATGTTGAGTCGGAAATAACTTTGGAAGTTTCAGAGTACGATAATTGTGTGATTTCTACCGGAGGTGGCATTGTTTTAAGGCAAGAAAATATAGATAATCTTAAGAAAAACGGAAAGATCGTAAATTTAAAGACATCCATTAAGAAAATATTAGAAAGAGTGACCGGGCGATCGGATAGGCCACTGCTTAATGTTAAAGATAAAGAATCTGAGATAAAGAAACTTTTAGAAACACGAGAACAATATTATAAAAAATGTAATTTTTCTTTTGATACAACGGATACTACTCCAAAAGAAGCAGCAGAAAAGATAATAGAAATACTAAAAGATAGTAATGGGTAACGGGTAATGAGTAACGGGTAATCCCGATGAATCGGGACAGGCTGGGTAATGGGTAATTAATAGTACTCAGTATACAGTACACAGAATACAGTAATCGGACTTTATATGAAAACGGTTGAGTTAAAACTTGGTGTAAGAACATACCCGATATATATCGGGGTTTCTTTAACACATATCGGCGACTATATTAAAGAAAAAAATATTACAGGTAAGGTATTAATTATTACCAATACTACCGTTAATAAACTTTACGGCGATATGGTGATGGATAGCATAAACCGTTCTGGTTTTGAAGTATCTATCACAAAAATTGCCGACGGCGAAGAATTCAAAACACTGGATACTGTAAATACTTTATATCAGGTGTGTATAGATAGCCGCCTTGACAGGAATTCGTTGATTGTAGCATTGGGTGGCGGAGTAGTTGGAGATATAGCCGGGTTTGTTGCAGCAACTTTTATGAGAGGGATACCGTTTGTACAGGTTCCAACTACACTTCTTTCGCAGGTTGATTCTTCAGTCGGCGGAAAAGTAGGGGTAAACCATCCGGAATCAAAAAATATGATAGGTGCATTCTATCAACCGATGATGGTTTATATAGATATTTCAACTTTAAAAACACTTCCGGAAAGAGAATTTAACAGTGGGCTTGCCGAGGCAATAAAATACGGTATTATAAGGGATAGAAAATACTTTACAGTGCTTGAACGGGATATGATGAAGATTAAAGCACTTAATATTGAACGTGTTGAATATACAGTTTGGCGAAGTTGTCAGATTAAAAAATGGGTAGTTGAATTAGACGAGAAAGAGACCACGGGCCTTCGAGAAATTTTGAATTATGGCCATACGATAGGACATGCAATTGAGGCAGCAACTAATTATAAAACATATTTGCATGGTGAAGCTGTTTCAATCGGAATGGTTTGTGTTGGAAAAATTGCAAAAGAGCTAAAATTGCTTAATCAGATGTGGACACATAGGATAGAGCGTATTCTTGCACGGGCAGATCTTCCTGTTACACACAAAATACCGGTTAATAAAATTATAGATAAGCTAATTTTGGATAAAAAAGTTTTAAATGGAAAAGTCAGGTTTGTTTTAACTGATGGTAGACCCGGAAAGACTATTATAAAAGACGATATACCGGAAGAGTTAATCAAAAAAGCTTTAGAAGAACAGAAAGTATGATTGGATAGCCCGCCTTCACCAAGGTTTTGGCGAGGCAGTGCCTGCCATTAAATTATTGGCTAGGCACTGGAGGATTAAATGAAAAAAATTCTTGTTATTCACGGTCCAAATTTGAATTTACTTGGCAAGAGAGAACCGGGAATTTATGGAAAATTTTCACTTGAAGATATAAACGCTAAAATAAAAAAACTTGCTAAAGAAAAAAAAGTTTCTGTTGATTTTTTTCAGTCGAACCACGAGGGCCAAATTGTAGATATTATAGGTAAAGCACCAAAAAAATATGATGTTATAGTTATAAATCCTGCCGCTTATACTCATACATCGATTGCAATAAGAGATGCTGTTGCGGCAATTAATGTTCCTGTTGTTGAAGTTCACATTTCTAATATTTATCATCGTGAGGAATTTAGACAAAAATCATTAATCGCTGATGTAGCAACCGGTCAGATTTCAGGTTTTGGTGTCAATTCCTATCTTTTAGGCCTGCTTGCCGCGATAGAACTTCCAAAAAAAATCACTCGGGAGTAAATTTCTTTGAAACGCTCCTTAGAAGTCGCTCTGCAATTTGCTCCTGTAGGGTATAGGTCGCAAATTGAGGTTCTACAGAAATTTCTCCCTCGCTCTGCAGTATAAAAGGTTAAAAAATGAATTTAAGAGTTAAAAAATTACAAAAAATAATTAAATCAGAAAATTTGGATGGTTTTATTTCTCTAAATCCATCGAATATTTTTTATTTAACCGGTTTTCAAGCCGAAGGTTCAATTGTTTTTGTATCACCTAAAGATATCCTGCTTGTTGTTCCGCAGCTTCTATATTTGTCTGCAAAAGAACTGGTGGATTGTAAGGTAGTAGTTGCAAAGAGTATTAAAGATTTTTTTAATAAATATAAAGTTAAAAAGATTGGTTTTGAAGAAACAGCTTCATATAGACAATATCAACGATTAAAGAAAATAGAAAAACTTGAAGTTAAAAGTTTTTCGAATTTGGTTGAGAATATAAGATCTGTAAAAGATCAGGACGAAATTTCTAAGATAAAATATGCCTGCAAAATTACAACAAAAGCTGTTGAATTCGCCGATTCAATTATTAAAGCCGGGATGACTGAAAAGCATCTTGCGGACAGATTGGAATATTTTTTAAGAGCGAATGGAGCCGAAAAATCGTCATTTGATATTATAGTGGCTTTTGAAGAGAATTCCGCTAAACCGCATCACGTACCGACCGATAGAAAATTGAAAAAAGATGATGCTATAGTTATTGATATGGGTTGTATTTATAATGGCTATTGTTCCGACTTGACAAGAACGCTTTTTTTGAGTAAAATAGACGGATATAAGAGAAAAGTTTTTAATATTGTTAAAGAAGCGAAGGACTGTGCAATTGACGTTATTAAAAGCGGAATTAGTTGTGAAAAAGTGGATTTTGCTGCAAGAAGCTATATAAAAAATAAGGGTTTTGGAAAGTATTTTATTCATTCAACCGGGCATGGTGTCGGGATTGATGTACACGAAGAACCTATTATTTCAGCAAATTCTGAAACAGTTTTAAAAGAAGGAATGGTAGTAACAATCGAACCGGGAATTTACATACCGAATAAGTTTGGGGTTAGGATAGAAGATGTAATTTTGGTTAAGAAAACCGGATGTGAGGTTATAACAAGATGATTTCAACTTCAGATTTTAAAAATGGATTGACTATTAGAGTAGACGGCGCGCCGTGTCAGGTTATATGGTTTCAACATCATAAGCCCGGCAAAGGCGGAGCCGTGATGCGAGTAAAACTTAGAAATCTTGAAAACGGTGCTATTACGGAAACGACATTTAAATCCGGAGTAAAGTTTGATGAGGTTTCGCTTTCATCCAAGAAAAAACAGTTTTTATTCACGAACGGTAATGATTATACCTTTATGGATATGGAGTCATACGAGCAGATAACAATGCCAAAAGATAAGCTCGGAGGGATTGATAAGTATTTAAAACCTGAAACTGAAGTTGAAGCGCTTTATATAGATGATAAGTTTTTAGCGTTTGATTTGCCGGCAAATATAGAGATGAAAGTTGTATCCACGGTTCCCGGTTATAAAGGTGATACAGTTTCTAATCTGGTTAAACCTGCAACTTTAGAATCCGGGGTTGAAGTTCAGGTACCGCTTTTTATAAAAGAAGGCGATATTGTTAAAATAGATACAAGAACCGGTGAGTATGTGGAGCGAGTGAGTAAGTAATGTTCTGAAGTTTTGATGTTCTGAAGTAGTGAAGGATAGCCCGCCACTAAGTCATTGGCGGGTCCGCCAAAGTAGTAGTGGCGGAAACAGTAGAACCATAGAACATTAGAACGCAGTATTAAAATGCGGCGAATCCCTCACTCAATAATCTGTCCTGAGCGTAGTCGAAGGATTGCTTCGCTCACGATAAAGAATTAAAGGTGAAGGTATAAAGATATGGAAATTGAAAAAATTAAAGCAATGTTAGATGCCGTTAAAGATACAGATATTGAAGAAATCTGGATGGAAAAGGATGGCCAGAAAACAGGTTTTAAGAGAAAAGATGTCGGATTTACCGAAGAATCGCACCCTGAACCGCAGCCAATAAATGCAGAATCAAATGTTAACCAAGAAATCAAAAAAGAAAAAATTTCAAATCTTAATTCCGGCAATAGACAAATAAAGTCTCCGATGGTAGGAACGTTTTCCCGTTCTTCTTCTCAGGGAGGGAAACCACTTGTAGAAGAAGGCGATTTTGTTGGTATTGGACAAAAGGTTTGTATTATTGAAGCGATGAAGATTATGAAGGAAATTACTTCTGATGCCGAAGGAAAAATTACAAAAGTTCTGGTTTTAGAAAGTAATCCTGTTGAATACGGTCAACCTCTTTTTGAAGTTGAACCGCAGATAAAAGCAGAGGATAAAGAAAAAAATGTTTAATAAAATTTTAATAGCGAATCGCGGTGAAATAGCTGTAAGGGTAATTCGTGCATGCAGGGAAATGGGTATTAGAACCGTTGCAGTTCATTCTGATGTAGACAGGGAATGCCTTCATGTAAAACTTGCGGATGAGTCGGTATGTATAGGTCCTGCACAGCCGCAGGAAAGTTATCTTAATATTGCCAATATTATTTCTGCAGCAGAAATTACCGGTGCAGATGCGATACATCCCGGGTATGGTTTCTTATCGGAAAATACTTATTTTGCAGACGTTTGCGAATCGTGTAATATAAAGTTTATTGGTCCTTCAAAAATAACGATTCAAATGATGGGTGATAAATCAGAAGCTAAAAAAACAATGAAAAAAGCGGGTGTTCCTACAATTCCCGGTACCGAAGAATGTATTACTGCAGATAATCCAAAACTTTTTAAAATTGCCAAGGATATCGGATATCCGATTATTGTTAAAGCATCTTCAGGCGGCGGCGGAAAAGGTATGAGAATTGTTACTTCCGAGGATTCACTTAAGAACGCAATTCTTACCGCTGAAGCCGAGGCAAAAGCTGCATTCGGTAACGGCGATGTTTATTTGGAAAAATATATTGAAGAACCAAAACATATTGAATTTCAAATACTCGGCGATATGAAAGGTGATGTTGTTTCATTTCCTGAGAGAGATTGTTCGGTGCAAAGAAGACATCAGAAATTAATAGAAGAATCGCCGTCCCTTATTTCCGATAAATTGAGAAAGAAAATGGGGCATGCCGCACGGCTTGCAGCAAAAGCGGTCAAGTATGTGACAGCAGGAACGATTGAGTTTCTAGTTGATAAAAAAGGAAATTTTTATTTTATGGAGATGAATACTAGAATCCAGGTGGAACATCCTGTTACAGAAATGGTTTCCGGTATTGATCTTTTAAAAGAGCAGATTCGTCTTGCAGCGGGTGAGCGGTTGGGTTATACTTATGATGAGATAGAGATTAAAGGGCATGTTATCGAGTGCAGAATTAATGCAGAAGATTCGGAAAACAATTTTATACCAAGTCCCGGCAAGATTGATACTTTAATTTTACCGGGTGGTATTGGAGTAAGAGTTGATACACATATATATGCAGGTTATACAGTTCCTTCGACATATGATAGTTTAATTGCTAAACTTCTTGTTATGGATTCAACAAGGGAAAAAGCAATTGCAAGGATGCAGCGTGCACTTTCCGAATTTGAGATTTCCGGCATAAAAACCACAATCCCATTCCACAAAGTTACCATGGCAAATGATTTTTACAAAAAAGGCGAAGTTTATACTAATTTTATTCAGAAGAGGATTTTTAACGAAAAATGATCGCTCGCAATTAAAACCAAAATCGTTCTGATGTTCTGCAGAACAGTAGAACCTTAGAATTATAGAACGCACTAATAATATACAGCGAATCCCTCACTCAACATTAAAGTTAAAAAGGTGTCATTCTGATGAGCACAGCGAAGAAGAATCTCGTAGTTAAAAAGGTGATATGAAACAAAAGATTTTAGATATTTTAAATGAAAGTATATCGGTAAAAGAGAAATCAAAATCGCTTGCTGATGTAATTGAAAAGATTTCGCAGGAAGTTGTTAAATGTTATAAAAATAATAAAAAAGTTGTTCTTTTAGGTAATGGCGGTTCGGCTGCCGATGCACAGCATATTGCTACCGAATTTGTTTCCCGTTTTGAGAAAGAGAGAAAAGCTTTGCCTGCAATGGCGCTAAATACAAATACTTCTTCACTTACCGCAATAGGAAACGATTATAGTTTTGATAAAGTTTTTTCCAGGCAAATTGAAGCATTTGTTCAAAAAGGCGATGTTGTTATCGCTATTTCAACGAGCGGCAATTCCAAAAATGTTATTGATGCGGTAGAACAAGCTAAGAAGCAGGGTGCCGTTACCGTTGGTTTTGCAGGTGAAAGCGGCGGAAAATTGAAAGATGTTTGTGATATAATTTTTAGAGTTCCTTCAAAAAATACAGCCCGCATACAGGAAGTACATATTACTGTCGGACATATTATCTGCAAACTTGTCGAAGATGAACTCTTCTAAAATCAAATCAACTGACCAGATCTCCAAAATAATCATCAAAATAAAAAAATCCGGTAAAAAGGTTGTTTTTACAAACGGGTGTTTTGATATTTTACATATCGGGCACATTAAATTGCTTGAAAAAGCAAAATCTTTTGGTGATATTTTGATTTTAGGATTAAATTCGGATTCTTCAGTAAGAAAGATAAAAGGAAACAGCCGTCCTATAATTCCGGAAAAGGAACGGGCAGAAATTCTTGCGTCATTATGTATGATTGATTATATTGTGAAGTTTTCGGAACCGACCCCGCATAATTTAATTAAAAAAATAAAACCTGATATTTTAGTAAAGGGTTCTGATTGGAAAAACGGTGAAATCGTAGGTAGTGAATTTGTAAAAAAGATTGTTAGAATTCCGCTTGTAAAAGGGCATTCCACGACAAAAATAATCGAAAGATTGAAAAACTTATAGTAAAATCGTTCGGGATCTCGTTTCGTCAGCACACGGTCCCCTGGTGGGGCCGTCCCCACTCGTTCCGCTGAATGCGTAAGCGGAACTCCGTGAGGGCATTCCTCAACGAGTCCCTCACTCAGCATTAAAGGCGAGGACTGATTCGCTGTGATTGAAATACAAATGGTGCAAAAAAAGACAAGCAATAAAAATATTTTAAGGATTATCGATGCTAATTTAAACCGGACAAAGGAGGGATTAAGAGTTATTGAAGATTTTTTAAGATTTGTGGCTGAGAATGAAAAATTATCTTCGCAAATTAAGATACTAAGGCACGAAGTTGATAGAATAGGAAGAAATATTTATCCAAAGCTGGTTTTGTCAAGAGATAGTCAAAGCGATATTTTCCGTGAAAAAAAAGAATCATCTAAAGAGGATATAAAAAGTGTTGTTGTTTCAAATATTAAAAGAGCCGAGGAGTCATTGAGAGTGCTTGAGGAGTTTTCAAAAATTATTTCAGCAAATGCAGGTGCAAAATTCAAAAAAATTAGATTTAGAGTTTACGATATTGAAAAGGAACTAATAAAAACTTTATGCTAACACAGATAGAATCAGCAAGAAAAAATATAATAACAAAAGAGATGCGAGCGGTAGCGAAATATGAAAATGTTTACGCAAAATATATCAGAGATGGTATTGCGAATGGAACTATTGTAATTTTGAAAAATAATTTAAAAAAATTTAATCCTAAATTCAGGATAGTCGGCATTGGGAAAGGTCTTAAGATAAAAGTTAATGCAAATATAGGAACATCGCCGTTAAGTGTCAATCTTAAATACGAAAAAGAAAAGGTCTTAACTTCGATAAAATACGGTGCCGATGCGGTTATGGATCTTTCAACGGGCGGAAACATTCAGCAAATAAGAAAGATGGTTATTGAGACTTCAACATTACCTATAGGAACCGTCCCTGTTTATGGATTGATTTGCGAATTATCAAGAAAAGGCAGAAAATTTACAGATGCTACAAAAGAACAGATGTTTAATGAAGTTGAAAAACAACTTGCAGATGGTGTTGATTTTGTAACTATACATTGCGGTCTAAATCTTAAAGCTTTAAATGTTTTGAAGAAGAACAAACGGCTTGTAGGTATTGTTTCACGCGGTGGTTCGTTTCTTGCTGAATGGATGTCACATAATAAGAAAGAAAATCCATTTTATGAATATTATAACGATTTAGTCAAGTTAGTAAAAAAATATGACGCTGTGATTTCACTTGGCGACGGGTTAAGACCGGGTTGTATCGCTGACAATACCGATGAAGCACAAATAACAGAACTAAAAACACTCGGTGAATTGCAGCAATATGCAATTAAGAGGAATGTTCAAACTATGATTGAAGGTCCGGGCCATGTACCGATAAATAATATTGAAAAAAATATAAAACTACAAAAAAAATATTGCCATAATGCGCCATTTTATGTTTTAGGACCTTTGACGACGGATATCGCTCCGGGTTATGACCACATAACTTCTGCAATTGGCGGAGCACTCGCGGGATATTTTGGTGCGGATTTTCTATGCTATGTAACACCTGCGGAACATTTATCACTTCCGAATTTGGAAGATGTGAAAAATGGCATTGTTGCAGCGCGAATTGCAGCTCACTCTGCAGAAATTGCGAAGGGCTCGTCCCGGGCGGAGTCGAGGGTATACAAGGATTCATCGAAAATTGATTATGAACTTTCAAAAGCAAGAAAGAATTTTGACTGGAAAAGACAAAAAGAACTTTCTTTAGATCCTTACGAATTTGAAAGACGAGTTTCCGCTAAAAGTAAAGATGTTTGTTCAATGTGCGGTGAATTCTGCGCTATGAAAAGAAGGATATGAGAGCTCGTAAATTAAGGAACGAGTAATCCCGATGAGTCGGGACAGGCTGGGTAATGAGTAACGAGTAAATTGATAAAATTATAAACCACAATTTTTAATCCCGCAACAAGCTCGGGACAAGTTTTTGCATTTTTAATTGTCTTTATTGAGGGTAATAAAATGGAAGAATCTAAATTAACTAAAGAAGCATTAGAACAAATTGACCAATATTCACGGGACAGGGTTGGAATTAGCACTCTCGAACGTTATACCGGAAGTTCAAAAGAAGAATTTCAGCCGTATATTCTTCTAACTAATTTTAAGATTTACGTTGATATTTTTGGGAAGATGTTTAATCAGCCGATAAGACAAGGTTCCGTTATGAGAGCTTGCCATTCCCAGCAAGAAAATATATCTATAATTGATTATAGCGTTGGTTCACCAGTCGCTGCACTAATTATGGAATTGCTTTCATTCACAAAACCAAAATCCGTTCTTATGCTTGGAATGTGCGGCGGATTAAGAGAAGACTATAACGTAGGGGATTTTTTTAATCCTGTTGCTGCTATAAGGGGTGAAGGCACTTCAAACGAATATATGCCCATACAATGCCCGGCGTTAAGTTCTTTTGTTATTCAGAGATATGTTTGCGAAGAATTAGAAAAAAATAGTTTAAAATATCATACTGGTGTTATACATACTACTAATGTTCGTTTTTGGGAATTTAACGAAGAATTTAAAGTAAATCTTTTAAAAGAAAAAGTTCAAGCGATTGATATGGAATGTGCAACACTTTTTACAGTAGGATTTGCTAAACTTGTGCCTATAGGTGCATTGATGCTTATCTCGGATTTACCTTTAAAAGAAAAAGGTATAAAAACAAAAGAGACTGCGAAATTAATATTTGAAAAGTATACCAACCTGCATATAAATACCGGAATCTCAGTTTTAAAAAACATGCAAGAACAAGCCAAAAAAGGCCTTGGCTATCAATTCTAGCGAGGCTCATACATGTTTTTACATCCTTCCTCGCTAATCTGCCTAAATGCTTGGTTGCCAAAAGTTTTACATTTAGGCGATCTTTACTAATGCTTTTGGCGGATTATTTTTAATAACATTAGATTTTCGGACTCTTTCTTAGCCAGAGCCCAATCCCGGTGGCTGTCCGACAATTACCCATTAAATTTGTTGTCGATATTATCGTCTGAGAAAAAATTGACAATACCATAGAGACTTTGTATAATATTTTCCTATAATAAACGATACCATATACTGACGACAAAAATAAAACAGGAGGTAAAAACATGAGTTCCTTAAATGTTCGACCATATAATAATCACGAGATGCTAT
>Ga0208246_1001146_pt1 | contig 15987 bp, 17 predicted proteins | sample RifOxyD2_FD_184039 | JGI IMG/M metagenome (GOLD analysis project Ga0208246, IMG submission 184039) | Soil microbial communities from Rifle, Colorado - Rifle Oxygen_injection D2 (SPAdes) | ecosystem: Environmental > Terrestrial > Deep subsurface > Rock core/Sediment | place: Rifle, Colorado... | reverse complement strand
GTAAATAGGGGAGCGCCATTATTTGGACAGGGCTTAAAGGCGCTGGGTGCTTGTCAAGATGTTGGCATACCACATTCTATAGTAATGTGTGGTATGAATTGGAACTTAAGTATAAGACATCTTGATGGGCTGATAAATTTAGCGAAAAATACTGGGAGTTATTTTCGGATTAATTTTCTCAGACCGACGCAGTTAGAGCACCTCTCTACAATGCCGACTAGTGAGCAGTTTCGAATGGCAGTGAGCTATCTTGCGTCGCGTTGTCGAATCGTCGAGGTTGGTGAACCTATTGCTCAAGTGTTATTGTCTCATAAAGTAAGCTCTTGCCCGTGTGGAGTCAATTCTCTTCGTATTCACTCTATCACTCCTGATGGACGAGTTCCTGTTAGCCCCTGTGTGTTTTTACACGACTATCGCGTAGGAGATCTTCTCACGGAAGATCTTAGTGCTATCTTGGCCTCGGCTCAGTTTGAAGACTTTCGTCAGCGCCATCTTGATTTTGGGCGCATTGAAGGTTGTGGTGGCTGTGGCTATTTATCTTCGTGTAAAGGCGGATGTGCTGCTAGGGCTTATCTAGCTGAACAACCAGCAACAATTTGGCGGCGTGACCCTTATTGCAATGGTCCGCAAGTCTTTACTGATGCTTTGGTGGGTAATGATAATTTAGAGGAGGACAGTCTCGTACACCGTGGGTATCTTTGCACATTGATTTTCGCACCATAAGATATGGAGCATGGAGGAGAAGTCTCATTTGACTTTCTCCTCCTTTTTGTTTAAAATAATTTCTATGATAAATGTATATAAGTCATATTTAGGCAAAAAGGTGGATGTTGTTATCGAAAGACCTCTTGGGAGTAGTCATCCCAAACATGGTTTTAAATATGAGGTTAATTATGGGTACGTTCCAGATACATTGGCACCAGATGGAGAAGAAATAGATGTTTATGTATTAGGTGTTGATAAGCCTTTGAAAAAATTTTCTGGACAGTGTATAGCCATAATTCATCGTTTAAATGATGACGATGATAAGCTTGTTGTAGTTTCAGAAGATGCATTAAAAATGAGTGATGAAGAAATTTTGAAACTTACAAAATTTCAAGAAAGATGGTTTCAATCTATTATTATTAGGACGGCAGAATAATTTTATTTGCCAATTTTTTTATTTTATAATAGATATTTTTTTCAGATTTATTTATTATAATTTTTTTGTTGTGTAAAATCATTTTACCATTGATCATAAGGTCGTTAATCATTTTTGGTTGATGGTAAAGAAATAAATTTTTAATTACGCAATTTTTATTTTCGGTTAGTTTTTTTTGCTCGATAAAAAGTATATCAGCCTTTTTACCGGGCTCTATACTGCCGATTTGTTTTTCTAATCCTAAAGCTTTTGCGGCATTAGTTGTGACCATATCCAATAATTTTTGAAAGGTAATATTTTTTGACTTAGATAGTTTGTGATAAGTAAAGCAAGCTTTAGCCTCCAAAATTAAATTCTGATTTTTATTAGTGGCAAATCCATCTGTTGCTATTGTTGTGTTTATACCAATTTTTAGTGCTTCAGATAAATTTAATGTTTTATCAGCACAATTTAAATTAGAAGATAAACAGTGCACGATTGAAGCACCTGATTTTTTTATAATTTTTAATTCTTCATTATTTGCCCAATTGCAATGTACTAAAATAGTATTTTTGTTTAATAAGTTGTTTTTTTGTAAAATTTCAATAGAAGTCATTTTATATTTTTTTATAATCTCATTTTCTGATTGTTTTGTTTCCATTATGTGTATAATCAGTTTTATTCTAGGGTATTGTTTGACAATTTTTGAAATTTCTTTTAGTTTATTGTGATTAATACGATTTAGAGAATGGATAAAAATAGCCGTGGTATTCATGTCGGTCTCTTTTCTTTTTTCCAAAGAAAATTTATTCATGATATTAGAGTAGTAGTGTATGAGTTTCGGACTGTGCATGATTATATAACCAGAAACATTTCTAACATGCCAATTTTTGCACTCATTTGCTGTTCTTCCGCCGCAAATTGTAGAAGCTCCATTTTTTATAAGTAGCATCATTGAATAATCTGAAACTACAGAGCGTTTTTGTTCTAATGATGGATTCAGTATACAAACTTTGTCTGTAAAGTCTAAATAATTTTTGAGAGATATTTTGTCTTTTATGAAAAAACCGAATATGGACTCTCCTAAGTGTACATGAGTGTTAATGAGCCCAGGCATAATTATTTTGTTTGTACAATCAATCTTATTTTGACAATTATCAAATTCTTTTGTGCTTGGGTAGCCACTTTTTACTTTTTCTATCTGTGATTCTTTTATAATAACAAATCCTATGGGGATTATTTTTTTTTGATAATTTTGAGTGATGATTGTCGCGTTATAAAATATAGTTCTCATAATAAAAAATAAAGGAGTTTCCTGTGTGGGAAACTCCATATCGAATTACTTGGTGGTTTGAACAGTGGGAAGAGTTTTGATCATATAGTTTCGTATGATCAGACTGATATTTACTATTGTATCTGTTGCATCAATAATAATCCAATCTTGAGTCTCACGTGCAAGTTTTAGATATTCAAGGCGTTGTTTTTCGAAGAATCTTTGACCAGCTTGATCAAATCTAGACCTCTTGTATTGTGACCCGTTACGTTTTATCGCAACTTCTACAGGAGCGTCAAGTAGTATAGTGAGGGTTGGTTTTATGTTAGCAGTGGCTAACTTGAGTAACGCAATGATTTCATCGTGGCTTGCACCCTTAGCTAGGTTATAGCTTAAAAATGACCCTTGACCACGATCTGCTATGACTACCTTTTCTTGAGCGAGAGCGGGAATGATGACTTCGACGTACAATTGTGTTTTGCAGGCTAGAAATGCGAATGTCTCTGACTTTCTATCTCGTGGAACTTTAGATACAAGAGTCTTTTTTATTCCCGTGCCAAATCTTGTTCCACCGGGTTCAGAAACAGCCAGAGTAGAAATTCCTTGTGTATTTAGCCATGCACACAGAATTTCGCATTGGGTTGTTTTTCCGATCCCATCAATTCCTTCAATTTCTATTAACATAGGTTGCTCCCACGTTTGTGTTGATTGATTTTATGTGCCAATTCTATATACATAATAACGTAAAAATATATTTTGTCAAGTATTTAAGAGGTGTTGCACTTCAAATCCGAATGTGTAGGAAAATAGTGACATAGGCAAAATTTTAGAGTATATTTATTTTATGAATAAATTTGATTTACATTTTCATTCAACTTATTCTGATGGAAAGTTATCCGTCCCAGAATTAGCTGAAGTTATTAAAAGAGAAAAATTACAATTTTGTTCGTTGACTGATCATAATACTGTTGATGGTATTAGAGAATTAGAAACTAGTCTGTCTGGTTCCGGTATTAAAGTAATTACTGGTGTAGAGCTGACTGCTAAATATGGCGTAAACGAGACGCATATTGTAGCGTATGATTTTGATATTGATAAAGCCGCGGAGATATTAAAAGAGCGTAACGAGCTTGTTCGTTGTCAAAAAATTGAGGAAATGAAAAAAGCAATTTATCTTTCTCGTAAGGCAGGACTTCAAATTACAGGGGGATTAACGCCATTAGATAATCAGCCAGCTACTCTTACTACTGCTTTAGATATTTGTGCTAATCGTTTTAATCAGGAAATTTTTCTTAAAAAATATGGTAAAGAGTTAACACCGGAAGATGTTTATTTTGAATATCAAGCACCAGGCAAAGCTTGCGCTGTAGAAAGAAGTGGAGTGAGCGTTGAGTGGTTAGTGGAAAAATTTAAGTTAGTAGCAAAAGATTTGATTATAGCTCATTCCTTTGTATCAGTCAGCGTGGTGACTAAACCGTTTGATGAAGTGGGTATAAATGATCTATTAAGACTAGGCATCACCGGAGTTGAAGTGTATCATAATAAGACTTCCGATGAGCAAATTTCGTTATTAAAAAAGATAGTAAACGAGCACGGACTTTATTATACTGGTGGGTCTGATTTTCATGGTAGAGAAACAGACACAACCATTGGGCAATATGGTGATAATCGAGCTATTCCGGATTTTTGTCTTTCAAATTATAGTTCAAAATAAAGAAATATTATGGAAACAGCCGAAAAGCAGCCTACTCCGACGCGAGGCGAGCTGTTTTTTATTTTTTTAGGCTTCTGTGTTATAATACTATTGTTATAAGTTGAATATCCGGCATACGCCGGACGAGAAATATTATGAAAACTAGCAATGTTTTTTGGTTGTTTATTTTGGTTTTTGTCTTAGTAATTGGCTTGTTTTTCTTCTTAAATAAGTCCGCTAGTCAAGATCAAGTAAGCTTTACTCTGGAAGAGGTTTTAAGCTGTTCTCAAGACAAGTTAGACAAATCAGTCTTAGCCTTGCCTAGTAATTCGCAAGTAATCGGGGCTTTTATTGCTTTTAAAAAAGTACCACTTGAGGAAAGTTTAGTAAAAAGCTTAAAAGAGCAAGGTGTGACTTTAGATCAACAATCTTTAGTTTTTGACCAGATGTGGGCAGAAATTCCCGTCAAAAGTCTATGTTGGTTAGCAGGCCTTGAAGAAATTAATTCTATTTTTACTTTAGCTAAATAATATGCAGTTAAAATTAATTAGTACGGTTAAAAATTTAAAAAATAAACGCGTATTATTGCGCTTAGACTTAAACGTCGCGGTAGCCAAAAATAAGCAAATTTTAAAAACTGATGCTTGGCGTTTAGATAAAGCGAAATTAACGCTGGAATATTTGATAAAAAAACAAGCGAAAATCATTATTATTGCGCATGCTGGTCGACCAAATGCTAAAGTAGTAAAAGATTTGTCGCTAGCACCCCAAGCTAAATATTTGAGTAAATTATTAAAACAAAATATTGCTATCTGGCCAGGCGATGTCAAGCAATATGTAGAAGCAAGTCATGAGTTGAAAAATGGCCAAGTAGTAATGCTAGAAAATATTCGTTTTCAACCCAGAGAACAAAAAAATTGCAAACGTTTAGCTAAGACTTTAAGTAATTTAGGTGATCTCTATGTCAATGATGCTTTTGGAAATATTCATCGTGATCACGATACTTCGATGCTGGCTATCACCAAATTTTTGCCAAGTTATGCGGGTTTTTTAGTAGCCGAAGAAGTAAAATATTTGAATAAAATTTTAGCTAAAACAAAAAAATTAGTTATGATTTTTGGCGGTGCCAAAGTAAGCAGTAAATTATTTTTGATTCAGAAATTTTTAAATAAAGCGGATCATATTTTATTAGGTGGAAAGCTCGCTAATACTATTTTAGCAAGTCGTGGCTATGTTTTTAATCAGGCTTCATATGATCGAAAAGAGCTAAAATTAGCCAAAAAATTAAATAGTGCCAAAATATTGTTGCCAGTGGATGGTGCAGTAGCTAAAAGTTTAGCTGCCCAAAAAGCTGATGTTTTAAGAGTAGAGCAAGCTACTAAAAATAATTTATGCGTAGATATTGGTCCAGCCACTGTAGAAAAATATTTAAAAATTTTAAAAAAAGCAGACATGATTGTCTGGAATGGACCATTGGGGTATTTTGAAAATAAGCTTTTAACTAAAAATTCACAAAATTTTATTAAAATTTTAGCTAAATTAAAACAAACTACTATTATCGGCGGTGGAGAGACGGTTGAACTAGCTAATCGTTTGGGTTTATTGAAGCAATTTAATTTTGTTTCCACAGGAGGAGGAGCGATGATGACTTTTTTAGAGGGTAAAAAATTACCCGCTTTAGAGGCCTTAATAAAAAAGTAGCGTGTATGCCAGATAAAATCAAAAAAATTACTGCTTTAGAAATTTTAGACTCACGTGGTGAGCCGACTTTGGAAGTAGAAGTAGAATTAAGCTCCGGTGTTAAAAGTAAAGCAGCGGTGCCCAGTGGTGCTTCTACTGGGCGTCTTGAGGCTCATGAGCTAAGAGATAATGATCCTTTACGCTATGATGGCAGGGGGGTTTTAAAAGCTGTTAAAAACGTCAATGAAGTATTAAATAAAGAGTTAGTAGGCTTAAGAGTGATTGAACAGGCGCAAATTGATCAACTCATGATTGAACTGGATGGCACAGCCAATAAAAATAAATTAGGTGCTAATGCTATTTTGGGTGTATCTTTAGCCGTGGCCTCAACCGCTGCCAAATCAACTGGCTTGCCTTTGTATAAATATCTTAGACAGCTTTATCAGCCAGCTAATAAAGTTTTTACTTTACCGACACCAGTGGTAAATGTTATTAATGGTGGTAAACATGCTAGTTCAAATATTAATTTACAAGAATTTTGGCTTGTGCCTTTTAAGGCTCCTACTTTTGCAGAAAAATTGAGACAAGCGAGTGAAATTTTTCATGCTTTAGCTAAGATATTACAAAGTAAGGGTTATGATATTGATTTGGGTAATGAAGGTGGCTACGCGCCTAATGTCACATCTCATAAAGAAGTTTTTGAGATGTTGATGCAAGCAATTGATTTAGCGCATTATGAGCCTTATGAAGATATGTTATTGGGACTTGATGCTGGTGCTTCAGTTTTTTATCATGAGCGCAGACAAAAATATAATCTGACTTTAGACAGATTAGCTTTGAGTAGCTCTGAATTGATCGAGTATTATCTTGATTTAATTGATGAATATCCTTTACGCTTTTTAGAAGACCCGCTAGCCGAAGAGGATTGGTCAGCTTGGCAAGAGCTAACAAAAAATCCAGTGATTAAACAGGATAATATAAAATTAATCGGCGATGATTTATTTGTGACGAATAAAAATCGTTTGCAAAAAGGCATTGATTTGCAAGTGGCTAATAGTATCTTGATCAAGCCAAACCAAATCGGAACTTTGACCGAGACTTTGGAGACTATTAGTTTAGCTAAAGCGAATAATTATCATTTGATTATTTCACACCGTAGCGGTGAAACGACTGACACGAGCATTGCTGATTTAGCGGTGGCTGTGAATGCTGAATATATCAAAATTGGTTCAACTGCTCGTGGTGAGCGCATAGCAAAATATAACCGTTTATTAAAAATTGAAGAAGAATTAAGTTAGCAAGTTATGAAGTTTTCAAGTTTTCAAGTTATCAACTTGCAGCGCCGACAAGGTGCAACTTGTAAACTTTTAACTTATTTATTAAAAAATATTTTATGAAATACGATAATAAAAATAAACTAAATAATACACCATTAGTCTTAGTAATCTTGGATGGCTGGGGTATTAGCAAGGTCACAGAGGGTAACGCTATCGCCCAGGCTAAAACACCAGTGATGGATAGTCTGTATCAAAAGTATCCCAACATTTTGATCAATGCTTCTGGTAAGCACGTGGGTTTGCCTAGCGAGCAACCGGGTAATTCTGAAGCTGGTCATATGAATATTGGTGCCGGTCGAGTGATTGAGCAAGACTCGATCGCTATTTCTAAAAGTATTAATAATGGCACTTTTTTTAAAAATCCAGCTTTTTTGCAGGCCGCTAAACACGTGACAAAAAATAAATCAGATTTGCATTTGCTGGGTTTATTATCTGACGGCTCTAGCCCACATGCGGACAATGACCATCTTTTATCTTTGTTGAGTTTTTTTGTCAATAAAACTAAGGCCAATATTTATTTGCATTTATTTACAGATGGACGTGACAGCCCACAGTATGCGGCTCTAAAAGTTTTGGAAAAATATAAAGATATTTTTAATCGTCAACGTATTCAGATTTCTACTGTCATGGGTCGTTTTTATGCCATGGATCGTAAAAAAGACTGGCCAAAGACAAAACTAGCCTATGATGCTTTGATTTTAGGTAAAGGTATCCAAGTAGCAGATGCTCCAGAAGCTATCAGTCAGGCATATAATAGGGGAGAAAGTGATGAATTTATCAAGCCTTCAGTGATATTAAAAAATAAAAAACCATTTGGTTTGATCAAAGACAATGATGCGGTGGTATTTTTTAATTTGCGTTCTGACCGAGCTAGACAGCTGACTAAAACTTTTGTGCAAACTGACTTTGAAAAGAAAAACCCCGGCTCTTTTAAACGTGCTAAAAATTTTAAAAATTTATTATTTGTAGCTTTGACAGATTTCGGTCCAGATTTGGATAGTATTTTGACCGCTTATCCCGGTGTAGATATTCCGGAAACTTTGCCGATTGCTTTGCGGGATTTGCGCCAGCTATATATAGCAGAAACTGAAAAGTATGCCCACGTCACTTATTTTTTTAATGGCGGTTATGATCATGCGGTGGTAGGTGAGACGCGAGTAAATATTCCTTCACAAAATGTTGATTCCTATGCCCAAATGCCAGCTATGAGTACTAGAGAGGTGGCTAGATATGTGACAGAGGCAGTACAAAAAAATCAGTTTGATTTTATTTGTGTTAATTTTGCCAGTCCAGACATGGTCGGGCATACTGGCGATTTACAAGCCGGTATCAAAGCGGTCGAAGTAGTTGATCAAGAGCTAGGAAAAATCGTCAAAGCCGTGTTGGCAAAGTCAGGTACTTTAATCGTCACAGCTGATCATGGTAATATCGAAGAAATGATTAATTTAAAAACTAAAGAAATTGATACTGAACACTCGACCAATTTGGTGCCATTTATCATCGTCAATCATGCCAAGTATCAGTTAGTCAAGACCGGTGCCTTGGCTAATATCTCGCCAACTATTTTACAAATATTAAATTTAGCTAAACCAAAATTAATGAGCGCCAAGTCTTTACTTAAATAAAATAAATTATCAAGGTAGCATATAAATTAAAAAACGCTAGAAAATCTTTATGAATAGACCTAAACCAGTGATTTTAATTATTTTAGATGGCTTTGGTATCGCTACTCCAACGAGGGCCAATGCAATCGCACAAGCCAAAACTCCTAATTTTGATAAATACATGAGTAATTATCCAGTTATGCCTTTGGCAGCTAGTGGTGAGGCGGTTGGTTTGTCTTGGGGGGAAATGGGAAATTCAGAGGTGGGACATTTGTCTTTGGGTTCAGGGACAATTTATTATCAAAATTTACCAAAAATTAGCAAGGCTATTTCGGAGGGTGATTTTTTTTCTAATAAGGCTTTTTTGGAAGTGATTGCACATGTGAAAGCAAAAAATTCTAGCTTACATATTTTAGGTCTAGTGTCTTCGGGTGGTGTGCATAGTTTCAATGAACATTTGTATGCCTTAGTGGAGCTAGCTAAGTCACAAAAAGTAGAAAGATTGTATATCCATGCTTTTTTAGATGGTAGAGACACAGCCTATAATAGCGCAGTGAACTTTGTTGGGCAATTACAAGAAAAATTAAAAATTATTGGTTTAGGAGCGATTGCGACTTTGGCTGGTCGTTTTTATGCCATGGATAGAGATAACAATTGGGACCGGACAGAGCTAGCTTATAAAGCGATAGTGAATGGTGAAGCAGAAATAAAAAATGAAGACCCAATGGCGATTATTAGTCAGTCTTATCAGCAAGGTGTTTATGATGAACAGCTTAAACCTAGTGTAGTGCTTGATGATTTAGGCAAAGCAAAAGGTCAGATTAAAGATAATGATGGTGTGATATTTTTTAATTTTCGAGCCGATAGAGCGCGTCAACTAACCAAAGCTTTGATTGTGCCGAGTTTTGAAAAGTTTGCTTGTACTTATTTTAAAGATTTATTTTTTGTCTCGATGACAGAATATGAAAAAGATTTGCCAGCCAAGGTAGCTTTTCCGACCCAAGAGCTTGATATGCCTTTGGCGCGCGTGATTTCTGAAGCTGGCTTAAAACAACTACATCTGGGTGAAACCGAAAAATACGCTCACGTCACTTATTTTTTTAATGGTGGTAATGAAAAAGTATATTTAGATGAAGATAGAGTTTTAGTGCCTTCACCACATTTGTCATCTTATGATCAAAGACCAGGTATGTCGGCTAGAGAAGTGACCAATAAAGTAGTGCAAAGCATCAAAGAAGGCACTTATGATTTTATGGTGGTGAATTTTGCTAACGCTGATATGGTTGGTCATACGGGTAATTTTGTGGCGACTGTAGAAGCGATAGAAATATTAGATCGCTGTGTCGGTGAAGTAGTGGATACGGCCCTGTCTTACAATGGAGTGGTTTTAGTCACCGCTGATCATGGTAATGCCGAGAGTAAATATAATCTGCAAACGGGCATTATCAATAAAGAGCATACCAATAATCCCGTGCCTTTATTTATCGTCGGTCAGATGTATGCTGGTAAGAGTGTTTTACCGGGACTAGCTGGCACTGATTTGAGTCAAATCACACCAGTCGGAGTTTTAGCTGATGTGGCGCCAACGATTTTGAAAATTATGGGATTAAAAAAGCCGGACACGATGACTGGCGGTTCTTTGATTTAAAATAGACGAAAGAGTAAATAGCTTAAGATGATACCGATAATAACACCAATAATTACCTCGATAGTTTTGTGACCAAATTTTTCTCCTAAAATAGGAAACTGGTATTCTCGGTCGTCTGGTAGTTCTTTGACGAGTTGATTGATGACCGCGCCTTGTTTGCCAATGGCTTGCCTAAAGCCGTAAGCGTCACGAATGGTCATAATGGCTAAAATCACGGCCACGGCAAAAGATGGGGCTTGGGTACCATAATAATGTCCCAATGTATATACTAGCGATGTGACCATGGCAGAGTGAGAAGATGGCATGCCACCGTAGTTATTGATTCTTTTTAGGCGATACCAATCCCAAGCGCCTTTATAAAAAAGCACTTTTGAGACTTGGATCAAAAACATGACTATTAAGGGGATTAAAAAAAGTTGCCAATTCATAGATTTTACATTTAAGCAATTTTTCTCCCGCGTCGCGGGAGAAAATAGCGGTCAATAAGTTTAAAGCTTGATGCTATGCAAAATTCAGGCAATATCTGCCGCGCCGCGGCAGATATTAATACTGAATTTATTAAGCTAAGTATAACAAATTTTAAAGAAATAAGAAAATGACAATATTAGCGTTAATTATTTTAGGCTTAGTGCAAGGTGTGGCTGAATGGCTACCGATTTCTTCCGACGGGCATTTAGTTTTGGTGGAGAATTTATTAAAACTAAATATTCCGGTTGAATTTGATATTTTTTTGCATTTAGGCAGTTTATTGGTGCTATTATTTTTCTTTCGCCAAGAGATCAAAGAAATTGCTTTGCATTTTTTCCAGGCTAAAAAGTTCAAATCAGCACAATACCATGATTGGGTGTGGTATTTATTATTAAGTACTTTGGTGACAGCTATTATTGGTTTTAGTTTTTATCAAAAAATAGACAGTTTCCGCACAGTAGAAATAGCAGCTTTTGGTTTACTTGTCACTTCGATTTTTTTATTTAGTACTTTTTGGATCAAAGAAAGGAGAGGCTTAAATTGGCAAATAGCTTTGATTTTAGGACTAGTCCAAGGTATCGCGGTTTTACCTGGTGTATCACGTAGCGCCTTAGTGATTTCCACCGCTTTATTATTGGGGCTAAATAAAAAACAAGCTTTTGATTTTGCTTTTTTACTCGCTATCCCAGCGATTTTAGGGGCTTTAGTTTTGTCTTGGGACAATTTAGTTTGGCATAATGAATATCTCATAGCCTTAGTAGTTACTATCATCAGTGGCTATTTAGCTTTAATATTATTAAAAAGAATTTTGTTAAAAAATTATTTTCCCTGGTTTTTTGTTTATACTTTATTACTAGGCTTAATTACTTTACTTGCGATCTAAATGATTTATCCCGTTATTTTAGCTGGCGGTCGAGGAACTAGACTTTGGCCCTTGTCTACAGTAGATGCACCTAAGCAAGTGCAAGCTTTTGGGCAGAAAAAAACTTTATTGCAAGCTACTTATAGTCGTTTAAGTAATGGCTTTGCTAAAGAAAATATTTTTGTTATTTCCGGAGTAAATATTGCTAAAGATGTTTTAGCACAAATAGATATTGCCAGTTCTAATTTATTATTAGAACCGATGGCTCAAGATACCGCTATGGCTATTGGTTTGGCGGCGGTGCATATTTTAGCTAAAGACAGAGAAGGGGTTTTATTAATTTCTAGCAGTGATGCTTTTATTTTAGAAGAAGAAAAATATTTACAAGTTGTCAAGACAAGTGCGGAATATGTTGCAAAGCATCCAGAAAATTTTATGCTTTTGGGGATAAAACCTCTTTATCCTGAAGTAGGCTATGGCTATATTCATAAAGAAAAAATTAGCAAATTAAAACTTGCAGAGCAAGAAATTTTTAAAGTATTAGCTTTTAAAGAAAAACCAGATTTACAAACAGCAGAAAAATATCTAGCAGATGAGGATTATTTATGGAATCCAGCCATGTTTATTTTTTCGGCCCAACAATTACTCCAGTGGTATCAAGAATTTTTGCCTGAAATTTATCAGGCTTTAGTAAAAATTCAAACCGCTTTGCAAAGTTTTGATGCAGATAATTATCAAGCAGTTTTGGCACAAGTCTATCAAAACACTCAAGGCATTTCTATTGATTATGGTTTATTAGAAAAGCTTGATCATATGCTCGTTGTGCCAGTGGATTTGACTTGGGCAGATATTGGTCATTGGCGTGCTTTGAAAAATGTCAGATTATTACAAGAAAATACCGCTAATGTTAGCAATGTTTTGCATATTGGCCTTGATAGTTGTGATAATTTATTGTATTCTAGCAGTGGTAAATTGATTGCTACCATTGGTGTCAAAGATATGATTTTAGTCGAGACTGACAAAGTGATTTTATTATGCCAAGGTAGTCAAGCTCAAGATTTAAAAAAATTATTACAGCAACTAAAAGAAAAAGGCTTGGAAGAATATTTATGAAATTAAAATATATATTTTTAAGTTTAGTGATTATCATCATCGCACCGATACTATGGTTTTTTTTCTTATTAAATAGTGCTAACAATTTAGAAAGCCAAAAATCTTTTATCATTGAGCAAGGTAAAGGTGTCAACGAAATTAGTGATAATTTAGCCAAAGCTGATTTGATCAAAAATAAGTTTGTCTTTGAAACTTGGCTTTGGCTATTAAAGTCAGAGGATAAAGTCAAAGCTGGTATTTATTCTTTTCCGGCCGGCAGCTCTATCCGTCAATTAACAAAATTAATCTTAGCTATTCCAGAAAATACCGCGAGCAAATTTACCATCATTGAAGGCTGGGGGCGTAATTGGCCAGAATTTAAGAAAGTTTTAGAGACACATGATTTTTCTTATGATGAATTTTTAGGCTTAACTGCTTCTGCTAAAACTTGGCGTGAACAATATGATTTTTTGGCTGACGCACCCAGCACAGCTAGTCTAGAAGGCTTTTTATTTCCCGACACTTATTTTGTCGATCAATATACAGACAATATAATTTTGTTAAATAAAATTTTAATTAATTTTGAGCAAAAATTAAGGCCAGAATTAAGAGCCGAAATCAAAAAACAAAATAAAACAATTTTTGAAGTTGTCACTTTAGCCTCAATCATTGAGCGTGAAGTACCAGAACATGCGGATAAAAAAATGATTGCGGATGTTTTTTTGAAACGTTTAAAAAATAATATTGGCTTGCAATCTGATGCCACGATCAATTTTGTGACCGGTAAAGGCTTAACCCAGCCAAGTCGAGATGATTTAAAAATTGACTCTCCTTATAATACTTACAAATATCGTGGTTTACCACCAGGGCCAATCGCTAACCCAAGTATTTCTAGTATTGAGGCCGTGATCTATCCGACGCCAAATGATTATTATTACTTCTTGACCACCAAAGAAGGGGAGGTGATTTACAGTCAGACTTATCAAGAGCATTTGGCCAACAAAGCTAAATATTTGGATTGACAGCTTTGATAATTTAAGCTATAATCTTTACACAACTTAATAAATAAATGCCCATGACAGTAGGCTTTTGGCTAATATTAGCTAAATATAAGACCTACCGAGGTAAGAATTCTTCTTATTTTATTGTCTGCGGCTTAAAGCGCAGATTTTTTAATTTAAAATGTATGCCAAAAAGTAAACAACAAAAGCAGGATTTTTTAGAGAAAATCCAAGCCAAATTAGCTTTGAGTAAGGCAGCTGTTTTATCTTCAGATAACGGCTTAAACGTCAAAACAGTGGAAAACTTACGTAAAGCCTTGAAAGCCCAAAACGGTGAATATCTAGTGGCTAAAAAGACTTTATTAAAAAAAGCTTTAGGTGAGCTAGGAAACAACGAGGCTTTAGACAATTTGTCTGGTTCAGTCGGTATCGCTTTATCTTATGAAGATGAGATCGTAGCAGCTAGCATCGTCAGCAAGTTTGCCAAAGAAAATACAACCTTGACTATTGGCGGTGGTATTTTGGAAAACAAGTTTATCTTAGCAGACATGGTCAAGAGATTAGCTAGCTTGCCAAGTAAAGAAGTCATGTTAGGTAAATTAGTCGGTACTCTACAGGCTCCAATTTCTGGTTTTGTCGGAGCTTTGAGAGCTAATTTGCGTAATTTAGTTGGCGTCTTAAACGCTATTAAAGAAAAGAAATAATTAATTAAATAATATATAAATATTAATATTTTGCCTTTAGTCATCCGCCGCAAGGCGGAGACAAAGCAAACAAGAAATTTTATGTCAGAAGAGAAAAAAATCGTAGTTCCTGCTAAGTTCAAAAGCATTGTCGAAGAAATCGAAAAAATGTCAGTCTTGGACTTATCAGAATTAGTGTCTTTATTAGAAGACAAATTTAATGTCACCGCTTCAGCCCCAATGGCCATGGCTGTCGCTGCTCCAGTAGCTGCTGCTGAAGCCGCAGAAGAAAAATCATCTTTCAATGTTGAATTAACTTCAACCGGTGATAACAAAATTGGCGTGATTAAAGCTATTCGCGAAGTCACTCAATTAGGCTTAAAAGAAGCTAAAGATTTAGCTGATGGCGCTCCAGTCATGGTGAAAGTTGATGCTTCAAAAGAAGAAGCAGAAAAAATTAAAGCAAAACTTACTGAAGCTGGTGCCACTGTTACTTTAAAATAAAGATTTATAAAATACCCCCGCCTTCGGCGGGGGGATTTTTGTGGTTTATTTATTGATAAACATCATGATCACCGACAGCGTGAAAATAGATTGTTTTTTTATCTTTGCTAAATTCAAAGATAATTCTGTATTTATAGCCAATGGAAAAAGATAAAAATCCAGCTAATTTACCCTTGAGTTTGTGGGTTTTTAGCTGGCTAGCAAATGGATCTTGACGAAAAATAATTTCTTGCTCTTCGGCTAGAGTCTTTATTTCTTTGGGTAATTTTTTATACTCGCGGGCAAATTTTGAACTGTAAATAATCTCCATATATCCTAGATTATCTCAAATCTTTTAAAGATTTTAAAGTCTTGCCTTTACCACTAGCTATTTCGGCGCGGCTTTCATTTAGCTCTAATAAAAGATTGCCAAGTTGCCACTCTCTTAATAGATGGCGAAAAAATTCGCTAGTAGAGGAGTAGTCTCCAGTTTTGACAGCTTTTTTGACAGTTTTAGCCATCGGAGCTGGCAAAGAGATATTTATTACTTCACGCATATTGTTTAATATATTAATTGTAATAATTTGTATTACAATATTATCATAAGTTAAAAAATATGTCAATTAGTGGCGGGATTGACAACTTTTCACTTATTTGTTAGATTGAATTTAGTTCTGGCCGTTAAGTTACACACAGACGGCCAATATAAGAGACGGCGCATAAATTATTATCCGGCATGCGCCGGAGTAAACAAATAAACTTTATGTTGAGTAATAAACAATTAGATAAAGCGATTTTGCACTTTGTTTTAAGTGTTAATCTGGTTTTTTATTCTCTAGCACCGGCGTTTTCCGCCCCGGTTTTTGCTTCTACAGAAGCAGTAGAGAATAATCAAACGCCAATTATTAGTCAAAACCCAGCTCGCCTCGCTGAGTCGCAGCGGGCTAATATCCAGCCATTAGAAAAGCCTGTGGATATAGAACCAACACCAGATCCTACTATCCAGCCAATAGATATCGGGCAAATAAAGCCAGTGGAGATAA
>Ga0208246_1001145_pt1 | contig 16016 bp, 14 predicted proteins | sample RifOxyD2_FD_184039 | JGI IMG/M metagenome (GOLD analysis project Ga0208246, IMG submission 184039) | Soil microbial communities from Rifle, Colorado - Rifle Oxygen_injection D2 (SPAdes) | ecosystem: Environmental > Terrestrial > Deep subsurface > Rock core/Sediment | place: Rifle, Colorado... | reverse complement strand
ATGATTGGCAGGTAAGAGAAAAAGCCACCGAGGAGCTGATAGAGATTGGGCCTTTGGCAATAGGAGAGATGCAAAGAGCGCGTAATAATCCTGATGCCGAGATTCGGGAACGGGCCCAAAAGATTATCCCGCTCATCCAATGGAAAGAGGCGTTTATCAGGCGGCTCGACCGGTTTATCAGCCAGTTGCGGACTGGGAAATTTGAGGATACGGTTTTATTCCAGGATGTAATGATGTTTCTAAGTAGGGATGAGTCGGTTTTTATCCTGCTTGACCTCTTAAAAGATTCCAGCCAGTCACTGGCTATAAAGCAGCAGATTGTTGCCGTCCTGAGCAACAATTCAGCGGTCAGTTTTAAGCCGGTTACTAATAACCTGCTGGAATTGATTCAGAAGGAAAAGGATGAGCAGATTCGGGTTGGATTATTACGCATCCTGGCCAAGGCAGGTAAGGACGAACGCTCTGTGGCGATGGCCTTGCAACTGCTTAAAGAAGGCACGCCAAACATGAAGTCAATCGCTATCAATATCCTGGTTGATATGGGGGCATCTTCAGCCGTACCAGAGATAATGAAGGCAATTAAAGATGCTGACGCTAATGTCAAGAACACGGCTATCTACGCCTTTAGCCGCCTGAAGACCGAAGAAACAACCAGGGAATTAGTCAGATTTATGAAAGAAGAGCCGACCGGTTGGCTCAGGGCCCAGGCCGTGGCAATACTGGCTAACTACAACGACGCCAAATTGATACCGGAATTCTTGGCTGTCCTGAAGAGCGATAAGGATTTTGATGTCTTGCGCAATACTCTTTATGCCTTGCAGAGATTTAAGGGCGACAAGACCATACCTCCGGCCTTGCTGGATTTTATGAAGACCGCGTCGCCCCAGGTCCAGCCCAATATCTTGAGTACATTCCAGGCGCTGGGCGACCGCTCGGTTGTACCTGAACTGATTAAGATGCTGGAAAAAGAGATGGATTATAATGGGTTCCATGCCATGCTCGGAACCCTGCAGTCGTTTGCCGGCAATCATAAATTTACGCCGCAAATAGTTCCCGATTCATTAAAAAATGATATTATTGCCAAAGCCAAGGATTGGTGGGAGAAAAATAAATAAGCCATCCCGACATACGTCGGGATAACTGGCTGTAACTCTTCTGATGCCATCGGAGGACTAACAGCCAGTAAACGGAGAGGTGCGAGAGCGGCTGAATCGGCATGCCTGGAGAGCATGTGTAGGGGTAACCTTACCGAGGGTTCGAATCCCTCCCTCTCCGCCATACTTGGCGGAGTCCGCGGTTTACTTTCTCAATTGTTCAATAAACGCCTCGATGGCCGTCTTGGTCTGTTCTTCGGAATAGCATCTCAAATCATTCAAGTCGCCTGAGATGACAATATTCGGGATGCCCAATCTCTGTTGCAGCCGCTGGGGCATGCCGTAGCGGCTGTTGGTATTATTGGCGCAACTCTTGGCCTCGTGGAAGATGATGCCGTTGACCTTGAATTTGGTTATCATATTCTCAATGTAATGTTCCTTGGCTTCGTCCGAGCGCACGATAAACAGTTCGATATAAGCCCGGGCCATGCTGTTAAACGGGTCATCGGGATTGAATGCGTCAAATACCCAGGAGTTGCAGTATGTTGAGGCAACCACGCAGGTCTTTAACGATGTAAATAATTCAGACATCGGCCTTAGTTTGCCCCAGATGGGCATACCATCCCAGTAGAGCCTGAACCTTTCGCCATCCACGGCCGCTTCCTTGCTTTTTACCTTTTCTTCCAGTTCAGTCAGGAGCAACTTATAGTAATCCACGGCCTGTTGGGTGCCGCGCATGACCACGGCCGGTCCCATCTGGATGGTGCCGTCAAAGAAATTCAGGGGCGAAGGCACGGCTGCGGCCGTCTCCAAAACATTTTTCCAGAGCACCGAGCATTCCTTGGACAGGGCCAACACCCGTTTCATTTCTTTCTCATCGTATTTCCGGCCGGAGATTTTCTCCAGTTGCGGAATCAGCGCCTTCATCTGGTCAGCCACGCTCCTGATATGCGCCTCGGTTACTTCTCCAACCCCGCGATGGGTCTGGATTCCGATTAACGGTTTCTTAAATTCCTGGCTGTAAAAGGCGAACCAGTCCTGGACGTCCCGGCACTGGTTGGTGTTATAGACCAGCACATCCGGCTTGGGGATGGAATCAATCCCCGGATAGGCCTTGGACAGGGGGGTCTGCTTCTTTAAGTAGGCGCCCACATCGCTGGTCAGATACGAGCAGATTTCCGGTGAATAACCGATGGCATTAGCCACCGGGATAAAGTCAGTGGACATCCGCGTGGCGCCCAGCATAGCCCCGTGGTTCTCCGGGAAATAGACCACGAATCCCATAGCTCGGAGCAGTTCAGCCGGCCCGACGCTGGTGCACCAGGCGATCTTTGGACTGCCTGATTTCATGGCCTTGTCCAGTTCGTAGAAATGGTCAGCCATTATCTTCTTCATCTGAGCCGTGGCCTTGATTTCTTTACGAGGCGCCTTGGCGGTAGTCGGGTCTGGCATAATATTGTCTCCTGGTTCTATTGAAATACGCTGATAACTGTCATTCCGAACTTGTTTCGGAATCTCAATAGACCCTGAAACGAGTTCAGCATGACACCAATAAGACGTAGAGCAACTATAACGATTATGAAATACGCTCTAATCAGCGGTTGATTATAAGAATATTTTATGGCCTTGTCTATAAATTTAGGAATATAGATAGGGCACTTGACAAGTTAATAAGAGAATGTACAATAAAAAAGTATTATGAAGAAATATTTGATTATCATTTTATGTGTTAGTTGTATTGCTTTAGTGAATGCTTGTAATACTGTTAATAAAATAAATCAGCAAAAAAAACTTATATCAGCTACTCTATTGCCAAAGGATAGTAAACAGTTCAAGTTCGGGCAACTCACCGAATCATTATTGACCTTAAAGAATCTGACTGATAATGCAATGGTAATAACGCAAGTCTATATCGGGAGCGACGGAAATTCCGTTACGCTGTCTAATAGTGTGTATGGGAGTATAGATAAATCTGATGAAAGCGATATTTACTCGTATCACCCGCTGGCACAACATGCGACTCAATTACCTTTCTATGTTGGTTTCCTACTGCCCAATCAAGAAGTGTCGGTTTCATATGTTCATAGAGCGCTAACAGAAAATGAATCTTTAAAAATAGAATATGTTTTGTCTTACGCCAAGTATGATGGAACGCCTAATTCGCTTAAACCATTTAACGTATATTTGAGCAGTAAAAATGATAATCAAATGGTTACTGAATTTCATCTTTTTAACGAGAATAAATGGCTTGATATATGCCATAGCATGCCAAATACTCATCTACCTGGCCCGGATGCTCCATTGAGAGCAGTGATTATTCCAGGGTTAAGATATAGTGATGAGCCATCTTCGCCGCCTGACGAAAATGAGGCTGAACTAAAAACTCAAAATAGTTTAATCGGGATAGGCATTGAAGATAGAGATAAAATATTTCCAATTGAATCTGCCCGGAAGATTGCATATGCTATAAGTGGAACAAATAATAATATCAAGAGTATTGGATACAGCATTATTCTTGGTGGTTATGTGGTTTCTGAAAAGGATTTATCGTGGTTACTTCAAAGCGATAAACAGAAAGAACGAGGAGCGCTTTTGCCGATATTCCCTTTATCGTTATTGGAAGATATGGATAAAGGTAATTACGTAAAAATAAAAATTGGCGATAAGCAAGAGGGGCTTGGGCCTGAGGAACATAAGGCAAACAGAAACTTTTGGGATACTTATCAGGTTTTCTATGGTGATGGAATGTATACTCAAGGGGAGTTTATTCATATAAATAAAACTGAATTATTTAATTTCCTCAAGAAAGTTAAGGGAAAAGATATGGCTATTACTCAACACGAATATTTTTTCCGTTCACGGTATTATGTTCTGCAAATGCCAAAGGAATAATTATTATTTTATGTATCCGCGGCTTGAAATTTATATGGCCGGGTTTTCTATGGCATAGGGCAGCCATTTCTTCTGCTCGGATTCCTGCATCCGGTAAAATTCCTTGGGTTGATTCTGTATCCAGGGGAAACCATACCTAATTATTCATCCTGAAAATCTGCACATTCGCTGTGCTCAGTGTAAACTCCTATCTGCGTCCGAAAGATTCCAGTTTTCCTCCTTGACAAACCCTGAGGCATATTATATAATAGCCCCGTAACCGTTTTTAGTGATTAATTGGCGTCTGTCAACGATTAGCGGATGTCAGTCAGCGATTCACGGACGTCATGCAATGACTAACAGGCGGCAGTCAGTAATTAACTGACGACAGGCAGTGACTAACTGACTTCTGTCAATGATTAACTGACGCTGATTAGTTACTGAAACAACAGTATTAACGGCTGATTGAAAATCCCGACAAAAACTGTCGGGATAACTGGCTGTAACATCCTGACGGATTAACAGCCAGTAAAAGGAGGTTGATTATGACCAGAAAGGCGTATTACATATCGGATTCAGACCCGGGCAAGGCGCAGTTCCTGACTAATCTGGCCAACAAGATAGGCGCGGATGCCGCGACTCTGGGCATCAGCCCGGCTGAGGTGGCTTCAGTCCAGGCCGATGCGGCGATGTTTAAGTATGTCCTGAGGATGCAGGAGGCGTTCAAGACCTTCAAGCAGGCCGTCTCGGCATATAAAAATCTGCTTCGGGACGGCCAGCCCAGCGAGACGCCCAGTCCGTTGCCGGTTCCGCCGACGCTTCCGGCTCCGCCCGCGTTGGTCAACAGCGGTATCTTCTGGCGGACTCGCAAACTGGTCGCCCGCATCAAGGCCGCGCCGAATTATACCGAGGCCATCGGCGAGGGTTTGGGGATAGTCGGCGATGAGCATGTGGTGGATAGGTTGGAACTAAAGCCGGTTTTGAAGAGCCGTCTGGACGGCGGGTATCCGGTGATTATCTGGAAAAAGGGACCGGCCGATAGGATTAACATCTATGTGGACCGCAAGGATGGTAAGGGTTTTGTCTTCCTGACCACTGATTCGCAGCCGGATTATATTGACAAACACCCGATGCCCAAGGGTGTGGAATCGCTGGTCTGGGATTACAAGGCCATTTACCTCATCGGCGACGACCAGGTCGGCCAGTTCTCCGAACCGATTCAGGTGACCGTGACCCGGCAGGTGGAGAAAAGATAGAGCGTAGAGTCCGGCGGCTAATTATTTCTTTATATACTGCCGGTGGATAATTTTCTTGTCTTTATCCATCAGGTCAGAAGCCAGTCCCTTTTCGTTTTCCAGCCGGATGACCTTATTGTCATTATAGGCGTTTTCAGTTCCCTTGCCTTTTTCCATCTCCGCGATGAATATTTTTACTTCATCAATGCCTACGGCCTTGGCTTCCTTCTTTGGCTGGTTGGCGATAGATTCCAGAGACCAACTCTTGAGGAGCTTGGAAGATACCTTCTGGAATAGTTTCGGGCTCTGGAATATTTCGATGGTGTTAATCTCTCCATTAAGCGCAAATGCCATGCCCACTGCATTGGGATGTTTTCTGAGCAGGGGAGTCAGCGCCTTTTCGTATTCGGCGATGGTTTCCTTTACTCTGGGGTTTTCTAATTCTTCGTTAACGCTGGAGGTTGTTGATCTGGCTAGACCCATATTTGTTGATACCTGGGATTTCAAAATGCCCACCGAAGCCCATTGAAAACTCTGGTCGCCCTTCTGGGCAGCCATACGCATTCCTTTGGATGGCGCATTTTGGCAGGTTGACTCAAATTTGGCGCCACCGGCCCATTCGGTCCATCGGCTTTGTTCCACGCACAGAGAAGGAATATCTATTTTGCTCGAATGTGGCGGGATGGTGATGCTTATCTGGATGGTCCGGTCCTGTTGGCCGCCTTTGACAATGTCGCCTGATTGGAGAAATAGCGGCAGGTCGGAGTTATTTTCTATCTCAAGCCGCTCTACCTCCGCGTTCTCTTTTTCTAATATCTTCACCTTCCCTTGAGTTATGCCCTCATCTAATGTGATATAATTAGTGGCTGGTTTATTGTCCTGCGGTTTGGAAATAATAAAAAGGGTCATATTCTTATGGATATAGGGTTGGGATATTTCAATATTACCTAAGGTCGCCAGATTAAGAGGGATTTGCGGAGCCGGCGGTAATGTGGTTTGTTCGGTATAAAAGTCGTTAATCCATCTTTGTTGAGTCTGGCGGGAATTGCCTGTTTGAGAGGCGGGCCGGTTATGCATATTATGTGCATACATTAGCAGCGCCGCAACAAATGCCGATATCAGTATCAATATGGTTATTTGGGTAGTCGGTTTCATATTTCACCTCACTTTCTTCTGTATATATAAACGGAATTTTACCCTTGGCGGTTTCATAAATCTAATAATTATTGTTTTCCTGTATTATTAGACTATTAACGGCTTATAATTTGCGAGTAAAAATGATATTTCAGTTAATTATTGATTCTGCCAGCGATGCTAATATGTCCTTGTAGGTGGAGTTTTTTAGCGCCTTCAGGTTCTTGATAGCCGAGTTGGTATAACGCCGCGCCTGCTGGTAGGTGTAATCCAGCGAGCCGTTTGCTTTTAGGAGTTTGTGGAGTTGCTCCTTATGGGCCGATAAATCATTCCCGTTGTTATTCACTGAGGTCAGGATGTCCTTCATCCGGTTGCAGATGTCTTCAGGCGAGTTCCGGGCCGTTCTGATAATCGGCAGGGTAATCTTGCCCTTGAACAGGTCGTTGCCGGTTGATTTTCCGCTGGTCTGGTCCGATTCGGCAATGTCCTTATAATCATCCATAATCTGGTAAGCCATTCCGAAATTCTTGCCGTATGATTTTAGGGCGTTGATGGTTTTGCTATCCTTGGTTGAAACGCTGGCGCCCAAGTAGGTGGCCAGAGTAAACAGCGATGCGGTCTTGCTGTCGATAATCTCCAGGTATTCTTTTTCCGAGAGCCCGTGTGGGTTGAACCGCTTCATCAGGTGTTTCATCTCGCCCAGGCAGACCCGGTTGCTGGTGACTGAGATAACCTCCAGTAATTTGGCCGAAGGAACGGTTGAGATGTGCGAGAAGAGCCGGGCAAAAAGGTAATCGCCGAAGATGACGGCCATCTCGTTGCCCCAGCGCTGGTTATAGGTCTGGACATTGCGCCTGAGTTTTGCCTCATCCAGCACATCGTCATGCACCAGAGCCGCGTTATGGATTAGTTCCACGACCACGGCTAGGTTAAAATGATTGGCGTTAAGGGGTTTGCCTGGGGCCACGGCCTTGGCGGCCAGCAGGGTCAGAATCGGCCTCAAGTGTTTGCCCTGAAAATCCGTAAAATGCTCAGTTAACGGGGATATGCCGTTGGAAGACGCCACTACCTTTTTCAGGCATGATTTGAACGCTTTCAGTTCGATTTTCAGTGTTTTCTCTATCTTCTGGGATAACATATTTATGTCATATATATTATTTATTCGGTCGTGACAAGTAAATTGGTATTATAAATATATAGAGAGGTGCTTGACCCCGCACATAATAGTTGTATAATTATTGTGAAGTTGGTTAAATGAGATTATTCATTAAAATCACTGCCGAATAAATAAAAGGGTTTATGTGCGGGGTTGACCCCGTTAGTAATACTTGGTATAATTGTTATTATGAAACGTTGTATTATAATACTGTTTATCCTGTGTTTGGCGGTTGTGTTTCCTTCTGATTCCTGGGCCAAGGTTATTATTCCAGGGGAATTAGAGTCAAGTCGGGCTCACATCCGGTTCAGCCCTGAGGCCGAAACGTTGGTTAAAACCGCCGCTAAATCCGAAAAAGAGCAGAACTGGCGTGCCGCCGCGGAAAATTACCAAAAGGCAATAGAATTATATTCTCAATCTCTAATAAATGCGACCGTATTAAACGATAATCCAGAGGCGAGCAAGGATGGTCTCTACTGGGGTGTTCAATATTTCTGCCAGAACGCCCTGCGTCAGATGCCGGCTGAAGGCCGGCAGGCCTATAACGATATATTTGAGCCGGTGGTGCGTCATGTTTTTGAAAATATTGTTAAGAGCCGGTTTGACATAAGCAAGTTAGAGCAACTCGCGGGAAGATATGCTCTGACCGAAACAGGCCGTCAAGCGCTGATTATACTGATGCGGTGGCACCTGGAAAGGGGCGAGTTTTATAAGGCGTCAGGTTATTACCGTGAGCTGAAATTAAATCATCCTCATGATGCTGAAGGACTGCCTGAGCGCAAGATAATTGAAAGAGTCGCATCCGGCACTCCGTCAAATGTGGAATGGCAGACCTATTGCGGTGATAATACCCGTTCAAAGATAATGCCTGCCCGCCCGTCAGGCGGGATTACCAGCCATGCCGATGAAGCCGCTAAAGGACATTCCTTTTCCTGGAGCAGTTATTTTAAATTACCCGACCATATTGTCAATCTGTCACGCCGGTTTCCTGGTAATCAGAATGTTTATTACCCGATTCCGCCGCAGGAGTCCATACCTTATTTCCCGGTGGTGAATAATAACCTGATTTACCTGCCCACCGGCTCAGGTATCTATGCATTTGAACTAAGCACTACTGTGCGTGACCGTGAGCTCGAAGAGACCCCCGAAAGCATTCTGGGAACCCCACTGCCGCCATTAGTCCCGCCGAAGCGGGATTCGGGCGGGGAGCGGAACGAACACCGCAGTGACCGTGAGCACCCACTGGAGCGGAACGAACTATCAGAATCAAAAGGCGATAAGATGCCTTATGAAATGAAGGTTAAATGGAAGGTGGAATATGACACTTCAGGGCAGGGATTCCAGGAGGAGCGGACGATTAACACAATTACTCTTTCCGCTGATGGTAAGCGATTATACGCGCCATTAATCAGTTCATATGAGAGACGTGAACAACAGTTAGGGTTTCTTGTTGTCAAATACCCTTTCCCAATGAGGTCGCTATTTTGTTTTGATACCACGACGGCCAAGGCATTGTGGACAACTGAAAAGGCGCCGGACCCCAAAGACACTAATAATGCTTTTGAGGATATCATTTTCCCGGTTGCGCCGGCCGAGGAAGACGGCGTGCTTTATGTAGCCGGCCTTCTGATGCCGCATCAGGTTGATATCCCGGAACACTATCTGTTTGCTATCAATGCCAGGAATGGCGCGGTGTATTTCAAGACCTTTATTGGCTCCGGTATCCTGGAGACCAACCTTTTTAACAATCCCAGCCGCGAGCCGATTGCTTCAGCCGTCACAGTGGACAGCGATAATATCTATTACTGCTCGCAGATGGGCATAATTACGGCCGTGGATAAATATACCGGTATCATTAAATGGTTGAAGAAGTACGATGAATATTTTATTCCGACGACCTGGCCTAACTACACCCCGCCTCACTTGCCGTTACGCTGGATAAATAATCCGATTGTTCGTATAGATAATACGTCTTTTGCTGAGGCGAAAGGGCAGCCCGCCCGACTGGACGACGCCAGTCGTTCGGGCGGGATTCTTGTTACTGCGATTGACTCGCCATTCCTTTATTTGCTTTCCGCCAATACCGGCGAGGAACTATGGCGTTGGAATGGCGATAATGCTCCTTTGGGAAATATTAGGCAATTGGTTGGAGTTAAAGACGGGTTTCTGGTGGTTTCAGGCGAATCTGGTATAATATGCCTTAATCTTAATAAGGGTGGTGAAGAAAAATGGAAGAGGGATGGCAATAGAATTATCGGTAAAAGCGCGATAACTGATGATAGAATATATATCCCGGAAAATTATACGATTACTGAAATAGAATTAAAAACAGGAAAATTAATTAGCAAGGATACGTTCCATGGGAAAGAAGACAACCAGCCATCTGCCAACCTGCTTATTGCGGGTGATTTTCTTATCAGGAATTCCATAGGCCAGATGAATACATATCGAATAGAGGATAAAAAGGAAAGCATAAACTCGCCCCGTTAGAGATAATAAGTAGTCGAAAGAGTACTGATTAAAGTTAGAGGAATATAATTATGAAAGCCCATGACAACAATGCGGATAAAATCTCTAACGGGGTGAAAAGACGAAATAATAATTTTTTATTATTTCTAATGGCAGCATGTTTTCTGCCGGTATTTCTTTCTTCAGCTCATGGCGAAGACAAAAAGACGGCACCTAATAAAGAGCGTGTTAACAGTGTGGTCGAGAAGGGCTTAGATTATCTGGCGCGCACCCAGAATGCCAATGGTTCCTGGACCTGCCAAATCGGTTATAAATTGAATGATACCTATCAGGGTGAAGAAAATGTAAATGAAAATGTCGGTATTACCGCCATCGCCGGTATTGCTTTCTTGGCTCAAGGCAGTGTTCCCGGCAAAGGCAAATACGGGACCAACGTGGAAAAGGCCGTCCAGTTTGTCCTGAGTTGCGTCCGCGAGACTAATGGATACATCACCAAGCACGGCACGCGGATGTATGAACACGGTTTTGCCATGCTTTTTTTGGCTGAGGTGTACGGGATGACCAGACGTGAGGATATCAAGAGCCGGTTAAAGAGCAGCGCTCAACTTATCGTTAATAATCAGCATTCTGAAGGCGGCTGGCGCTATCAGCCGTATCCGACTGATGCGGATATTTCGGTGACGGTGACCATATTACAGGCATTGAGGGCCTGTCGGAATGCGGGCATCGCCGTGCCCAAGGAAGTAATTGATAAGGCCGTCAGTTATGTCAAGAAATCTTATGTCGCGCTGCCGGAATCAATGGGCGCGTTTAATTACCAGTTGACACCGCCCAGTCGCATTTCTTTTGCGCTGACCTCGGCCGGGGTTACTGCCTTGATGAGCGCCGGAGAGTATAATACCATTGAGATACAACGGGGCATAAACTATATGCTTAAAAACCTGCCCACGGCATACGGCAATTATCATTATTATTATGGCCATTACTATGCGGTGCAGTCCCTTTTCCAGGCCGGCGGCAAGAACTGGGAGCAGTATTTTAGCCGGATTAGGAATGAAATCATCGTTTATCAGCAGCCGGATGGTTCTTGGACAGATGACGTTGGCCTGGTCTATGCCACGGCAATGGCTTGTATAATCCTGCAGATACCTAACGACTATTTACCGATATTTCAAAGATGAATCAGCCCCCTCACCTATCCTCTCCCCTATGGGGAGGGAAGGGGGCGGTGATTATCAAAAGATGAGAATAATATTTATCGGGTCATCGGCATTCGCTGTCCCAGCGTTCATGATGTTGGCAACGCAGCAGAGGCATCAGCTTATCGGTGTAGTTACACAGCCTGACAGCAGAAAAGGGCGGGGACTTAAGGAAACCGCTATATCAGCGGTCAAGGTAGAAGCCATAAAGCACAAGATAGAAATATGGCAGCCAGAATCAATTAATGAGCCGGCATTTATCAGGCAGTTCCAGGATAAAAAGCCTGATTTGATTATCGTGGCGGCCTATGGTCAGAAGCTGGGACGGGAGATTCTGAATCTGCCGGTTCACGGCTGTATCAATATCCATCCGTCTCTTTTGCCTAAATACCGCGGTTCTGCGCCGGTAAATTATGCTATTCTTAACGGCGATAAGCAGACCGGTATCAGCATAATCAGGATGGTTGAGAGGATGGATGCCGGGCCTATTCTTAAGCAGGTTGTAGTAGAGATAAGGGATGATGAAACTGCGGAGGCATTAGACGGGCGGCTGGCTGTAGAGTCTGCTGGTGTCGTGCAATCCCTGCTAGATGACATAGAAAGTAAAACCACTAATGAGATAATGCAGGATGAAACCCGTGTGACCTTTGCGCCTAAGCTCAAAAAAGCAGATGGCGAGATTAACTGGTCCAGACCGGCCCGAGAAATTATCAGCCTAATAAATGCGATGCAGCCTTGGCCCGGGGCATATACGTATTATAATTCGGCTGGGAAAGAGCCCTTAAAAGTAGATATTTTAGATGCCGGTCTATGTGAGTGGGGTGATAATACCTTGACGGAAAGTAAGGCCGGCGATATAATAGAAATCACTAATAATGAACTGATTATTTATTGCGGAGTCGTGACGCCTGCCTGCCGGTCAGGCAGGGAGTCCCGACCGGAGCGTCGGGGCGGAGGGGCAGAAAGATTATCTATTATGAGCGTCAAGCCGGCCGGAAGCAGGGTGCTTACGGTGCGGGAATTTATTAACGGGTATCGCCTGAAGACAGGAGACAGCTTTGGGAAAGAAGTTGAATAACATTATTATCGGGGTGAATAACTTTCTGCGCGGCAGAAAGCAAAAACACCTGGCGCCTGAAAAGGTGATGCTACTTTTCTCTCATTGCCTGCAGAATTCCAAGTGTCCGCAGAAGATAATCAATGACCTGGCTGAATGTAAGCGGTGTGGTAAATGTACGGTCAAGGATATCCTGGAAATAGGCGAACGCTATGGTGTAAAATGTGCTGTGGCTTCAGGCAGCGAAATGGCTTTGGAAAAGGTCAATGCTGCTAATGTGGATGTTGTTATAGCGATTGCTTGCGAAAGAGAACTAGCCGGCGGTATCAAGGCACTTTTCCCCAAAAAGGTGTTGGCTGTTCCCAATACCCGTCCGCACGGGCCCTGTAAGGATTGCGGGGTTGATATAAAAAGCGTTGAAGCGTTCCTGAACAAAACCATATCTATTTAAGATATACCCAGCAGACAATAAAAAACCCCCTCATCCTTTTCAGAATGAGGGGGTATTGGGATTTGATTTATTTGGACGGTTCTTTAGAATCCGGAGCGGTTTCTTCAGTGTTTTCTTCCGGTGGGGTAGCTTCCTCTTTTGCTTCGGACTCGGCTTTAATGAATGAAATCTCTACCCGGCGGTTCTCGGATTTCTTAGCGCCCTTGGGACGATGTTCTCCGAAACTGGCCAGGAACATTCTAGCCGGGTCAACACCTTGGTCTTCCATATAAAGAAGGACATTCAGAGCTCTCCATGCGGCTAACTCAAAATTGGAGCCAGTTCTATAGAGGTCTTTTGTCTGGACAATTGGGTCGTTGTCTGTATGCCCTGATATTTGAACCCGAAATGACTCTTTCTTTATAATATCAGCAATCTTGGCCAGGATTTCTTTGCCTTTCTGTTTTAGCTCGCTTTTACCGGGCGAGAAGAGGACTTCACCCTGGATTTCCACGCCGTCGGTTGTAAAAATTAAGCCGTCTATTCCAGCCAGTCCCTGTAATTTACGGACGATATTTTCCTTCATCCGGGTCAGGGTTTCGTCGTCCACCCTGGCCTTATGTTTTAACGCCTCATTCTCCAGTTTGGCTTTCTGGAGTTCAAAGGTCAACCCTTTGTTACCCTGGTCAATGGCTTTATTTGCCTCGCCCAGGTCTCGGATGTGAGCTGACATTGCAGTAACATCGGTGTTGTATTTTGTCTCCAGTTTACGATAGGATGCCTGTGATACGCACCCAGTTACTAATAAGCCGGCAGTTATCACAACTGCTATTTTTTTAAGGTTTACCATCTTTTAGCTCCTTTCCAGTTTTCAGGCCTTGTCGGACCTGACGACCGTCCCTAATGGGATTAGAATTATATCGGAATTTTACTCCTCTTTCTTGAATCTGTCAAGATTTGCATCATCTTTCTTTATCCCGACAATATCAAGTATTGTTTGTCCAAAGTCACGGGTGAGTCCGGTGGGATATTTACCCCGGCCGGAACTAACCCGAAGCGTATCAGCCATAAATGAGCCGATCAGAACCAAGAATAGCAGAATAACGCCCAGGAATGCGATGAATATAACCGGGGTTTTGAATTTAGGGATGGGCATTGTCACTGAGACGGACATTTCCGGATAAGGCGCCTGCATCTCTCTGGACGGCGCAGGCGCGGCAAACCTGGAGAGTTTGGATTTTGGCTTTGCGGCCGGTGACGCCTTCTCCGCTATGGTTTCCACCAGCTCTTCCGGAATGGTCTCCAAGGCGCCTTCTTCGGAAATAGTGTCGGCTACTTCAATCTTCTCTTCAGGCACAGTGGCGCCGATGTCTTCGGGGATTGATTCTATGGGCGTGGTGACATCGGCTTCTTCAACCAGGCCAGGCAGGTAGACATCGGTATCGCTGCCCACCGGGACATCCTCGGTCGTGCCGATGCTACTGGTGGTATCTTCTTCAATAAAGGTGGCGTCATTGCTGGTCGCCGGTATTTCCGCTTCGTCGGGCGGGAGAATCACCGTGGGCTCGGTAATATGTTCGGGTCTCTTGTTTTCTACGTCCACTTTCTTGAATTTCATCCGGTCCTCGTCCTTGAAAGCGCGTATCTCGCCTTCCGAGACCAGTTTCTTGAGTTCGTCCTCGCTGAGTTTTAGCTCTTTGAGAACCTCATCAAAGGTAAAGAACTCGTCGGACTTGGATGATTTGGACATATAATTATTTATCTAGGCGGCTGTCTATTTCTTTCCATTTCTCTTCTGTATTTCTCGTACATATCCCTTACATCAGTGGGAATTGGCGCAGACATCTTGAGGTCTGATGGGGAAGCCGGCATTGTAATGCCATCCGGCATATTGATGTCATACTGGATATCACGGGCGGCCTTTAGGCGGATAACGCTTTCTTGAAGATATTCATAAAGTAATAGTTTTTTATTATTGGTGTCTATTAGCCAGAGCAAGTTGTTGTCTGTCCGGCTCATTGAACCGATGGCAATATAGTTATTATTTGATGCGGTTTCGCTTCCTTTATCCGGAGCCGCAAAGATATCATTGTGAATGGGGAGTTTACCTGCAGCCAAGATGGCAATAATTCCAACCAGAATTCCGATTATGAGATACAATGCTTTATTCGTCATAAATCGTCTCCTTGTCCATCCCGGTATTATGCCAGAATGATATTATCTTATCAATATTGCCATTTTCTATACAATAAATTTAGTATTAATGTCAAGAAAAATAACCGCAGATTTTACAGATTAAGCCGTGGCTTACGAGCCGGCAATTTCTTGGGCTTCTTTTCTTTTGAAGCGGTTTCGCAACTGATTTGGTCGAGCAGTTTATAGACCTTCAATTCTTCTTCAATGGTTTCATCAAAGTGGAACGAGAGCCTGGGGACATAGCGCATCTTGATTCTTTTAAGCAGGAGTCTATGGATGTGATTGGCCGCATTATTCAGCAGGGCGATGGATGTTTTACGCGCATCCTCATTGCCCAGAATGGTCACGAATACCTTGGAGCACAACAGGTCGGGCGAGGGTTCGGTTCTGGTCACTGTGATAAATCCCAGCCGAGGGTCGCTTAGCTCATAAAGGATTATTTGGCTGATTTCCCGTTGTAGTTCCTTGGCCACCCGGCCCATTCGGTTATTGCTCATGGCGGTTCGCTCCGTATCGTTCGCTGGACACGGTCCCTTCGGGTTCACCGGACGATTATTTGTGTCCGCGCTGTAGGGCGTTTCTTAGGCTGTCGCCGTCAGCTTTTTCAGGTATTTTTCTATCTGGAACGCTTCAATTATATCGCCGGCATTGAGGTTGTCAAATCCGTCTATTTTTAATCCGCATTCGAATCCATTATTAACCTCGCGGACGTCGTCCTTGAAACGTTTTAGCGAAGACAACTTACCTTCATAAATGACGTTCTTATCGCGGAAGACCCGGACGAATGACGACCTTTCTATTTTCCCCTCCGTTACCATACAGCCGGCAATAGTGCCGAGACGGGAAATCTTGAAGATGTCCTTAACGGTTAATTTACCGATGGTAACCTCCCGTTTTTCCGGCTCCAGCATTCCTTCCAGCGCCAGTTTGATGTTTTCCACGATATCGTAGATGACTTTGTATATTTGGACTTCCACGCCGTGTTCGGTCATCAGGGGCCTGGCGCGTTCCTCGACAGCGGTATTGAACCCGATAATAATCGCATCGGAGACATGAGCCAGGAGCAGGTCGGATTCGTTAATCTGGCCCACGCCTTTATGGATGATTTTCACCCGGGCTTCCTTATAGGCGAAGTTATTGAGCAATTGGGTGATTACTTCCAGCGAGCCTTGGAC
>Ga0208246_1001139_pt1 | contig 16065 bp, 21 predicted proteins | sample RifOxyD2_FD_184039 | JGI IMG/M metagenome (GOLD analysis project Ga0208246, IMG submission 184039) | Soil microbial communities from Rifle, Colorado - Rifle Oxygen_injection D2 (SPAdes) | ecosystem: Environmental > Terrestrial > Deep subsurface > Rock core/Sediment | place: Rifle, Colorado... | reverse complement strand
GCTATAACTGGAAGGGCTTGGCGTATAACCCCTGTGATAGCTATATTCTTGGAGTGTCTCGGACTTGAATGAATTTAGAGAATTGGATGATGTAGCTTTGCACGTTGTGTGATAGTCATCTGAAAAACAAACAACGTTACTAAGCATGTAGACGCCTTTACAATCTTGGTTTAGGACTCCGGTTCAATCCCGGACGCCTCCACCATCCCTTCACTTTTATATCCTTTCATATAGTGTCAGTTCCTCTTGTTAAGCCCCATAAAATAGGGATTTATTGCATATTTTTCCTTTTAGTTCCTTTCATGTAATGTCAGTCCATCTATAAAATTAATGTGGTTTTAAATGTAGTTACCTCACAATACTGTTAATAGTGTATAAAACAACTACATAAAAGAGAGCTATACAATGGCCAATCGAAAAGTAAGCCCCCTCACCGATACAGCAATCAGAAACGTGAAGCCCAAAGAGAAGAAGTATAGTATTTCGGACGGTAACGGTTTACAACTTACGATTACACCTGATGGAAGAAAGTTTTGGGAGATACGCTATACCATTGACGGTAAAGCGAAACAAACGACCGCCGGAATATACCCGGCGGTTTCTCTCAAGGATGCAAGAGCAAAACGTGATGAACTCAAATCAAAAGTTTCAAAAGGTACCGATCCGATCCGGGAGAAAAAAGAGCTAAAGCTGATTAAGCAGGCAGAGGAACAAGATAGCCAAAATACATTCGATAAATGTGCGGCCGATTACTTTGAACTGATCCGAGGAAAAATCACCGAAGGCCACTTTGATAAACAATGGGGACGCTTGAAGTTAAATATCATTCCTTTCATCGGTGACATGCGAATGAGTGAGATCAAGCGTGATGATATTTTGGTCTGTCTCACCCGTATTCAAGATCGTCGAGCGATTGAAGAAGCTCATAGAGTTTATAATATCGTTTCTCAGGTCTATCAGTATGCAGTAGCAAATCATCGATGTGAAAGAAACATAGCCGTCGATATAAGTCCGAAGTGGACTTTAAAACCCGCTGTAAAACAACCTTATCCTACGATTACCGATCCAAAAGAGATTGGTAAGCTACTTCGAGCTATCGATATTTATAAAGGCACATACATGGTTCGTTGTGCTTTACAAATCATCCCATATCTCGCTTTGCGACCAGGAAATATAAGAACTATGGAGTGGAGCGAAGTAGATTTGGAAAAAGCCATTTTGAGCATTCCTGCTATAAAGATGAAAATGAAGCGCGCTCATTTAGTCCCATTAGTTTCTGAAGTGGTTGATATCCTCAGAGAATTAAAAAAGCTTACTGGATCAGGACAATTTTGCTTTAGTACGTCACGATCAGGAAATACTCCTCTCAGTGATAATACCTTGCGATCTGCATTAATTCGGTTGGGATATTCGGAGGATGAGATTGTTCCTCATGGGTTCAGAGCAATGTTTACTACTTTAGCAGAAGAGAATATTGAAGTACATGCTTGTAATAGTGACGTTATTGAAAAATGTACTGCTCATGAACCAAAAAACAAAGTTCGGGCGGCATACAATCGAGCTGAATATTGGAATCAAAGAGTTACACTAATGCAATGGTGGGCAGATTTTTTAGATAAGCAGAAAAATACTGTTAATTGACCTCCGAAGCATAAGGAGGTATATTTTTACAATGCGTCACGCTTCACTAAATCTTGTAGATATGCGCTGCGGTTTCCACTGAATAGTTCTCTTGCTCTTTCGTCAGCAGCTTTCAGAATGTCTGAACGCATCATGACATTAACTCTTATGTTTTTCTCTGCTTTAATATCGATAAGCTGCGGGATTGCTCCATCCGGGATATCTACAGACGCTACCAAATCCTCATAAGTAGATGCCTTTGGCAATGTGTCGAGATCTTCGCAATAAAGCTCACAAGCTTCAATAATCATGTGAACGGTTTCTACGAACGTCTCCCCGAATGAGGAAGTGTTATTAAGATCAGGAACAGTCGCTACAAAGCTATCGTCTTCTTTGTGTATAAAAGCAATGTATTCCATTAATATTCTTTTTTACACATTATACACAACAAATACTTAGTATTAAAAGGCTAACGCTTTTTTTCCGTTCTAGGGAAGTTAGTTTAACTGGTCTCTTTAAAATGTGGTTGTTTTGATTTCAGTTAATTATCTAACTATATGGGCATTTTCCGATACACAGCTCTTGGTAGGCTGGTACTATTTGGGGAGCATTACTCTATGGACTAAGTGGCTAAAGTAGCTGAGAATGTTTATTTTTTTAGAGGATTTATCCTATTTTTTACCAAAACTCATGATCGATTGGCTAAAAAATGGTGTATTTTCTCTGGTACTAATTCGGGAGCATATGGCATTAAATGGCTAACATTTTGGTAACAAAGCTCATTATATTACTTCGTTTTGGTACCAAATGCGGGAATGAAAGTACCATTTACGGGAGAGTTTGACCCTATCATCATATAGGGTATTTCTTACTTATTGACTTGGTATTAAATGGCTAACGTTTTGATCACTTCGATGATCTTTGTACGTTCAGCTTCTATAATTTTCCACTGAATTTTGTCAAATACGATGCTTGCATCCATTCCGACAACACGACCTAATAAGTTGATTTTTTCTTCATAGTCTAAATTCGGATGATATTTGTAAATACAGAACATGAGCGAATGAATGATACTTTGTTTTCGGTATGCATCTGAGTACTGAATGTTTGCATGCTGTTGAGTAAGAGATTGGAAATCATTTGAAATGTTCAATAGAATAAAATTTGTCATGTTCTGATCCATACTATTGATTTGACGGACTTTATATTGGAGTCTGTAGGCTTCTGATTCGTTTAGATGTGTGCAACTGTTGTTGATAAGAAAACTTGGCAATGCGTCGTTTAGTTGGAAAATATTTTGAAATTCGATATCTGGGCGTTTTCGATTGTGTTGAAGAGTATATACATAGACTAAAAAGCGATAATAAAAATCTGTAAAAAAATCAAATTCATTTGAGTGTTTCAAATATTTGTATATAAACTCCATATAGTCCAATTTTGACCCTAATAACAGCATTTTGAACTCTTCGACAAACTCGAATTTCATAATTTTGCCAGTTTGGATAAATTCTTCAAGGTCTTCTCTTGTGAAATATTTTTCCAATAAAGCAATGATTGGTCGTTGTTCTTTCTTCCACTTATAGTATGTTCCCTCTGCCGTGCTAAACAGTTCTGCCATTGTTTCTTTAAATGTCATTGCTTCCTCTTAGTATATATTAAGTACTTGATGATTTTAAAATTATATAAAAGTCTTTAATTGATACTTCTTAAGAAAACTGAAAGTATACAATAGATACTATTTTTGTATTGATACTACTATAAAGTATCTATTAATGACTAAAAGGTTGGGTATGAAACAAGAAGTTTACTATTCAAGTGAAGATTTAGAGCATGGTATTGATGGATTGCCATCAATATCAACGGTGACTTTGAGAAACTTAAGAAGCTCTAAAAAAATAAAGTACACAAGGATAGGTCGAAAAACCTACTACAAAAAAGAATGGATTGAGGAGTATATAAACTCGAATATCCGTCCGGTCAAAACTGAAAAGGACGCACATGCAAGTTGATACATACCCTGAATACCTGAGAATAAAAGATTGTGCCAAGCTCCTTTCATGTAGCCAATCTTGCATATGGCGGCTATTAAAAAATGGTGATTTGACAAGTTATAAATTGTCGCCAAAGGTTACTGTTATTAAAAGATCGGAATTAAATGAATATGTGCAAAGTCGAGTAAAAACGGCATGAAATCTTTCTTTTTATGTGGAAGTGTGATATGTCGCAAAATCATTTAAGAAATCACTTAAAAAGCGAGTTTGCACAAATTCCTAATGCACTGATCGAAGATAGAGAATTATCGGCTACAGCAAGAGCATTGTTTTGCTACCTTGCCGTTAAGCCTGATGATTGGAAATTTAAGATGAAAGATATAGCAGATGCGCTGTTAATTTCTATCCCGACACTTCGCAAAGTTATTGCGGAATTGAGCGCGACAGGTTGGATTGATGACGGTGGGCAAAATCGTGGAGAAAAAGGAGAGTTTGGTGCAAAAATCTTTTCTATCTATCCAACAAAATACCAGAAAATAGGGAGTTTTGAAGAGTGCAAGGTGAAAAAATCACCGCAACGGCAAAAACCCGCATCGGTAAAAAACCGTAGCGGTAAAAACAGTGCACTTAATAATACTCAGTCTAAAAAATACTCAAAGAGAACAAATACTTCTTCCTCCTCTTTATCTCCTCCAGCAGTTTTGGAAGAAGATGAAAATGAGTTGGTGAGTTGTGAGATTGTGACAACCCATGATCCCTATTCGGAACTTCCTGAATATGTCGAGGAGTTACCGCGTCAAATCGTTATCGATGGAATCAACGCAATCGCTATAGAGCGAGGAGGTGATTTTGAGAAGTATCGAGATTCACTGATCCGTGAAGTTCTCTCCGGGAAAGGGCGGACGCTTGCAAACATTCGCGCTCGAATTACACGGGTGAACTTGGCAAGTGAAAAACCTTGGATCATTGCCAATCGGTTGAAACGTCAGCAAGGTGAGGACTTGTCAGCCGCTTTATGTGCGAGCGGGCATGACAATATTTTTGATTATTTGGAGGAAATGAAACATGAAAAAAACGCTTGAAACGTATAGTGAAATTGCGACTTGGTTAAATCAATCAATCGAGTTGCTTAATGGGCTAGAACAGACCGATGATGCAAAAACCTTAGAACATTTAAAACAAAAATACCAAAGCTTAATTACCGACTGGCTGAGAGAACAAAACCGCGCAAAGATCAAGTTCATACATAGCCGAAGTATTGGAATTGAATATTTTAACTTAGGAGATAAAAAATGAAAAAAACAACCGTCGTATCTCAGCGAAGAGAACAATCACGCAGTGAACGTCAAGCATTTCTTGCCAGAATAAAAAAAGAAATGTCCGAATTATATGGCTCTTTTTTGCAACGTGAAAAAGAAGAAAAGGAGTGCAAAGATGCGGTTAATTAAAATTTCAATGACTGCCGTACTACTTTTATCAACGCCAAATGTTTTCGCAGCAGGTGACGCGTCTCAAGCACTTCAATCTGTCCAATGGGCTACTGCTGAACTTGGGAATGCGATGAATTTGTCAAAACAGTTGGAACAAATCGCTTTGCTCACCCAAACGTTACAACAAAACATTCAAGCGGTACAAATGGCGCAGCAGAATCTTCAGGCGTTAAACGCGATGGATTTTAGTAACTTCAACACCTACGTTGACCAATTGTCAAATATTATGACTGCAACTAACGGGATCAGCTATCAGATGGGAAATCTTGATACGAAGTTTGGACAGCTCTTCCCGGGTTACGATGAACACACCCGGATTGGCATGATGGGAGATATCAAACAGCAGGCTGCTTCGTATGCTCAATACTACCGATCACTAACGGACGTAAATCGCGGAACGGCTCTTGGTACGCTTCGCAACTTGGCCGCAGTCAATAACGATCTTAGAACGGATCAGCTCTCAATGAATATGCTCAAACTTCAAAGCCGTAACGCGGTTGGGAATAAGTCGGCGATACAGGCGGCAAACGAGATCGCAATGCACCAAACGGATACGATTAAAAAGCTTCATTCCACGATGCTTGCACAAACGAACCTTATGGCGCAAACGGTCGCGGTGGAAAATGAAGAAAAAGCACAAAAACAAGCTGAGAGAGAAGCTTGGCTCTCAGGTGGCAAAAAGCCGATCCGAGGCAATGAGCCTCATATTAGAACTTGGTAAAAAAGGACAAAAAATGAAACTTAACGAAAAAACAAAAGTACGAATCTTAGCGGGTTCTATCAGTGTATTTAGCTTTATCGGCGGAGTATTTTTACTATCTTCGATGCTAAACGGTTGTGAGGCTAAACCAAAAACAATGGAATATTATAAAGACCATTTGGAAGAGGCTAAAACTGTCATTGCAGATTGTGAAGAAGCCGGAACTTTAACGGGTGACACAAAAGAAAATTGCGTAAATGCCAGTGCAGCGGTTTTGCGCTTCGGCGGTATAAAACCGATTCGAGGTAATGAGCCTCACATCAGAACTTGGTGATACCATGAGATTACTTATTGTCGTATTTTTGATATTTTTGCCGTCGATGCTCTTCGGAGCTATCGACACTGACAATGGAACTGCACATATACTAGCAAATTTCGTCGGTGCGGCAAATCAATGGACAAAAGCAATCAAGCCCGCAGGAATGTATATATTTTATTCTTTCACTGTCATCGACATAGCTTTAACATTTGGATTTATGGCATTAAAGGGGTTTGAATTTTCGGAGTTTATGGTCGAACTCATCAGAAAAATCATGTGGATCGGTTTTTTCCTCTTTCTTTTTCAATCTGTGGATCTTTTAAAACTGATTCCCGCATCGTTTATACAAATAGCGCTTAATGCTTCAGGCTATGATGTAGAGCCGGATACGATTATCGAATCGGCGCTAACTCTTGTGTCTGCTCTATGGCACTCAATGTCAATGACGGATGTTACCGGGAGTATCTTGGCAGCAATTGCCGGAGTTATTTGTTTGGCCGGCTTTTCGATCATGGCAGCTAACCTATTTATGGTGCTTGTCAAAATTCAAGCATTGATTGTCGGGGCTTATCTGATATTTGGTTTCGGTGGTTTGTCGTACACCCGGAGCATGGCAATAAATCCGCTCAAGGCAATTTTTGCGGCCGGAATGGAAATGATGTTTATTAAACTATTCCTTGGTTTGACTCTTGATACCGTTTTGAGCTTAGAGCAGAACATCGGAAACGATATCGACTCTTATATGGCCATTATTGTAATGTCCATAATTTTGGTGTCAATCATTTATATGATCCCCGGCATCGTTTCATCGTTAATGTCGGGATCTCTTGGCAATACTTCTACAGCCGGACTTGGTGTTGCCGCAGCAGCTATCGGGGGAGCTGTTGCCGGTGGCGCTATAGCAGCAAAAGCCGGAACAGGTGCCGCCGCCGCTGTCAAAGCGGCACAGGATCTATCAAAAGCCGGAGGTGGTTCGATGACAGAAAATATCCTCAGAACGGTTGGTAAAGACGTAATGGACACTATCTCTGGTAGAAATGCGAGGGATACAACATCTACTGGACAGCGTGCGGCAGACAATATGAAACAGCAAACAAGTGGCATTAATAGTGCAAAAGAAGCCGCCGCCGCAAAAGAATCAGCCTCTTATGTCAACGGTGTTGATCCGTCGGCATTTGTCGATTAAACACTTAAAAATAATGTGAAATATGCCGCATTTTGGCGCACTATAACGCACTTTAGAGCATTTTACGACATTTCGCTATGTTAGAACAAAAATATGATGTGAGTGCGTTAAAAAGCTACATAATCCGCTAAAAAGCGATAGTTAGAGAGGGCAGGATGTGTAAACGTATATACATTAGCGAAGCAAAAGTATATAGTTTTCATCCTGACACTTATTCGCACCAAGGTGCTCAACGGTAAAAGAGGAGGGCAAAATGCCGCCAAAAAAAAGAAAAGATCCACTTAAAATTCGGGATAAAATCTTGCCGATTCGGGTGAATCAAGAAGAGCTAAATTCAATTAGTGAACAAGCAATCCGGTTCGGCTTATCATCATCAAATTATCTTCGCTCTCTTGGGATGAATTACCCCGTTAAATCGATAGTGGATAAACAGGCGGCAGCATCTCTTTTAAAAACAAATTCTGATTTAGGAAGATTGGGAGGATTGTTCAAAATGTGGCTCAATCGAAATAGTGATGATAAAGAGAACTTTAGCAGCCAAAGAACCTATAAAAACATTGATGAACTCGTGGACGAGATCGAGCACATCCAACAAATTTTAAAGCAAGAGGCTTTAAAAATAATGAGATCCAATGATCGTTAAAAAAATCACCAAAAAAGCATTAACACAATCGAGCTTTAAAAATTTATCCAACTATATGCTTGACGAAAAGAACGGCCACCAAAAAGTCGAGGAGTACACTTTTACAAACTGCTCTTTTGAGAATGTCGAGGATAATATTTTAGAGGTTGAAAATACTCAGGCAATGAATACCAGGGCGAAATCAGATAAAACATATCACATGGTAGTTTCTTTCCAATCCGACGAGAACCCGACGTCGGAAATGATGCGCGAGATTGAAGCGGAACTCGTTAGATCAATTGGAATGGAAAGACACCAACGCCTAAGCGTTGTTCATGGTAATACGGATAATCTACACATCCATATTGCTATAAACAAGATCGATCCCGAAACGTACCGCAATGTAGATCCGTCATTCGATAAAACGAAGCTGCAAGAGAGAGCATCACAGCTAGAGCAGCAATACGGGCTAAAAATAGACAACCATACACCGAACAAAGAGAAAGCACAGCAACGAGATCCCGGAGAGATTCACGGCGGTATAGAGAGCTTTAAATCATGGGTTAAAACTGAAGCATTGCAGCCGATCAACGAAGCACTATCAAAAGCCGAAAAATGGGAGGATCTGCATAAGGTCTTAGGGGAATATGATTTAGAGATCCGGGAACGGGGTAACGGTATGGTAATCGCTACTCGATCCGGCAAGTTGTTTGTGAAAGCTTCTGACATTTCGCGTGATCTTTCAAAGGGGAAACTAGAGGCAAAATTCGGAGCATTTGAAAAGCCGGCACAAATTGAACCGGCACAGAAACGATTTGGCCAAACAAGCAAGCTCAAAGGGGAGTATTGGGATGAGTACCGCAAAACCGATGAGCAGAACAAAAGACAAAAAGTCGTACTTTTTGCAAAGCTCAAACAAGAGGCGGCCGCTAAAAAATTAATCATCATCACCGAGCATAAAGAGCAGCGTGGTAAGATCCAAAGTAATAAGCTTATTGCTGGTGCGGAAAAGAAAGAAATGTACCGGGAAGCCATGCGCGAAAAACGCCAAAAGCTTTTGGATCTATACCTAGACACAGAGAAACGCCGGAACGAGATCTATGCACAAACTCGGCACACTTCTTACAAAGATTCTTTGATCCTGAAAGCCATCGAGGGCGATACCAAAGCATTAGAGTTGCTGCGATCAACCAAGCCTGAAAAGTTAGAAATCCCGAAAGATGCAAATGTCGTTTACGGAGAGAATGCAAAACCGATTATCAAAACCAAAGACAAACCTATGATTAATAAAGACGGCGATATCGTCTATAAGCTTGGCAACAAAACAAAGATCAAAGACGTGGGTAACTCGTTAAAAGTCACAGAGCTTCGGAATGAATCAGAATATCTAAAAGTCTTAATGCTTGCTAGAGAGAAATTTGGAAAAGCTCTTAATATCCACGGCACCGATGAGTTTAAAAAGCAGATCACGGCCGTATCGATCAAATATAATCTTGATGTTGAGTTTAAAGATCGCAGTATGGAAGAGGCGAGGTTAGCAACAACCAAGGCAATTGATCATGCCAAAGAGAAAGAAATAGTGAAGTCAAAAAGTAATGGGATGGGATTGTAGCTATGTGTCGAAAAAATACAAAAATTTCGATATACTCTTTGGTGCTTTAAATAGTTAAGAGAGATACCTGCAATGTAATTTTTAATGTAGTTTATTTCTTATATAGTCTTGAAAATATCATATTTTGGCTTTTGTTTGATAGAGGAAGCGGAATTGTAAAAGCCAACTCTTCAAATGTTGAACGTGGCATGAGCGGTGTAGCTGGAGCAAATAAATCAGGGTCAAAACCTGCATCAGATCAGCAATCGTCTGATACATCTAAAAAACAGTAATTATACTTATAGGAACTAGCATGAATAGTCTAATACAAACAAGTTCAGGTAAAGGGATTATTGCGATTTACGCAACATCAGTTATAGTAGCTTTGTTTGTAGCTACATCATATGGGCTATTTCCTATAGACCTTAATGCAGGTAATGGAATAGTCAAAACTTTTATAATTTCATCAGTATTTATAATCCCGTTTATCATGACCGCATTGTTATCCGCAGACATGCGAAAAAAAGATAAATTCACCTCATATATGCAAGCTTGGGTTGATATATCTATTTTCTGGGCTTTGTTTTTAGGATTGTCTCAGACTGTCATTATCAAGTCACCGCATTTTTTTACATTTTAATAAAACTACCAAAAGGATATTAATGAAACTTTACCCTCTTATATTTGTGACAACCTTTACATTGGCAGCACATGCTGATAACATAGTTGATGAAATAATGCAAACGGAATCAGCGAAAAAATACGTTGAAATCAATACATACATAGTAAATGCAGCTTGCACTGATCCGAATGTCAATCTTACAAAAGAAGATACATTTAAAGTATGCGTAGCAGCTAAGAAATTCGATGCAAAGAATAGAATCGATACTGAGTTCCGAAAGTCTTTAACACAGTATTTTTCTTCTAATCCTTCAAAAGTATCTGAAGCAAGAAAAAATATTAAAAACGAAGATGCTCTCGGTTCATTGATTGTATCCCCATTGATGGGTGCATCTGCAAAAATAGGTAATGAGTGGGCAGCAGCACTTATCAACTCCTTAAAATAACAAACACTTGTGGTACCCATTCGAATTATCGATTTGGTATCATCCACATGCTTCTACTCTCTATTCAATAGTATTCTTATCATCAAACTGAGTCGAAGAAAAAGCTTTTATTTATCTAGAAAAGCGTATAGTTTTTTCTAGAAATAATTTTTAGGATAACCTATGAAAAATATCGTAGAGGATGGATTTTTCTTTATTGCTGGACATGGTAGGGGGTGGAGCTTTTCATCAAGAGATTTGATGCAAAAATTTAACCGTCAACAAGCCGATAATCTCCTCTCCGATCTGTGTGCTCAGGGGAAAATTCGCCGGATCGCTCGCGGTATGTATGACTATCCGAAATACAGTGATTTTTTAGGCAAAGAACTTAGTCCCGATATCGATCAAGTCGCACGAGCTTATGCCCGTAAATTTAACTGGCGTATAGAGATTTCCGGTGATAGCGCACTGAATTATTTCGGTCTCTCAACTCAGGTGCCGGGAACGTATATTTATCTCAGTGATGGGGCAAGTAAAAGCTACGATATTATGGGGACAACTCTAAAGTTTAAAAAATCCCAACTCAAAAATATCGGTTTCAAACATAGTGAAAGTTCATTGATCGTTCAAGCTCTGAATGCTCTAGGAAAAGAGCATATAACGGATAGCGTCATTAAAAAGATTCGTGAACAGATTGACTCTAAAAAATACGAGAAGATTCTAAAAGATACGCAAAGCTCAACAGTATGGATTTATGAGAGTGTTAAAGTTATCTGTCAGAAGGACAATGTATGAATAAGATTGCCTTGTTACCAACGCAAAGACGTAATGAGCTATTTCGTGAAACTGCTCAGATGATGCACACAACCGAAGCAATCGTCGAAAAAGATTTTTGGGTGGTCTGGACACTGGATAAGATTTTTGCCGATGCACACCTCGGTAAAATTTTAAAGTTCAAAGGGGGTACGAGTCTTTCGAAGGTGTACGATCTGATCGGTAGATTTTCCGAAGATATCGATCTCATCCTCGACTGGCGGGAAGTGATCTCGGGTGATCCCTATGAAGAGCGAACGAATAATAAACAAAATATATTTAACGAAAAGACGAATGAAGCGGCACAAATTTACATTCGTGAAGAGTTACTTCCTTCTATCTCTCAGTTGTTAGCTCCAATATGTATGTGTACTATTGATGTAGACGATCCGCACTCTATTAATATCACATATCCGTCGGCATTTAAAGACATCTATCTACGTCCTCAAATTTTGCTAGAAATCGGACCATTAGCATCATGGACACCTTCGGATATTTTTGAAATTAGCTCCTTTGCCGCACAAAAATTCTCTGAAGTTTTTGAACAAGCTTCTTGCCGTGTCGATACGATTTTAGCGGAACGGACATTTTGGGAAAAAGCAACTATTCTGCACCAAGAAGCCAACCGAACGGCAGACAAACCCTTGCCATCTAGACACGCAAGACATTACTACGATTTAGCTATGATTGCAAGAAGTAGTGTGAAAGAGAAAGCATTTGCACGTTTGGATTTGCTCGAAGCGGTTGTACAATTTAAACAGCGTTTTTATCCCTCAGCATGGGCAAATTACGAAGAGGCAAAAGTTGGAACTCTTAAATTGCTCCCACCGGAATTTCGTTATGCCGAACTTCGCAAAGACTATACAGCTATGCAGAACATGATTTTCGAAAAAAATCTCTCCTTTGAAGAAATTTTTGAGACGTTAGAAGCATTGGAACAAGAGATAAATGGTATATGAAAATGATATTAATGTAGTCTTTAATGTAGTTTATTTTTTATAATACATTATTAATAGCCTTATTTAGCCTTTGTTAAATAGAGGACGCCTCCACCAAAAGTACAAATTATTTCTCTTGCCATAAAGCAGCCATTACATCAACTATTCAAAAAACAAGTCTAAAATAAAAATTTATGATATATTAGATATTATCTACATGTAATTCTATTTGCAAAATTTCTTCAACACCAATTTGTAAAGTTCCCTCAGAACCTTCGTCTTTACGATGCTGTGCATTGGTTATGGTTTTTACAATCTCATGAACAAATTCTAATACAGGCTTGGCTTCATTAAAAGTTTTTCCAATAGCTGTGCCAAAGCTAACCATCCCCCCTAAAAATTTATCAAAACTGCTCATTTTTTGATGTAGAGATTTTTGCATATCTTCTAATTTTTTTAAGAGACGTTCTTTGTGCGCATCATTAATGCTACTCATTTGAATAAGATTTCTTAAACCATCAATTGCAGTTTGTATCTTAGTAAATTCATCAAGAGTTAATTCATACATGTTATTTTGAAAACGCTCTATGTAATTAGGTGCTGATGGTGATGTTAGAACGTATGCAGAATAGTAGTTTCGTAATAGAACAAGGATACCATAACCATCACTTGGTATCCCAGTAGAAAGTTGGACGGTGGGGATCGAATAAAGGCTACAAAAGTCATTGATACAACGAACAGTTTCAAGTGCTTCATAGTAGTCTATTTGTTTATTGTGTGTTTCATGTACTCTTGTCATTACTCTAACACAGTCCAATAACATCGTTTTAAGATGGGAATATGGATCGTCAACTTCAGTGCTGATATGTGTTTCATTTATGTACATATAAATTTACCTTTAAATAATTTTGTCTAATTTGAAGTATATCAAAGATGCTACAAATTATAATTAAGAGGTCAGTTATCCAATCCACACTTTTGAAAATATGAATGCTTAATATTCAGATGAAATTATAAGGAGAGACTTGGCTTTCAGCTGCAAGCAGTACCAGACAATGTGTGTCCGTTAGAAAGCCTAAGTAATGGAATGATAGAATAAAAAAAGTTAAATAGCAATAATAAATTTTCCATTTACTTGACAAATAGTATCACTTGTGATACATTATATTAAAATAAAAAGTATCAAATTTGATACTAAAAGAAGCCACCATGTTTAAATCATTGATTCTTTCCGAACTCAAAAAACAAAAAGAGGCTCTATCTATTCCTTATGAGGCTATTGCTTCACGCTCAGGATTAGGGATTGCTACCGTAAAGCGTGCGTTTTCGGGACATGATATATCACTTGATACACTCGACAAAATAGCTGTAGCTTTGGGATGTGAGATTGCAATAAAACCGAAACAATCGGCAAAAGCACTCTATCAGGCGCAAATCGAAAAAAAAGCGTATGAAATCGTGAGTCGAGTGATCCAAACGTCTGCATTGGAAAATCAGTCACCGCGAAGCGAAGCACAAACGAAAATGCTCTCCCAAGCTAAAGCGATGATTGCTAAAATGCCAAAATCGCAAGTTTGGGCATGATTACGTTTGATAAAGAGGGGGAAACACCCCTCGATGATATATCAGGGTTAAAGCTCAAAAAGATTACTACACGTGCAGAACTGGACGATGCCGAAGCGCAAAATATTCTCAAAGCGTATGTCAAATATACCCTCAATCACACGGCTCTCAAAAAAGTAACCTTTGATTTGAGCTTTTTTCGTAAACTTCATAAAGAGATGTTCGGTGACGTTTGGAGTTGGGCGGGAGAATTTCGTACCACACAAACCTCTATAGGCGTTGAAGCTAATATGATTCATCAACGTTTGTATCAACTTCAAGACGATCTCAAATATTGGGAGAGTGAATGGGATTACCGTGATACGGCGGTACGTCTCCATCATACATTGGTCAAGATTCATCCCTTCCCAAACGGAAACGGTCGATGGGCGCGATTAGCTACTGATCTATGGCTTTTAAAGATAGGACATCAAGCTCTTTCATGGGGCGGGAACATTACCGAAGTGAGTGATGCGCGATTCGCTTATATCGCGTCATTAAAAGAAGCGGATCAAGGCAACTATGAACCACTTAAATGCTTTATGTTTAGTATTTAATTCTCATAAATATATATCTATGAGAATAATATTTGTTTTTTAAATACTTCTAAAAATATCGTTATTTAGCCTTTGTTTAGGACTCCTCCACCAAAACTTTCATCTTCAATCCATGATATAATTTTCTGATAATACACACTACAAAAGGGGACGTTATGTTAGCCTATCATCTTGAATTACAAGACGAATCTGTAGCAGATAAAGTGATTGCATTTCTCCGATCACTCCCAGAAAACACCGTAAAACTCTCAAAAGAAGAGTATGATGAAGAACTCGAATTGATGATCGACGAAGGATTCAATTCGCCACTTGTAGGGACACATGAAGAGGTATTTGCCAAATTGGGCACAAAATATGCCTCATAATATCGTCTTTCTTGAACACGCTTACACTGATCTTGAAATCATTTTAGATCATATCGCCGAAGATTCCCCCTCTCGTGCCGTCGAATATCTCGAATTTCTCAGAATAAAAGGGGACAGGCTACTTTTTTAATTGAATGGGCGAATGGACAGATGCCTCCACCAAACTTCTTACTCCCCTTTTCCTAATAAGACAACTCCATTTCTCTTCGTAATCCCAAAGTAATTATTTTCACCTATCATTACTAATGACCCTTTTATGCCCGATTAATAACTTTTTTCAATATATTGACACGTCAGTTTAAAGGTGATAGAATGTTACAAGTCTACCGTAAAAGGTTCTAAAATGTTAAACAATAACAATGAATGGATAGAAGAAGCAGGTGTTCTTAAGCGACTAAGACAGCTTACGTCTCAGCATATGGTTGTTGCGTATCGTGCCAGAATGAGCAATTATGAAATATTGACATGCCAAGAGATCAGTGCTTTGGGAAAAATTCCTTTAATGGACGTCCTTGAGAAAATGGCTGCTTTCAAACAAACAAGCGAACACATACTGTACAAAAAAGATTTTATGTTTGTTTGATTTTTTTAACTTTCTTTTCTTCTCCTCTTTCTCCCCTATTAAATAAACCAAGACATACCTTTTTAAATATAGTTTTTTACTGTAATAAACTTGACTTTATCTATTTTATATAGGTAAAATACTGTAATTAACAGTTAATTATTATAAGGAATTAAATGAATATTACCGTGGTCAATTTTAAAGGCGGGGTGGGCAAATCGATGATCGCCCATCAGCTCATATCGGGATTCGGATTTTACGGGTGTGAGATTGATCCCTACGGTTCCCTTTCCGATCGATTGCCTGAGCGTGTCGAGCGTATCGATATTCAGCAAAAACATCTTGAAAAGCCGAAGAATGAAACAATATTTGATTTCGGCGGGTTTGATGATATTAAACTCGATCAGGCCATCAGTTATTCGGATTTGATTATTATCCCTTTTATTCCGACACTCGAGACGATACAGGGGACGGTTGATACCTTGGTACGGGTAGCTTCGGCGAACAAACCGATTTTAATGATCCCCAATATGAGCCAAAAAGAGAACGATATCAACGATGCAAAGTTTGTTTTTGAAGAGACGCTGGGGTTTGAGATTGAGATGTTTCCGATTCCGATGAGTGTCGCACTTCAAACGGCGATCAACGAAAATCGCTCCATCA
>Ga0208246_1001136_pt1 | contig 16095 bp, 10 predicted proteins | sample RifOxyD2_FD_184039 | JGI IMG/M metagenome (GOLD analysis project Ga0208246, IMG submission 184039) | Soil microbial communities from Rifle, Colorado - Rifle Oxygen_injection D2 (SPAdes) | ecosystem: Environmental > Terrestrial > Deep subsurface > Rock core/Sediment | place: Rifle, Colorado... | reverse complement strand
GCACTATTATTGACTGCTAAAAAATAAGCGAGCCATAAAAATAAACTGAAAAGTAAAAATCTTTTTTGATAGCACTTAATAAAATCAAGGACTAAATTTAAATTTTTCTTTTTGTTGGCAAACATATTTTTATTGTTTATTTTTTATTTTATTTTTCGTGAGTATCAGCAAAACCTGGATAATACCCCGCGCAGCGGGGTATTAACTACAGCTTAGCTATCACCCTTAAGGTTGCAGAGCGACTACGATAATTATTTTTTACTTCTTCAACACTTGGTCTAATGCCTTTGGTAGTCAAGATTTTAGCTCTCGCTATACTCTGGCAAGTACAGACTGGCGCTGATTTAGGGCAGATACAAGTTTTTAATAAGCTTTTGAAATAATTTTTTACTATTCTGTCTTCTAAAGAATGAAAACTGATGACCGCTAGACGTCCGCCGACTGGCAATATCTCTAAAGCAATAGGCAAAATACTAGCGACATTGTTTAGCTCATCATTGACAGCGATCCGTAAAGCTTGAAAAACCTTAGTGGCTGGATGGACACGAAATCTAGCTAAACTAGTTTCTTTTATTTTCAAAATCTGGAGTATGACGGAGACGAACATGGCAGTTGTGATAAATTTTTGTTTTTGTTTTGTCCACGAACTCCTATTTTTTATTATGCCTTTTGTTAAGGCACGGGCTTTTTTTTCTTCGCCATACTCCCAGAAGATTTTGTTTAATTTATCTTCGGGCCACTCCAAAATAATATCTGAGGCTGTCAATGTCTGCTGCTGATCATCAAAACGCATATCTAGTGGACCCTGATCCTTAAAAGAAAAGCCTCGATTTGCTTTATCTAGCTGATCAGATGATAAACCTAAGTCTAACAAAATCCCTTGCAAATTCGGCATTTTCTTTTCATATTTTGGCCACACTGTCTTTAAATCAGTGTAGCTCGAATTTACAATGAACAATCTATTTAAATCTTGGTTTAATTTCTTTTTACTAGCCTGAATGGCTGTTTGATCTCTTTCAAAGGCTAATACTCTGCCATGAGGTTTTGTCTGCTCTAAAATCAAACTCGTATGTCCGCCACCACCCAAAGTGCAGTCAATAAAGTCCTGATTTTTTTTGGGCTCTAAATACTGTAAAACTTCCTTGGCTAGCACACTCTGGTGGTAATAATCATTTGGCATAGCTTAAATACCCAAGTCTACCAAGCCTTCAGCCATATCGGTGGTATCTTTTTCAGAAACTACTTGGTATTTTTCCCACTTCTTAGCATCCCAGACTTCTAGACGATTATATAAACCAGCTAACACTACTTGCTTATTTAAACCAGCAAATTTCTTTAAATAATCAGGTAAAACTATTCTGCCCTGCTTATCTAAGCCTAAATCCATCGCGCCAGCGAGCATCAAACGAGAAAAAGCACGAGATTTAGCTTGGCTGATCGGCAAATTGGCTAAACGATCAACTAATTTTTGCCATTCTTTCTTGGTATAAACAAACAAACAATTATCTAAGCCTTTGGTGATAACTAAACCAGCATTAAAAAATTCGCGAAACTTTGTTGGCACAGCTATTCGGTTTTTGTCATCTAAATTGTAAGTATATTCACCGATGAACATATTTATCCACAAGACTTATGTTAAATTCACCACTTTTTACCACTTTCTTACCCTTTGCATACATTATACTCCACCATAAAACACTGTGTCAATCAAATAGCTGTGGAAAACTAAATAAAAAGAAAACCCCGCGACTAGCGCGAGGTTTTGTGAGTCTGTTCCGCTCACGATCATTTATTGTCCATGCTGAGAAAGAAAATTGAGACGCCAAGCTCGCACTTCAGCTGTCCAAATTTCTTCAGCAAAACCAGGCAGTTCGGCCGCTAGACTATCATAGTGACTAGTATTACGGCCAAAAACATCCAACAAAAATATAGGGCTACTAAAACACAGATATTGCTCCAAGGCATAAATGAAATAGCCCCAACGCTCAATGGCGTTAAACAATAAAGCTTCCATTCGCTTGTTACTTTTCAGATCTGTCAGGATCTCTTGCGGTAACAAAGCGTTGCCATTCAAGCAAAACTGCAACAGAAAGGCTCTACACATCATCTGTTGCCACTCGATTAAGCCGGGAGAATTATCGGCTAAATATGCTACAAAATAGTCATATTCAGCCTTATCATGCCCATCGATCTTCTGACCCAAAAGCATATCACGTCCTAGTGGAGCATGCACACCCTCACCGAAATCATGTACTCTCACGGCCCGTCGCAAAAGTTCATAATCTAAATGCAGGCCACGCTCTACTAAATAAGGCGTCAATATATGGATCAATAAATCACAAAGCTCTTGTGCCTCGACAAGATGTTGGCAAACATGCTGTGGTCTTCTAGGTTGACCATTGCTCAAAGTGACTGCCGGAGCAATGATCACTTCTTCTGGTCGCACCCATCTGTGCACCTTACCCAAATCTCCTTGCAAACGCGCTGAAGATTTGGCTAGTGAAATCCAATCTTCCATGGTGAACATCTTGGTTTTTCTCCCTGTTTTGTTGTTCAAAGTGCCTCCAATTCTCTTCAAATTACGGTATCAACCGGCTTTTGTCAAGAAAGCAGATGACGCTAACGTAATTCTGGAGTCCCGCGTAGCGGGACGATAGAATCTTACTATAAATCAAGCAAGACTCTATCGCTACCTGCCTGCCGGCAGGCAGGCGCTCCAGAGTTACTAGACTACAATGCTTAGCGTCATCTGCTTACAAACAAAATACCCCCTCTGTCGCTTCCGCCATTCGGCGGAAACGCCTTCTCCCCCTTCCCCGCCTGCGCGGGGATCTGGGGGAGATAAGAGAGGGGGTATTTTAAAGCTCTATTTCAAAATTCTGTGTTTTTTGACTAATAGTAATCTCCGCTTCTCGGCTATATTCTGGAATAATACTAGTAAACTCATATTTATTTTTTAAACTAGCCAATAATTGTTGATTAATTTCTTTCACTGGAGAACTCAAATAAAAGCTAGCTGAAACCGGAATATTTAATTGCCAGCCCAAAGTATTGATAATCGTCACAATGACTTTCACTTGTGTCAAACTCGCCTCTTTAATACTCAAGCCTAAAGCTTTTACTTGTTTTAGCTCAAAATTAGCTTTTTTTAAAAAATTATCTAGCTCAGCTAAAATATTTTCCTCACCTTGAATCATAGCAAATTCATGCACTTTTTCAGCACCATCAGTAAATAAACGCCACGCGCCGCTTTTATTGTCTAAAATGTTTAAAATTAAAGTCATAGGCTACATACTACCATGCAAATAGCTATAATCAATCTGACTACAGCCAGTTAAAATCAATATAAGTAAAAAAATAAAAACTGCTGAGATAATAAATAATTTTTTACTAGTAATATTCTTTATATTCTTCTTAAAGGTCCAAAAAAATCCCCAAGTCAGCAAGCTCATTGCTGTCACACCTCCCATTAAAGAGGCTGGAATAAAAATAACATAGAAACCAACAAGGTAGCTTGGTTTTAAAAATTTACTCTCCGTTTTGTTAAAAGATCTTATCAAAAAAGGATACGCTATAGCAAATAAAAGGGACAAAACCAAAAAAATTGACAATTTAAACCAATACAAATCTACTTGTCCTGGACCAGCTGAACCCTCCAATGCACCATCGCCAAACAAAAAAAATAAAAAGCCAGCAGGCCACATAAAAAGAGAGACTGGTATTGCAATAATTGGATCAATAAAAAAGGCTGCACAAAACCAAACTGTTATAATTAAAAAAATCCAAAAGATTTTACTCCTTAATATTGTCTCTAAAAATGATTTTTTTACTTCTACTGAGTTGATATTTACTTGTCCCATACGATTTTATTGTCTAAAATGTTTAAAATTAAAGTCATCAAAAGGCTTGTTATTTTCTTTATTTAATTTATCGACCACCACAATGTGTGCTTGAGACAAAATATCATATAAAAACTTATCTGTCACCTCTGTCCGATAAGTATAATCAGCTTTAGTAAAAAAAGTATAGCGCAACTTACCATTTAAACCGTCGGCAATTTTTTCTAAATATTTATAAAAATCATTTTTATTGACCTTGCCGACGATCAAAACATCAGTGCCGGTACTGACATTGGTCAACACGCCAGTGAAAAGTAATAAAGATAAGCCAGTGGCTTTGGACATCTTGTGCGCCACCTGCATCTCCTCTAAAGTGATAGCTTTAAAAACTATATTTTTAAGTTCTGGTAAAAGTGGGCAATTTTTATTGACAAAATAAAAATGCTTTGCATCTTTGTTTCTGGTAGACAAAAATCCAAAGTCAACTAAATTATCCAGCTCACGACGAATAGAATTGAGCTGCGTACCCAAAAGTCTAGTTAATTCACGGACAAAAAACTCTTCTTCGCTATGCAAACAAAAAAATTTTATGATTTTTGTCCTGGCTGCTGACCCAAATATTTGTTCAAGCATTTTATTTACTAAAAGATTCAAATATAGTATAATATTATTTGAACGAAATGTAAATGTCTTTAAGTACCCAAAAACTCTTTATCCACAATCATTTAAGCTCCCGACAGGTCTCTGGCCTTTTTTTAAGTGAGAAAACAGAAAATGGACAATTATTTTTAAGCATCGAACTAGCAAAAGAAAAACTTGACCAACAAATTATCGCTAACCAAATCATGCGCGCCGTCAGCGAATATTTTTATCAAAGTCAGAGTCAAAATGCGGAAAATACTTTGGAAGAGATTTTACAAAAATTAAACCAGCTCTTACCAGATCTTGCTCCGGCCAAAATCAAAAACTGGTTTTCTAATTTGAACCTAATAGTCGGCATCACGCAAAACAATGCTATTTATCTAGCTGGCGTAGGCTCTGGCAATGTCTATCTTTTTCAACAAGGCAAAATTTCGCAAATCTTGGACAAAAATCCAAAAATCAATCCGGCTAAAATATTTTCGGACATCATCTCTGGTCAGCTAGAAGAAGGAGATGCTCTCGTGGTATCCTCCGACGCTTTGTTTGACTATATCGCTAAAGAAAAAATCCGCACCATCACTCAAAAATATAGTCCAGAAGGCGCTGTCAAACAAATAGAAACTTTACTTGCTACTGTGCCTGATTTTGTCAGTTTTAATGGTATTTTTGTAAAATATGCTAGTACTCATGACCTAGAATTTAATCCACCTGTCAAAGAAAGTCCTCAAACTGCCATAGAAGCGCTAGAAAGCCAAGTCTTAGAAGACGAACCAAAACCAGACATCAAGTCATCACCAAAAGCCATTAAGCCTGGAGTAAAAACCAAACTCGTCTTTGACAAAAGTGCTTTACAAAATGTGCCGACTATCAGAAAAATTACTTGGTTTTTTTCTACGGCCAAAGATTTTTTTCATAAAATTGCTTTAGTTTTTAAAAATATTTATTTATTTTGCAAAAAAACTTATTTATTTATTTTTTCCAAAAAATTCCGTCGCGAAAAAGAACAAGAACTTTTAAACCAAGGCTACCAAAAACTAGAAACTAAAGTAAAACAATTTAATTCTTTACGTTGGCAAAAGAAAATCGCTATTTTAGGCTTAAGCTTAGTACTTTTAATCTTTTTACAAAGCCTAGTATTTTTGACCGAGAAAAAATCCGAACAAAACAAAGAGTCTAGCTACCGCGATACCATCAATCAGATCAATAACACTTTAAATGAAGTAGAAGCTAGTTTAATCTACAAGGATGATAAAAGAGCTGAAAGCTTATTACTCGAAGTCACTGATCTCTTAGGCAAAATCCAGGCTAAATCTGATCCCCAAGCTGAAGAATTAGCCTTAGTCAAAGAAACAACGGCCAGATTGCTCAACAAAGTCCGCCGTATCAACTATGTGCCAGAGCCACTAGAACTCTTTGACCTCTCCACTCTCCAAAATCCGAAAAAAATCGTGCAAAAAAATGGTCAATTCTACATCTTGGACCAAGCTAATCTCTATGCCTTGCAAGACAAAGCCTTGAGTGTCTTGACGCCACTAGCAAACGGCGACTCTTTAGCTGACTGGCCAAATGAAGATCGCTTAATCTTACACAATGCTGACGGCTATCAAGTCTTTAACTTAAAAGACAAACTAAAAGAAAACTTTTCTTTTAGTCAAAATACACAAAACATCAGCATCCAAGATCTAGCCATCTATGGCAACAACATGTATGTCCTAGATAAACTTGCTAAACAAATCTTCAAATATCCACAAAGCAATAACACTTTCGCTAACGGCCAAGCTTGGCTAAAAGCTAATCTAGACTTGAGCAATGCTAGCAGCTTAGCAGTCGATGGCGACCTCTATACTGTCCTAGACAACGGTCAAATCAATAAACTTAATAAAGGCAATATCCAAAAATTTGATTATCACGAGCCTTATCCTGCAATCGGCGCTAAAGCCATCATTAAAACCTTTGCTAGCTCTAAATATCTCTACTTAATCGATCCAGCTAACCAACGCGTCGTGATCTTCGACAAAGCTGGTGATATCAAAGATCAATATACTTCTTTGAAGTTTGATAACTTACTAGATCTAGCCATTGACCCAGCTGAAAAAGCCATTTACTTACTCAATAGCAATCATCTGTATTTACTAGCGATTAATGAATAAATAACCCCGGGATCAACCCGGGGCTTCACACTAAAAAACAGCCCTAGGGCTGTTTTTTTAATCAATTAACAAAGGCCTAGTAAGCAAGCTATAAATGGAACAATTTTAAAAAACAAAACATTACCATCTATAATAATCAAAACTAATAAAGAATAAAACACACAAATATATACTGGAAAACGCACCATCCAAGATAAAGCCCTGTAAATTTTATTTTGATTATAGTATTCTTTCACCTTTTTAGTCTCTATAATTGGAAAAAATATCCAAAATAGAGCTATTAACCACCAATAATCTATGTGTTCAGTAAATCCAGAACCAGTTGGCATTCCGATACCAAATTTTATATATATAAAAGCATTTATAAATAAACCGAGACTAATATATGCTGGTTTTTTTATATATTCAGTAACAAGCCTATTTATATGTATTGTAACTGATAGCCCAATAATAGCAAAAAAAATGATTAAGACAATTAAAATTTTAATCAAATTTGGTAATATAATAAAAAAATCCTCCGTATAAAACATTAATACCGCTATTAGGGCCAAAATAAATAAACTTATAGGCACAGTGCTAAAAATCCCTATTAATTTTGCAACATCCTTTAATTGTTCTGTGGAGTAATTTTTAAAATTCTTCATAACATGCTTTTATGACTCATCAAAATCTCGTAAGCCAGTTATACTACCATATAATTCTCTTGATGATAATAATTGTATAAAATTTTTGTTTTTGTCATAATAAAAATGGATTGAATATGTCTTATTATCATTTTGATCTCCACCAAAAGAATAGCCAGTATAAATATCTGAACCGCCTTTTTCTTTATCATATCTCACACGTACTGTTAAGTCTGCCCTCAATTCAAAAAAATTATTTTCTAATTTATTAATATCTTCAATTCTAATATTTTTAAAATCATAACCAACTACACGCCCCCTGTTATACATATAAGGTGAGATATACATCGAATGTAAATCGATAGAAGATAAAACATTTTCTGGTAAATTACTATTATTTTGAATATTAAAACTAACCATAATATCCCCAATTTTAAGTTTAATATCATTTTCAATCTGCCTATACACTTCCTTTAACTTTAAATTTAAATCAAGTTCTTCATCCAAAAATTGTTTTAAAGCTTTGACATCACTTAATATAAATAATTCTCCTTTTGAAATTTTTTTAAATTCCGTCATTAATTCTTCGATGGGGAAATCTGAGGCATTATTTGTAACTAAAACATAATTCATATTTTTATGTTTTTTTGCATCATCAAGAATCGTTAACCATATTAAAGTATCCTTAAAGCCCTCGTCTTCATCACCATGAAAAGGCCGCATTCTTTTAAGACATCTATTTACTAAATCATTTTGATTAAATTTTGGAGTTTTTAAAACTTCTACTTTATCCTTAACTAAAATCTCATGAAGTATCTGTGGTACTTTGATTTTATAATTTTTCTTATAATGTTTGTCGGAAATTTGAACACCAAATTTAGACAAGGCTAATAAACCATTGTCTATTTTTTGAACCACCCCATCAATCTGCCCCAATGTCTGCTCTATACGTTCCTGTGTTACGATTTCAGGCATAGACAAGAATACCCTTTGGTCCAAACTATTTATCTTAATAAAACCAACTGAATCTGATAAAGAAGAATTAAAAAGCTTACTAATTTTATCTTCATTATTAAACCATATACTGTTAGTATCAAATACTATCTTGTAGAACACATTTTTTGACATAAATTTCATTCATTAGCACTTATTATTCTAGAGTGCTAAAAATCATTTGTCAACAACCAGAAATATACCTAAAAAACCTCCCACTAGGGGAGGTCTTTGTTGGTAAAAAAATATTAAAAAATCTCCACTTTACCGCTCAAATCTTCTCCTAATTGCGATTCAAAAGCCGCTAGTTCGTCTTCTTTAATTCTTTTTGGTACTCTAAAATACCAAAAATGTTTATCAGGAATAATCCATTCATACTTCATGATAGACTTATTAACTTTAATGGTACTATCAAGAAACATACTATCTAAAGATTCTATAAATTTATTTAATTCACGTACACCATCCTTAGATAATACATCTAATATTTGTTGAATCATATCTCTACTGGCAAGATCATTAGTAAATTCTTCTACAACATCGTCATAACCATCTCTACATTCATTAATTAAATTTTCCCAAGAAGAAATAGATGAAATCAAAGTTATAGAAAAACCTGCATCACTACTCCATTTTTGCTCAATTTTTTCAATTATTTCTTCATCCTGTGTACTAAATTTAATGTCCATATAATTTATTGTTTAAGCCAATAATCAATACCTTCTTTGGGTTGAAATATAGTTTTTAAAACTCCATTATTTTTAATTGAACTAAAAATATTTTTTTCTACATCATATCTTAAAATATCACCATTATCTCTTATTTTTTGTAAGAGGTTACCGGATCCTTTCCAAATATTTTCCAAAGTATTTTTAAATTCTTCTTTAGTTATATTACCGCCAAATTCACCTTGTTTTTCTACGTGTTTGATAAATTTTTTTTCAATCGTAGAATCAGCTAAATCTACTACTATCTTATTAGATACTTTAACACCATAATTCGATACCTTATTAGTAATACCAAAAGTCATCAGCCCAAGTCCAAATTTTTGTATACTACTTAAACTATCATATTTGGGAGATACCAATTCTGCAAAATCTTTACTTTCAGTAGCTATTGATTGACTAGGAGCATTAGTGGTTGTTGGGGCTTGTGCTGCTTGTATATTATTAAATAAGATACCAGCAACCACCATTCCACCAATTACCAATAAGGGAATTATTTCACCATCAGGATCAGTATATTTTAACGGATTATTGATGACATAACTATAGGCATTGAGATTCTGTGGATTTGATAAATGAAATTCTAAAGAACGATCATATTTATCTTTAAATTCTTTAGCGTTACCAAAAGTTAGAACAGCTGGATCCACACTCACAAACCTACCAATATTATTATCCATATATCTAGCACCAAAGTACTGCAAAGTACTTTCTTCATCAGTTTCTTTACCAGTGAAGGCATAATCATTTTTCAAATCTGTAATAGTATTGGTATAAGCACTAGAACCAAATGGTCTATAGTCTGAAACTTCGGCAATATTGCCAGCATTATCTACTAAAATTGAGCTGGAGTTTAAATGATCAGAAATAATGTAATAAGGAGCATTATTATTGTTTATTGTAGCAACTTTTTGGCCATTAATAAAGATGTGGTCTTTGGTGTCATTATTTTTGTCATTGCGTTCATAATATTGATCGATATAGTGTTCTTCAGCAATAGTTATATATTGAGCGGGTGGAGGTGGATTGCCGCCACCATCCATACCATTAAAGCCAATAGCGCCACTCTTTAGAGGTAAAATAATATCTAATGGCTCTTGCGTTTGTTTCATCAAACGCTGGTTATTAGCATCATAAGTATAGTTAGTAATATCTTCACTGCCAGTATTTTGACTCTTGATCATGCGACTACGCCAATCCCAAGTCAAAGTTTTTTGACTATCAGTTAATAAATTACCAGCATTGTCATAAGTGAAATCTTGCGTGCCAATACTACTTAGTTGCTGAGGATTGGCATGAGTATAATCATAAGTATCTAGAGCTGAATTGCTTAAAATATTACCAATCGCGTCATAAGTGAATTGTTGGCTATAATTTGAGTTCGGAATATTTATGTAGCTGACAGTAGTAGAAGCCAGACGATTTAAGTCATCGTATTGATAAGTAGCGGATTTTTTTAAATCAGTATTAGCAGTGTCGGTGATGTTTAAGATATTTCCCACCGCGTCATAAGTATAGCTAATATCTTGCAAAGTGCTACTAGCATTAGAAGTACTTAAATTGGTTAAGCGATAAGCTTGCTCTGGCGTATAGCTGTAGTCTGTTATCAGGCCATTAGCGCGTTCTAAATGCACTAGCTGACCATTTATATTATATTGTAAATTAGAAGCAATAGTAGAAGTGGCTACACTAACAGCGCTTACTTGACCAATATTATTGAAAGTATAGTTGGCAGTTTTATTGTTTGGATAATCTATTTGTTTCAAATTGCCATTTAAGTTATAGCCATAATTAATGGCATAATTATCACCATGGATACGCACATCATAATCTGTCAGTTGATTTAACAAATTATAATTATAAGACTGCCAATTACCATTATGATTATAATTTACATAAGTTAATTTACCGACATTATTTGATCCTTGATCATAAGTGTAAGTCATCTTAATAGAGCCATTGACGCTTTCAGTTAAAACTCTATTTAAATCATCGTAAGTATAAGAAATAACTTGGTTATTAAAATTTGTTTGACTTAAAACATTGCCATTCTGATCATAAGTGTAAGTTATTACCGGAATGTTTTGCGCATTGACACGATGAATCATGTCTTGTGAAATAAGATTATCTAGACCATCATAAACAAAATTGCGAATATTACCCAATGAATCAGTAATTTTGGTTAATTTATTCGTCAAACTATATTCATAATTTGTAGTATAAATATCTTGAGCATTATACTCTTTGACTTGAACTAAATTACCATGAGCGTCTTTGACTAAATCTTTACGACGTGAATTTGCGTCATAAATACTAGTAGTCAAGCCATTATAAATATAACTAGTTGTGCCCACTGGAGTGGTTTCGGTTAAAACTCGGTCTAAGCCATCATAAGTATAGCTTTTAGCTACTTGCTGCAAATCTGGGCTTGAATAGCTAATATCTTGGCTAATATATGGTAAAGACTGGCGTGCTACTCTGCCTTGTGCATCATAAGCCATGTCTTGCGTTGACCACTGACTAGTATTAGCTGTCTGGGTTTTAGTTTGAATGACTCTATCTAGACCATCATAATATTCGCGTTGAACTTTATATTGATTTAAGTCAAAATAATCTTTAGTTTCTTTATAACGAGGAAATTCAAAATCTTGGTAAATAATCTCTTGTTTAGTTAATAATGCTGTTGTAGAGCTTGGGCTAGAAATTTGAGTCTTAACTAATCTTCCAAAAGCATCAAAACTATTCACTGTCATAGCACCATTGGCAGCTGTTGAAGTTGCGACTTGTCCGTTTAATAAATTATATTCCGTATGAGTTGTTTGATTTAAAGTGTTGCTAATTTGACTTGGATACAAATTATACTCATCATAGACAATATTGCTAGTATTATTTTCCGGATCAGTTTCAGCAACTACTAAACCTAAAGTATTAAAGTCTCTATTTACTTCTACATTATCTACTAGATAATCTTCTTTAGTTAGATTGACTTTATTTACTTGACCTAAAGGTAAGTCATCGTAATATAATGCTTGTGATTTTGTAGCTGTGCTGTCAGTAATTACTTTTTCTTTAGGGGCTGACAAAATGTGTTTAATTTCATTTTGAGCATAATCATAAGTTGTAGTTTTTTCATCCCCTACTAGATTATCTAGAATCTCACCAGTGTTAATATCCAAATCTACTTGGCCAAGATTATTTTCTGCCAATAAATTGCCGTTTGTTAAATCATAGTCTGATTGCGTAGCTGTTGCTACAGTTGAGCTAGCAAAATCTATTTGTGATTTCTCTGGACTATAGACAAATTTAATAAACAATGTCTGTATATAATCTAAATAATTCTGATAAAAATCCTGTATTTCCACATCCGATCGAGCAATATTAGAAATCCTCCATTCATCTATTGCCCCGTTAAAATAATATTGTGCAAATGGATACACGGTATTATATCTACGGCCAAAATAAGCAGGGCTATTAATGCCAGAAACGACATTATTACTGTCATAACTATTTGAACTATCAAGTGCACCATTGATATAAATTTTATACACGCCATTTTGTCTGGAACAAGCAATATATGTCCAAGTATTATCTACTATTATTGAGCTTGATACAACTGATTGATCATCAGAACCTTGCCAGCCAAATTGAGACGCATTACAACCAAGATGTCCATTAGATAAAAATAATTCTATATTTGGCCTTCCATTGCCACTGTTTTGTTCTTGATAAAATATCGGTTGATGACCACCCACACCACCCGATTTAATCCAACCTTCTATAGTGAAATTTTCTACACCGGGATTATAAGGAGTAAAAGAGAGATATTGATCCACGCCATTAAATTGATATGCTCCATCAGCACGCCGAGTATCAAAACTTAACACTGCTTGTGGGTTGTTATATTCTATTAAGTCAAAATTGTTATTTTCTTGAGCGTTATCTCTTTTATCAGCACTACCACCTAAACCATCCATATGCCAAAGAGACACAGTATTCGCATCGTTTGTAAATCCTGCGAAAAAACCTATGGATTCATTATAATTATTTAAATTACTCTCTTGCCATTTTTGAATGCTAGTAGATTTTAAATCTTCCGCCTCATAAACTTCTTGACGATAAACTTTGCCTATTTTAGCGTAAGTGTCTGTGCTTTCACCAAAATCTGTATTTGTAACATTTCCTTGCTGATAGTAAGTTCTAGTAGTTTTGTTACTAATAGTTTTCTCTACTTTTGCAAAGCCAGCAAATTTTTTGTCTCGAGGATGTTCAGCATCAAAATATTGCTCTCCACCGGAGTAATTATAATCTATGGTGCTTGTTGCCACACCATCAAAAACATTGATTTGTTGAACTGTTTGAATGACATAGGGAAGTTTTGGATTTGCTAACACGTCACCAACGTCTCGAGATTGAGCTGATGCTTGATAATCTATATCTATGTTACTGCTATGGCTATTACTAATATGAGTTAGCATATTAGTGCCACCATCATTTAGATAAACCCTATTCACATTACCTGGCTCTCCTTGTCTGCTTCTAATTAGATCAACTAAACCATCGCCATTAACATCGGCTAATCTGCCACCCATATCTCTCCCCATATGATCCACAAAAGGTTCTGGAAAAACATAGTTTCCATCTAATGTCCAGCCAGAACCATTATTTATATAAACAGAAGTAGTCAAGGTAAAATTTCCCCCCGTATAATGAGATTGCACCATATCAACCAGACCATCTCCATTTAAATCGGCTAAACGCACACCCAGATCTCCGGGGTTATGATAATCAACAAAATCTAATGGAACGATCCAGCTTGCATCTTCTGTCCAGCCAGAACCATTATTTATATAAACTGCGTTAGGGTGATTCTGAGCACTCTCGTACCATGAGGCTATAATATCAACTAAACTATCCCCATTGATATCTGCCAGCTGTATACCTCCCTCCAATTCATAATAATAGCTAGAAAAAACATAGGGTAAGGTTATGTTGTCATCCAAAGTTATGTCAGTAGAACTGCTTACTTGATAAGAGAAACTAGCTGGCGGCATCAAAACTTCCGCGTCTCTTTCAGCGCTCATACTGACTTGAGTACCTGGTTCTGTATATTGAGCTGAAGCTTGATAATTTATATTAATATTTTTTTGATTATCATTTATATTATTTAAAAATTCATGCGAACTATCATTCAGTTCAATGGATCTACTAATATTTTGATGTCCCCGTAAAAAATCATCTGCGCCGTCACCATTAATATCAGCAAATCTAACACCCTGATCAGTCATGTATGGACCTCCTAATATATTCCAAGGAATGCCATAATAATAGTTCCTCGCCCAACCATCACCAGTATTAATATACATCTCACTGTCCTCTCCTTGTCTTTTGCGCAAAACATCTATAAAACCATCACCATTAATATCTGCTAATCTAGTCCCATAATCCACCAGATTTCCCAAATCATTTTGAACAAAATATGTAGGTAAAATATAATTTTCGTTTAAAACCCAATTTTGGCCATTATTGATATAAACATCGTTCTTATGAGCTTCTGGATGACCACCAGCATCAACGCCATGCAAAATATCTACCAATCCATCTCCATTGACGTCTGCTAGACGAACTCCGTAATCCATTCTCCCTAACATAAAATCAACTGGCGAAACATAACTTGCGCTTTCTATCCAGCCACCAACACCATTATTTAGATAAACCGCACTATCTTGAAAATACCAAGTACTAGTTGACGATAAAATATCTACCAATCCATCTCCATTGATATCAACCAAACGCACACCCAAATCTTCAGAAAGCACATCGGCTCCATTATCCGCCCATTGCACAAAAAATACTGGTAAACTATACGCTGTATCTAAAACCCAATTTTGACCATTGTTGATATAAACTTCTTGAATATTATTTTGAAGATTATTATAGTCCCTACGACTAATCAAAAAATCTGCCAAATTATCACCATTGACATCCGCAATATTTGAACCCGTATTCTTATCACCCACAATTAAATCATAAGGCAAAATATATGACGTATTTAAAACCCAATTTTGACCATCGTTCAAATAAACCGATCTGACACCATTTATACCTTTTACCAAATCTGCTAAACCATCACCATTAATATCTACAATATCAACACCCAAATCAGTAACATCTGGTCCACCTACTTGTATAAAATCAACTGGCAAGACATAACTAGTATCATTCCAACCAGCGTTGACCTGATAACCAAATTCATCTTCTGGCATTGTTGCTTCTAAACCTTGCTCTTGGCTTGGCGCAGCTTGCTGAATGCCACCCAGCAAAGACCTATTGCCATTATCACCTATTTCATAGTTTAAATAATACTTTTTCTGCCACTGATTATTTATTTTGACTAAAATCTGACTAAAACGATAATTATTAGTAACACTGAAACCAGTTTGGAAAGAACTTAGATTATCAGTTCTATCTTCTCTGACAAATTCTACTTCAAAAATACCATCAGTTTGCGTGTGACCAGTATAAAAGATTTTTTCTGGGTATATTTGGCCAGCGTCTTTATAGTACTGATAACGAATAAAGTTATCATTGGTATCTCTGACTTCAGATAATAGCCATTTATAGATTCTGGTATTGTCATTGGGATCATCTTGTCTGTCAGCCAGAGTTTTGCCAAAAGTATAAACAACGCCCATTTTGTCGGTAATGAGCCAAGTACTACTAGTAGTATATTCATACTTTAAGAAATCACCATTTTCAACGCGTGGACCATAGGTACCATGAATATCGTCAGATAAGCTAATAGCAGTTAATTCTCCACCAAGAGAAGAAGTAAAATAATTATCTGTATATAGATTATCTATACCAGTTTTATTTAGTCTTTCAATGCTTGGGATATTTAGAGACCAACCATAGCCAAAAAGATTTTGATTATTTGTATCTTGATTGTTGTAGCTTAAGGCTAAATCCGGCTGTAAATTATTTCTACCCGCTGGCACTTCCAGTGGATAATTATAATTAAAAGCCCCGGTGTTAGTATCGGTATTGATATTCAGTTTATCCGTCAAAGATTTGATTTCATCTTTCTGGATATATGGCTCCGGCTCTTCGCCGTCACGATTAGCAT
>Ga0208246_1001134_pt1 | contig 16143 bp, 14 predicted proteins | sample RifOxyD2_FD_184039 | JGI IMG/M metagenome (GOLD analysis project Ga0208246, IMG submission 184039) | Soil microbial communities from Rifle, Colorado - Rifle Oxygen_injection D2 (SPAdes) | ecosystem: Environmental > Terrestrial > Deep subsurface > Rock core/Sediment | place: Rifle, Colorado... | reverse complement strand
TGAATCGTTATCGGAAAGCCGTATGAAGGAAAACTTCACGTACGGTTTGATGAGGGGATGGTGGAAACATACTTTTAGTAATGCGCCACTGTCCTACTCTGCGATTGCAGATAATATCAAGCGATAAATGAATAAATAATGAAACAGAAGACAAGTAAGTCATTCCTGCGAAAGCAGGAATCTATACACCAACGAGACTGGATTCGTCCCCGTGAAAACGGGGATTGAAGCATTCGGGAATGACAAGTAATAAAAGGTTAGGTTTTTTAAATCCCCTTTTGGCTGTTTATGAACGAGTAATTTTTCGGGGAAGTCGGCGAGGACTGTCCGAAGCCCATCCTGGCGAAGCCGAAGGGCAAGTTCCGCAGACGCCGAAAAATTACGAGTGAAATAGCCAACGGGGTGCATTTCTTTTGCTTACTTTTCTTTGTGCAAGTAAAGAAAAGTTAGCGGGGGTGCAGGGGCGCGAAAGCCCCGCGGTGTTAAAATTTATTTATAAATGATAGAAAAAAAGATATTTTAATGACAAACAAAATAAAAAAGAAACTTATTATTGCAATCGACGGACCCGCCGGTGCCGGAAAATCCACGATAGCTAAATTAGTCGCAAAAAAATTAAAATATTTATATGTTGATACCGGTGCAATGTACCGCGCCATTACATGGAAAGTATTAAACAAAGGTATTGAAATAAGAAATATTAACGAGATTGTACGGATTGCGGGGAAATTGGAAATAAAATTGGAAAAATCTAAAGATAAATTAAAAGTGTATGCTGATTCAAAAGACGTTACTGATGAAATAAGATCCGCAGACGTAACAAAAAATGTAAATGCTATTGCGGCAATAAAAGGTGTAAGGAAAATCCTTCGGGAAAAGCAGAGAAAAATTGGCGAAAACGGAGGTATTGTTATGGAAGGCAGGGATATCGGGACGGTTGTATTTCCCGATGCAGATAAGAAATTTTATCTTGATGCCAAACCAATTGAACGCGCGAGAAGAAGATGGCAGGAACTGAAAGATGATGGGAAAAAGGTGTCCTTAAGCAGTATAGCCGCATCCATAAGAAGCAGGGATTATCGGGACAGGAATAGAAAAGAAAGCCCTTTAAAAAAAGCAAAAGATGCTATTGTAATAAATTCAACTTCTCTTATGCCTAATGATGTAGTTGAAATTATATTAGAAAAATTAAAAATTGAAGCTCCTTAAATTTGTACCACCGGAATCTCTGTGTGAGATTCGGAGCGGAAATCCCTGCTTACCGGCAGGCAGGCGCGAAGCGATCCCGATACTTTATCGGGACGCGAAGGCGGAATAATGTTATATTGGGTTGGCTGGTCTATATTTTATATAATATTTACTTTTGTGTATCGCCGTAAAGTGAGCGGTACAGGAAATTTACCAAAGACAGGTTCTTTTATATTAGCATCAAATCACCAGAGCTATGCCGACCCGCCTTTAGTTGGTACCTCTATAAATAAACCGATTCATTATATAGCGAAAAAGGAACTTTTTAAAATACCGCTTTTTGGCTGGATTTTAAAACAAGGAAACGCTTTTCCGGTTGACAGAGGAAGCGGTGATGTGGGTGCATTTAAAAATGCAATGGAAATATTAAAAAGGGGAGAATCGGTTTTAGTTTTTCCGGAAGGTACACGATATAAACCAGGTAAAATAAGAAAACCAAAAAACGGGGCGGCAATGTTATCCGTTTTAACCGGTTCACCGGTTGTACCGGTTGCGGTTATCAATTCTGATAAAATGTTCATGTTTAAAAGATTAAAAGTAAGATTTGGTATGCCTATGAAGTTTGATACAAAAGAAGATTACGATTCTATTACAAATAAAATAATGAAGGAAATCGAAAAACTAAAAAAGAATGATTACACAGATTAGGAGAGGCGATTACACAGATTAAGGCTTGTCGTTAAATCCCCGTAATCGTCTTTAGAAATCACCGTAATCGGTTTAAAAATGAAAATAATTGTTGCTAAAAATTCAGGGTTTTGTTTTGGGGTCAGACGTGCAATAGACCTTGCAAAGAACTTTTCAAAAAATGTGGGTGTTGTATATACAATAGGCCCGATTATACATAATCCCCAGGTTGTTAATAAGCTCGAGAAATCGGGAATAAAAGTTATAAAAAAATTATCAGATGTGAAAAACGGTCATATTGTAATAAGAGCCCATGGTATACCAAAAAAAATATTAAATGACATTAAAAAAAAAGGGATGAAAATATTGGATGCTACGTGTCCTTATGTAACGCGATCCAAAAAATATGTTGAGGAGCTTTCAAAAGAAGGATATCAAATTGTTATAATAGGCAATCCGAATCATCCGGAAATTAAGTATATATCTTCATATGCACCAAAAGACAGGGTTATTTTATTAACGTCGGAGAATATACAAAAAAAATTAAAATATTCTAAAAAGCTTGGCATTTTAACACAGACAACTCAATCACCGGAAAATTTTACTAAGATAGCAGCAAAACTACTTAGATATTCAAATGAATTTAAGATTTTTAATACAATATGTCCCGATGCGATAAACAGGCAAAATGAGACAGTAAAGTTAGCAAATAAATCAGATGTTATGATAATAATAGGCGGTAAAAATTCTGCGAATACAAAACGTTTAACAAATATCTCAAAAAAAATTCAACGTAGAACACATCATATTGAAACAGCCGATGAAATAAAAAAAGAATGGCTAGATGGATCTAAAATAGCCGGTATTGTGGCTGGTGCTTCAACGCCGGATTGGATAATAAAAGAAGTTGTAAAAATATTGAAGTTCTATTAAAGAAAAATCTTTATATGTATTTTCGAGCGTAATAAAAAAGTTTAAAAGAGCAGTTAAAGGTCATCCGCCAGTCCGCCAGCCGGCGGAGCGGAGATTAGAAAGAAATGGGGGTTGTATGGATGATGTAATTATGGATGCTATGCCTGAGTTTAATGAATTAAAACCAGGACAGATTATTAAGACAAAGGTGTTAGCGGTTTACACCGACAAAGTCGTTGTTGATTTGGGTTTAAAGAGTGATGGATTTATTCAGGCAAGTGATTTTCAAACATTGCCTAAGGTTGGTTCTGAGGTGGATGTTTACATAAGCCATTTTAGAGAATCCGATGGTTTTCCGGTTATTTCACATGCAAAAGCAAAAGAAATTATAGCATGGAAGGTCATTGAGGAGAAATTTAAAGACGGCGGAATTATCGAAGGTAAAATAAGTAAAAAAATTAAAGGTGGGTATGAAGTAGATATCGGAGTACCTGCTTTTATGCCTAATTCACAAATTTCCAGAAAATTTGTTGAAAAAGCTGATTTAAATGTAATCGAAGTAAAAATAACGGAACTAAATAAGAAAAATAAAAATGTTGTTGTATCAAATAAAGTTGTGGAAAAGGAAAAAAATGAAAAGAGTAAGCAAAAAATATTTTCCACAATTAAAGAAGGCGACATAATAAAAGGAAAAATTGCGACAATAACAGATTTTGGGATTTTTGTGGATATAGGCGGTATCGACGGACTTCTACATATAAATGACGTTTCATATAAACGAATAGAAAAACTGTCAGATATATACAAAGTAGGCGATGAACTGGAAGTAAAAGTATTAAAATTCGATCCAAAAGGAAATAAGATAGCGCTTGGTTTAAAACAACTTCAAAAAAATCCATGGGATGATGTCGAAAAAAAATATAAATCAGGTATGCGTGTTAAAGGTAAAATTACTTCCTGCACATCATTCGGAGCTTTTGTGATGTTGGAAGACGGGGTTGAAGGATTGATTCATGTTTCTGATATATCATGGACTGAAAGAATTTCACATCCCGAAGATGTTTTTAAATGCGGACAGGAAATAGAAGCGGTCGTTTTAGAATCGAGTGTTGAAAAGAAGAAAATATCTCTTAGTTATAAAGCGACTTTGAACAATCCATATGATAAATATGAAATTGGAAAAGTTATAACAGGCCGCATTGTTAAATTAATGGATTTTGGTTGCATAATACAGATTGAACCTAAAGTTCATGGTTTTGTACATGTATCTGAAATATCGAAAAACAGGATAGATAAACCGTCTGATGTTCTTGTTGCAGAAGAGGATATTACCGGTAAAATTGTGAAAGTTGATAAATTGAAAAAGAGAATAGAGATTTCTATCAAACAATATGAGAATGAGCAGGATGAGCAGGACATAAAGGGTTTTCTCAGTTCGCAAGAGACGAAAATAAAATTTGCAGATTTGATAGAAAACAATGACAATTCAAAATGAAAAAAGTATTTTTGTTTGTATTAATAATCTTTTCTCTTACATTTATTATTTTATTATTTAATAATAAAAATAAAGAAGAATTGATTAAAAATCCATCCCAATATTTGCCTCCTGAAAAACTTAATAAGTTAATTTTGGATGCCCGTCAAAAAATTGAAGAGAGTCCGGAAGAAATTTCTTCATACATAGATGCCGGTATTGCAAATTATCAGAAAGGTATAGATTCATATCCCGATGCAATAAATCAGCTGCAAAAAGCGTTTAAATTGGGAGCTATGGATATAAGGATTTTGTTTTATCTTAGCATAATGTACGACGAATTGAATTTAACAGATAAGGCTTTTAATTATTACGAAAAATATTTAAGAAATAATTCTAAAGATGTTTATATACGATTAAGATACGGCAATCTGTATTTCCGTCTAAATAGATACGATTCTGCATCTGAACAATATGAAATGGTTCTGGCAAAGGAACCTAATAATCAGACAGCAATAATAAATCTTGCGATGTCTTATAAAGCAAGGGATATGTATGATGAAGCTTTGGAGAAATTTAAAAAAGCTCAAGAACTGAAACCAGCTTTAACTTCTGAAGTTTTGGTGAAAATTGCAGAGTTATATTACATAAAAAATGATTTTGCGAATGCAGAAATATGTTATAATAAAGTATTAGAAAATAAACCCGAATCCATTGTTGCTCTTAGCGGGCTAAGTCAAACATTTTTAAAGTTGAATAAAAACGATGATGCAAAAAAGTGCATTGAAAATATTTTATCTTTAGATCCTAATAATGAACAGGCAAAAAATTATTTAAAAAAGGTCTATAATATACCGGCAAAGGAAAAGCGTACAGAGATTAGGAAAAAATAATTCTAATCGCTTACGCCACTGATTTGCCTCCGCCAGTTGGCGGATGGCGAATTTGGCCCGCTTCTGGGCTTCGCCGAAGCTAGGCGAGCGGATCCGCCTAAAAAAGTAGTGGCGGGAATTTCTAATACACGATTTAAAGAATATGATGGTAAAAAGAAGAATTATTTATGTCGTCTTTGTATTTTGTTTACAATACGCAATTTTAAGCAATCTATATTCACAAGCCAAAGTAATTACTGACATAAAAAAATGGGATTATATTGAGACCGAACATTTCAAGATATTTCACTACCCGGAAGAAAAAGACATCTTACCTATAGTTTCAGATATATGTGAAGAAACGTTTAATACAACAACACGTTTTTACGAATATCAACCTGCAAAAAAAATATCTTTTTTTATTTATAGAAATCATAACGAATTTGAACAGAACAATATAGTTGATGTTGGTGAAGGCACTGGAGGAGTCACAGAGGCATATAAAAACAGGTTTTTAGTATTCAGTGATGGATCTCTTAAATGGCTTGATAATGTTATTCATCACGAGTTTACTCATGTTATTCAATTTTCAGTGCTTTACGAAGAATCGCCTGTTCTTAAAGCCCTGCGGTTAGCAAGAGGAATTTTTATACCTTTGTGGATGATGGAAGGCGCGGCAGAATATAATACTGGTGAAAATGATGTAACTACCCGGGAAATGATTATTCGGGATATGATATCAGACAAAAGCATATTTTCGTTAAAAAACTTGAGTACTTTCAGTCATCTGGAGCCGCACCAAATAACACCCGCCTATAAAATTTCAGAAATGGCTTATCACTTTTTAGTCGATGAATATGGGTCTGATAAACCGCAGGCAATATTAAAAGTTCTTCGAGATAAATTGGATACAACTGCATCATTTTATGACACGCTCAATATTACACCTGCATTGTTTATGAAAAAATGGGAAGAATGGATTTATGAGGAATACGAAGATAAGGTCAAAGGTTTTAATGAAGCTGGCGATTACGGTGTAAAATTAACAGCAGATAATGGTGATAATATTCCTGATTTTAATACAAGCCCTGCAGTGGCCCCTGATGGAGGATCATTCGTTTATATTACTGATGATGATGGAATAAATAAAATTGCTGTTATGAATTTAAACAATAGGAAAAAAAAGATAATTGTAAAAGGCAATAATTCTAAAATTGATACAATTAATAATGACAAGATTTCATTTTCGCCCGATGGAAAATTATTAGTTTTTACAGGAAAAAAAACACAGCAAGATTATATATATATATATAATCTAGAAACAAAAAAAATAGAAGAGTTAAATATTGACTTAGCAACAATAAGATCCCCAAATTTCGCGCCCGATGGCAAAAAAATTGTTTTTACAGGAATGCAGACGGTTTTTAATAACATATATGAATATAATTTAACTGATAATTCTTTGAAAAAAATCACAGATGGCGATACTAATATAGGAGATCCCGTATATAGTCCGGATGGGAATAAGCTAGCATTTTTTCAGGAGAATGCGGAGCCAATACAAAATGATATTTTTATATTGGATTTAAAAACAAATCAAAAAACTAATTTAACAAATTCTAGGGCTAATGAAACTTCGCCTATTTTTTCACCAGATGGTAAGAAAATAATATATACTTCAGATGAAGGTCATGGAACACCGGTTAATATTTATGGTTTGGATATTGAAAACCGCGAAATAAAAAAATATACAAATGTTTTAACAGGTACTTTTGATCCGGTTTTTTCGTCAGATGGGAGGAACATATTATTTTCCTATTACAGAAGTTTTAGAAGAGACATATATATGGCAGATATATCATTTTTTGACGGTTCTATTTCAAAAATAAAAACGGAAAATTATGAGGCAGTGACATCTACTTCAGTGAAAAAATTAACATCGCCTGTATTTAAATACCGGTTCAGGCCTTCGCTGGATATATTAGCACCCTTTTTAGTTTATCATTCGGAATTTGGACTTTTTCTTGCCGCTTATTGGCAGGCATCTGATGTACTTGGCGATCATGTTGTAACAAATCAAATTGTATATGCATCGGCAAGCGGGGAGTTGCAATATGCGGTTGGATATTCTTTTAGTAAGTGGCGGCCCCAATTTGTATTTTCGTCGAGCGGTGAGAATTCTGAAATTCTGACTTTGGATCAGGAAATAATAAAAGAAAAACAAAATATACAGGAACTTGCAGTAATTTATCCTTTAGATAAATTTAATCAGATTCAGACAGATATCTCTACAAAAAAATATACTGCAAATAACAGGACGCTTGATGAACTTCTTGCTAGTCAAAGGACAAATAGATACGAAGTTGCATATGAAAGAAATACTATAACCGGGAAATATCTATATGCGCGTTATGGCTCCGATTTTCTTACGCTTTTTAGACATGCAGTAAAAGATATGGGGGGCGATGTAGAATATAAAGAATATGTAACCAGGTACGAAAAATACATTCCGATATTCCATGAAAGTGCGTTAGTATCCGCAAATCTTTTTGTAACAAGTGAAGGTGCAGATAGAAGATTTTTTAGACTTCCTTTAAGAGGATTTCCACACTTAGACAAGTACTATAAATTTAGCCGTCTAATCGCTTCTTCGTTAGAATATAGATTTCCAATTCTTACATTATATAAAGCCTGGCCTGTTTCCGATTTCTTTCTAAGGTCAATTAATCTGTTTTTATTTACAGATACCGGGTACGGATTTAATTCAACCAGCGAGTTTAATAAAGCAAATATTGATGAAGTAAAAAACAGTATAGGCGGCGGGACAAGATTGTACACATTTCTAGCAGGCTATTTAGTGCCACTGACATTAGAATATGATAAAAGAACGGATACATCGGGTGATCTCTGGGTATTTTCTTTTGGTGTATCATTTCAATATTGACAACCAGCTGATGATTTTATAGAATTTAAGATAGTGATATTGTGCGATTGTGGGATAGTGCGATAGAGCAAGGTAAAAGGGTAGCCCGCCACTAGGTCTTTGGCGGGTCCGCCGTAGAATCAGTGGCGGAAAGGGTATAAGGGGAAAAATATATTCCCTGCTTTTTAATCTCCGTAATCAGTCTTTTAAATCACCGTAATCAATTAGGTAAAAAAATGCATTTAGAATTTTGGGTTAATATAATTGTTCCAATTGTTGCCGGGGTTATATATTTTATAATGGCATATGAAATAAAAAAAGTCGGGCAGATAAGAGGGCTTATATTCGGTGAAATTGGATATAGAAAAGTATTCAGTGCTTTCGTTTTACTCGGAATATATTTTATAACACGCCCGTTACAAAATATAATGGGTCCTCATCCATGGCCGATGTTGATAAATAATGTTAGGCAGTTTTTTTTGATGAGTATTATTGCTCCTGCGATACTTGTCGGTATTTTTTACTGGGATTCGGATGAAGGTGATATATCCAGGGCTGCTAAAATAGCATCCTATTCAGTTGGTTTTTTTATGGCGATAATATTTATACTTGTAAATAGAATAGCAATAGACGGTTCAAAAGTAATTGCTTCTTTTAACGGAATTAATTTATATGATGCTGTTTGGTTTTCTTTGGGTCAGAAAAGATATGAACTTATTTTAATTCATCTTTTTGCTCAGTTTATATCGCCGGTAGGATTTTTTGTTTTGGCTACAGCAATTGTCCGACGACGCAGGCATAATTATCCAAAGGACAGTATATATAACTTAATGCCTTTAAAATGGAAATATCTTGAAATAGGTCTGGAGGTTTTTGTAATATCAATGTTAATAGCGGGTGTTTCTGCTTTACTAGGGCATTATTATACTTATTTATGGATGATATATTACGTGGGTGCAATTATATCGGGAGCAATTGAATTAAAAAGCGTCAAAATTCTTCCAAGCAGTGCACCATCAGACTTAGGAGGATAATAGTAAAAAGGGGGTCACATGTTTGAATTTTCTGAGTTTAAAGGCAATAAGGTGATAGTTTTAAAGAGAGATGAAAATGATAAATATCCATTTTCTTTCGGAGTAGCGAAGGCAAAACTTGTTCTTGAAAATATAGAACACATAAAAAAATTTGTAGAAGAAAATAGTTAATAGTTAATTGTATTGAATGTTATGGAAAAATTGAAATTCTTGCGGCAATTTATTGCTGACAAAATTATTTTGATAGCTATTTCTTTTTCTATACTATTTTTCCCGCCATTGACCAAATACGTAATTGCCAATCAAGAAAAAGAAAAAATATCCATAGTTGTAAAAGGCAATAAACTAATTGTTGAATTAGCGGATACTTCCTTAAAAAGGGCTACAGGTTTAATGTATAGAGATAAATTAGCCTATAATGAAGGAATGTTATTTGTTTTTACATATTTGCAAAAATTAACTTTTTGGATGAAGAATACAAAAATTCCGTTATCCTTAGCATATATAAATGAAAAAGGCAGAATTATGCAAATATTGGATTTAGAGCCATTTGATTTATCATTCAGGCAATCAAAAGATAAAGTAAAGTATGCTCTCGAAGTAAATCAGGGTTGGTTTGATAAAAACAAAATTAAAGTTGGCGACATAATAGATCTTTCAGAACTAAGGAAAATTAAAAATTAAAAATGCAAAATTAAAAATTGTGGATAATTTATTGAAAACAATTAAAAAGATTTTGACGTTAGTTTTTAATTTTTAACTTTTAATCTTTGGTTTTTAATAGTGAGCGAAGCAATCCTTCGACTACGCTCAGGACAAGTTGGTGAACGAGGGATTCGTTGAGGAATGCCCTCACGGAGTTCCGCTTACGCATTCAGCGGAACGAGTGGGGACGGCTCCACCAGGAGACCGTGTGCCTGCCTGACGGTAGGCAGGCTGACGAAACGAGATCCAGAGTGAATATTGGGGGTGTAGCTTCCGCCACTGAGACTCTGGCGGACCCGCCAACGGTTTAGTGGCGGGCAGCTGGACGTTCCGATGTTCCATCGGAACTAATACCCAGCTTTTCAAAAAGTTCTTTTTTAGCTAGTAATTTTTAATTTTAAATTTTTAATTGTTTCTCATGGGGGTGTAGCTCAGCTGGGAGAGCGCATCGTTCGCAACGATGAGGCCGAGGGTTCAATCCCCTTCACCTCCATAAAATTTGCTACGCAAATTTTAGAACAATTGAGCAATAGATAATTGAACAATAGAAAATGCTCAATTGTATTCAATTGTTCGATTTTCAAGGATTTGGAAATGATTTGCATAGCAGTTTTGTTAGAGCAATTGAGATTAGAAATTTAATTTAGTAAATATTTTTGAATCCTTTTTTAGAAATATTGCATCAAAACCTAAAAATCAGTACACAGTATACAGTGCACAGGATACAGTATAGTTGATTCAGTATTAGAGAAAATATTGTTTTTATGTTCTAACTGAGTACTGTATTCTGTATCCTGAGAACTAATGTTTTAATTATGATTGATGTAAAAGATTTAGTAAAGTGTTATGGAACAGAGCAGGCAGTTGCGGGGATTTCTTTTAGTGTTACTCCCGGTGAAATCGTTGGTTTTCTAGGACCTAACGGAGCAGGGAAAACTACAACTTTACGAGTACTTACAGGTTATTTGGCACCCACCTCAGGACAAGTAAACATTTTAAATTATAACATAGAAAAAAACCCTATTGAAGTTAAAAAAAGAATCGGTTATCTTCCGGAATCAAATCCTTTATATTATGAAATGAATGTACTTGATTATCTTATGTTCATTGCTGAACTACGCGGTATAGAAAAAGAAAATATAAAGAATAGATTAAGCGATATTATTTACTTATGCGGTATAAAGGATGTATTAAGCAAAAATATTTCCAATTTATCAAAGGGTTATAAACAGAGGGTGGGGATAGCACAGGCAATGATTCATAATCCGGATATCCTAATTATGGATGAACCGACTTCAGGGCTTGATCCGAACCAGATAATAGAAATCAGGGATCTTATAAAAAATCTTAGAAAAGAAAAAACCATTATTTTATCTACACATATTTTATCCGAAGTCCAAGCTACATGTGACAGAGTAATAATAATTAATAAAGGTAAAATAGTTGCAGATGGAAAAACAGGCGAAATAAACAAATTTGTAACAGGTAATGAAGAATTGACAGTGAAACTTAAGGGTGGTATCGAAAACACCGCAGAAATATTTTTAGATATTCACGGTATTAGTGAACTAAACGTAAAAAGCATTTCCCATGCATTGACAGAAATAAAGATAATATCAAAACAAGGTATTGATTTGAGAGAGAAAGTGTTTAACAGGGCGGTCGAAAGAAAACTTGTTATATTAGAACAAACAAGAACAATACTTTCCCTTGAAGATGTCTTCAGAATGCTTACGCAAGACGACGTAACTCATTCCGGCAAAGAAAAGGTTTCTAAAAAAGCGGAGAAAAATAATGACTCAGAAATTTGATAGCAATATAAATTTCAATAATATTTGGGTTATTTTTAAAAGAGAAATTAAAACATTTTTTGATTCTCCTATGGCATATATCGTTATAGTAACTTTTCTAATAATGACAGGATGGTTTTTTTCATCCACAATATTTCTTATAAATCAGGCAACCATAGAAGGTTATCTTGATATTTTATCTTTGGTATTTATATTTTTTGTTCCCGCAATAACAATGCGGCTTTTTGCGGAAGAATATAAATCAGGGACAATTGAGATAATCGCAACAATGCCGGTTACTGATAATGAAATTATATTAGGCAAGTATCTTGCGGGATTTGGCATTATGGCAATTGCGATATTATTAACGTTATTTTATCCTGTTTGTTTGTTGTTTATTTCAAGTCCGCATGTTGGTACTATAATTGGCTCTTATTTAGGTTTATTGTTTTTAGCAATGTTTTATATTTCAATAGGTATTTTTGCCTCATCTATAACTAAAAATCAGATTATTGCTTTTTTGGTCAGTTTTATTATTTGTTTCTTCTTCTTTATTGCCGGTAAAATAATCGGTATGTTGCCGGGAACTTTAGTTTCGATTTTCGAATATATAGGAATAGACAGTCATTTTAATAATATAACAAAAGGACTTATAAATTCTCGCGATATTATTTACTATATTTCTGCTTCTGCCTTCTTTTATATTCTAACTTTAAGGATGATAAATATAAGAAAATGAACAAACGCATATATTCTTTTACCTATATTTTAATTTTTCTTGGGATTATAATAGTTGTCAATTTCATATCTTCAATGGTTTTTCTGAAGGTTGATTTTTCACCGCAACAAATGTATTCGCTTTCTGCTGCAAGTAAAAAAGTCATTTCACGGTTAGATGACAATCTAATATTCAGGGTATATTTCACTAAAAATCTGCCGAATCCGTATGGTGCAAACGGCCGTTATCTTAGGGATTTTCTGGATGAATACAAGGCATATTCCAGATCTAAAATAAAATTTTCTTTTATAGACCCGGCAAATGACGATAATTTAAAAAAAGAAGCACAAATGTCAGGTATTGCGCCCATAAGATTTACTTCGGTAGAAAAAGATAAATTTGAGCTAAAGGAAGGATATATGGGGCTTTCCATAATGTATAAGGATAAAGTGGAAACTATTCCATATATCAAGGATATAGCCAGTTTGGAATATGAAATAACAAGTAAAATTAAAAAATTAACAGATGCAAAGAAAAAAATAGTAGGTATTCTTACGGGACATAACGAAGCCAATCCTCTGGAATTACCGCAATTTTCTGAATATTTTAATGAAAAATATACTTCAAGAGCAGTCGATACTACAAAAGAAAACAAACTTCCGGAAGATTTAGATTGTCTGATTATAGCAGGTCCAAAAACAAAATTAACTGACTATGAAATCTACTTAATAGATCAATTTGTAATGTCAGGCAAGCCTGCCGGATTTTTAATGGATGAATATGATATATCTACTACTAACTTTTATGCTCAAAAAGTTAATAATGGTTTAAATGAACTTGTAAGCAATTATGGTGTTAATATAAAACCAGGTTTAGTTCTAGATTATCAATGTCAACGAATAGGAATACAGCAAAAACAAGGTAATTTTGTTATACAGAATTATGTAGATTATCCTTTTATACCGATTGCAACAGATTTTAATACAAAGAATCCAATAGTAAAGAATTTTGAAAAACTTGCTTTGCCTTATCCTTCGGCGCTTGAAATTAATTTTTCAACTTCGGTAATTCAGGATAGAAAGTACATTCCTATTATTTACTCTTCAAAGTTATCCTGGATAGTAGAAAATGTTTTTATGGTAAATCCCATGCAGGAATATAAACCCGGCAAGAACGATAAAATAGGGCCGTTCGTCTTAGGATGTATTTTAGAAGGAGGTTTCACCAGTTTTTATAAAGACAAAGCATTGCCAAAAAAAGATAATGTTAATTTAGAACAAAAAATTGACCAAGTCGGATATTCAAGGATAATAATATCCGGTACCGCCGCTATAGCCAAAAAAGAATTTATGTCGGATGAATCGAGCATTACCTATTTTATGAATATAGTAGACTGGCTTGCTGAAGATTATGATCTTTTAAGTATTCGTTCCAGGGGACTCATATTCAGACCCTTAAATAAAGTATCTGATAGTGCAAGGATTACCTTTAAATATGTCAGCATGCTATTATTACCTGTATTAGCTGTTATTTATGGCCTAATCAGATGGAAAACAAGGCAGATATTTATTGATAAAAGAAGTAAAGAAATACTGGAAATAAAAAAATGAAAAATCTTGCTAAATTGATTGGTATTCTTTTAATTCTATTAGCATTCGCTATATTTTTGAAAAGATCAAGGGAAAGGATTCCTCAGAAAGCTCTTTTATCTAATTTTGATCCGGAAAAAATAGAAAGTATCAAAGTAAAAAATAAGAATGTAGATTTACAATTAGCTAAAAAAAATAATATATGGTTAATTGAAAGGCCTATACAAGCAAATGCGGACACAAATTCGATTGAAGAATTACTGAATAAATTAAAAAATGTAATTGTAGGTGAAGTAATTACTGAAGATAAAAATAAATATGATTATTATGAAGTAAATGAAACTAGCGGTACATTGCTTACCATTAATTTTAAAGACAAAAAAACCGTTAGTATAATATTTGGGAAAGAGAGCAGTAATCAATCATTGTTTTTGAAATATCCTGATAAAAATCAGGTTTACACTGCGTCAGGCCTGGAAAAATATATATTGGATAAAGAACCAAATTTATGGCGGGACAGAACAATTTTAAAATTTAAAAATGAAGATTTAAATGTTGTTATTTTACAGAAAAAAGACGGATTTGAGGTAATTAAAAGCTCAGATCAGTGGATACTCAATATAGCCAAGAAACAATATGATGTTGATAGCAACAAATTGACGGATTTCTTAAATCAGTTAAGTAATTTTAATGCTGATGATTTCTACGCAGAATCTTCTACAGCATCATTAAAAATTACTGGATTAAACGAGCCGGTCCTTAAACTAAAATTAAAATTCAATAATGGTGACGAAAAAGAAATTTTCTTCGGTAAGCAAGACAGCCAATCAAGAATATATGTTGCTCAAAAAGATATGAGTCAAGTATTTTTAGTATATAACTATACATTTGCCAATATAAACAAAAAATATTCGGATTTAATAAAACAAACGCAAGAAAAGAAGTAGTTTTTGTAATTTAAAAATTAATATTAAATCACCTGCTATAAATATGGTGATTTTTGTTTTATTTGGTATAATGAGATTATTGGGGAAGTGTTTTTGAAGTCATTCTGAAGTCGCCACGGCGACTGAAGAATCTATTCTCTAATAGGAAAAGCAAAATCGAGGTTCCCTGCCCGCCTATCAAAAAATCTATGCTGGTCAGGCGGGTTCAGATTAATCGGGAGCAGAATGATACCCAGATAGGGTAGTTTAACGTTTTTCTAATTTTGAAATGGCAAAAAAAATAATAATATTAATACTTATTTTTACTTCATCTATATTATTTTCAGAGATAACCAGGAAAGTAAAACAAAACGGTGATATAAAAGAGATTATTTTTTATGACGATGGAAAGGAAATAGCAAAAAATATATTTGATAAAAAAGGAAATATTGATGTTGTTGGTACTATACCGGACGGGATTGTTAAGCAATATTATGATAATGAACAGGTGTTTATGGAAGCTAATTATAAGGGGAACAAACAAGATGGGCCAATAAAATTGTACTATGAAAGCGGAAAATTGATGGGGGAAGGTTTTATTAAAGGAAACAAAACTGAAGGAATAAATAAAACGTATTACGAAAACGGACAGTTAATGGAAGAATCCAAGTATAAATACGGTAAATTAGACGGGATTAGTAAGGAATATTATGAAGACGGTAAATTAAAATCGGAAACGGAATATGAAGACGGAAAATTAGACGGTACGAGTAAAAAATATTTTGAAAACGGTAATTTAGCAGTGAAAAATGAATATGAAGATGATGTTTTAGACGGAACCAGTGAAGCTTATTATGAAAACGGCAACTTATATGAAAAAATGAAATATAAAAATGGTGAATTAAACGGTGTAAGCAAAACATATTATGAAGACGGTAATATAATGTATAAAGAAACATATAAGCGTGGCAATAAAATAAACATTATAAAATATGATAGAAAATGAGAATAATATTTCAAAACTGATACTCCGTCACAACATATTCAAATAAATATCTATTAAAGATAATGATAAAAGTCTGCTTAGCAGACTTTGAATTTTGCAAATGCAAAAGCTATATAGTGTCAATCCGCCGCAGCTTTCCGCCTATTATAAGCGGAAGCGAAGGCGTAGACAACATGAATTTCTCGTCAATAACACGACATTACCCAAAATTTAAAGATCTATCATAAAGATAAAATTTATTAAGTTGGGAACTGATAAATAAGAGAGAAACTGCGTTAGCAAACCTGTAATAAAGGAAACGCGGTAAAGGAGTAAAACT
>Ga0208246_1001131_pt1 | contig 16189 bp, 16 predicted proteins | sample RifOxyD2_FD_184039 | JGI IMG/M metagenome (GOLD analysis project Ga0208246, IMG submission 184039) | Soil microbial communities from Rifle, Colorado - Rifle Oxygen_injection D2 (SPAdes) | ecosystem: Environmental > Terrestrial > Deep subsurface > Rock core/Sediment | place: Rifle, Colorado... | reverse complement strand
AATCGGCGATAATCCTCACATTGGTCTCATCGTATGCTTTGTTTTGATAGAGTGACGTACTGCCGCTGTCGTAATCGATCCGTGCTAGCCGAGTCCGCAGGCGAAACTCTTTACGTGGCTGATAGGTCGCATCGATGTTTACCTCGTCTGAATCGGGGCGGGGGTTTTGGGTGAGGGATGCGGGGTTGGATTGGAGTGCGTCGCTTTGATCGATCCGCATATATTTGGCCGAAATCTCGAACGTCGAATCAGGGTGATAGGTGAGGACTCCGCCGTAGGCTTCCGCACCTGCGTTTTCACTCTCTCCGTCGATTTGCAGGTCGGTGTAGGTGATAAAGGCTCCCCATCCCATCTTCTCATATCGTCCACCTGTCCCTAGAAGGCTTTGATCGCCGATACGGGTATATAGAGCACTCAGACTCCACTCCCCCTTCGCTAGAGTCCCTCGTAGTCCTAGAAGGTAGGTATCGACTTCTCCTGCGGCATTCTCTCCGACACTTTGTTCATTCAAATATTGCAATGCCCCTGAAAAAACTGTCCCATCGGACGATTTCCAAATAGCATTGTCGATGATTTGCAGATAGGGGGCATTCATCACATCGCGCACATAGGTGTCGTAGAGTTCGATTTTCCATGGTGATGCCGGAGAATAGATCGCTCCGAGGACGGCGATGTCACGATCGATCCCGAGTGAGTTAGTGGGTGAGACGAAGGTATCGGAGCCTTTGTATTTCCACCCCGTGATGTAAGCGGCTTTTAGAGTGGTATGGCTCAGAGATCGGTTCTCGATACTCAGTGCTTCAAAGCTGTTAGGGAGCATTCGGTTGTAATAATCGTTTGCGAGTGGCAGATCAAGTCGCTGACGTCCGTAACGGATGAGGGTGTCATGAGCGCTGTATTGGAGGTACGCTTCGCCGAGGGTGTTGATCGAACTACCGTCGAGATTAAGATTATGGGTTTGCCCCGATTCGGGCATTTCGGTAAGTGAGGTAACTCCGTTACTCGAAAAGAACGACACCCCTCCGCTGAATCCCTTATAGGATGCTGTTTTATAGCTTAAAATCCCCCCGAGGGTGAGTGCGGTTCGGTCAGTGCGGAGTTCGCGGTCTCCGTCGTACCAAAAGGCTCTAAGCTGGCCGCTCACTTTTCCTTCTTTAAAAATATCCTCTAGCTCTTGTGCGGAGGATGAAAGACTAAGGAGCATGGATAGGAGGAGTGAGCGTTTGAGCATTGATTATTTACCTTGTTTTGCCTCTTTGAGTTTTTGTAAGAATCCCTCTGCGGTGGCACCGCCTACCATCATCCGTCCGATCTGTTTGCCGTTGGAATCTAAAAAATAATAGGTTGGCGTTCCGAAGACTTGATACCCGTATTTGTCGGGATACACTTCGATGTCAATCTCTACGGGGACAAAAAAGTTTTTGACGTATTCGGCTACGTCGTCATTTTCATAAACGCTTTTTTTCATGACATTGCACATTTTACACGTTTTTTTCGAGAACATCAGCATAACAATCTTATGTTCTTTTTTGGCTTGTGCTAACCCAAACTCATACGAAGGTGCCCAATCGAGTTCGGCGAAGAGGGAACTGCTGATGAGTAAGAGGGTTAAGAGGATTTTTTTCATTTTGTCTCCAAAGTTTTAATATGGGATAAAAAGTCTTCGGCATTTTTAAATCCGATGAGATCGCCCCCTTTTATGACGGCACTGCTTTCATCAAAAAAGATCATCGCAGGAGGGCCGAATAATCCGAACCGTTTGGTTAGTGCTTTTTCGGCTTCACTGTCTGCCGTTACATCGGCACGCACTAAAACGTAATCGTTCAGTGATTGTATCACTGCGGGGTCTTTAAAGGTGATTTCGTCGAGTTCTTTGCACGAACTGCACCAGTCGGCGTAGAAATCGAGCATCACTTTTTTCCCTTTGCTCTCAGCTAATATCACATCGAGCTCTTCGGCAGAGTGGATGGTTTTAAACGCTAATGCGGAAGATGTTTTTTCGCTCAAAGCACTTGGTGCTTCTGCTGAAATTGGAGCGAGGGGATTTGTCTCCCCTTTGAGAGCGCCGTAAAAGAGGATGAACCCGTAGGCGAGCATCATAATTGCTAACCCTTTGAGAAACGGTTTTATCCCTTTATGATGCCCTTGGAGCGATTCGAGTGCCCCCATATAGATTGAGAGGATAATCAGCAGTGCCGCCCAAAGGAGCATAGAAACCGATGGAGGGAGGATACGCCCCAGCATCCAGATGGCGATCGCGAGCATCACGACACCGAAGATATGGGACACCGTATCCATCCATCCACCCGGTCGAGGCATGTATTTGCCTGCACCCGTTCCGATGAGAAGCAGCGGAATTCCCATTCCGATGCTGAGGACGAAGAGTGCCGCACCGCCGAGGAGTGCATCGCCGCTTTGTCCGATGTAGACGAGGGCACCCGCCAACGGTGGGGCAACGCAGGGTCCTACGATTAATGCCGATAAAAAGCCCATGATGACGACCCCGATGTAGCCCCCTTTGGATCCTGCCTTTTCGGAAGATTTAGTGAGACGAGTTTGCCATGAGGAAGGAAGGCCAATTTTAAAGTAGCCGAACATGGAGACGGCAAGACCTACGAAAAGGAGGGCAAATGTTGAAATAACCCACGGATTTTGCATCGCGATTTGGATATTTCCTCCGAAAAGTCCCGCTAATACTCCGGCAATCGTATAGGCGAGTGACATAGAGAGGACGTACACCAGTGAAAGGGTGAATCCCCGTCTAGCATTCATATTTTTACCCTGTGCGACGATGATCGAGGAGAGGATCGGAATCATCGGGAAAATACATGGTGTCAGGGAGAGCAACAGACCGAACGTAAAAAAAGTCAGCAGGATGAGCGGTACGTTCCCCTCGATAAACGTTTGGGTGATTCGGTCGGTTTCAGAGACGGTGATCGGGCTTTTTTTAGGTGCAGCGGGAGTGGCTTCTTTGAGAATCAGTGCCGAGGTTTCAATGTCGAAATTGAATGTCGTCTCCATCGGCTCGTAGCACAATCCCTGTTCCGAACACCCTTGATAGCTCAGCACAAGCGTTATCGGAACGATCTCATCCAGTTCTCTCGTCTTCGCCAATGCGATATCGATAGAGGGAGAGGTCAGATAGACTTTTTCGCCGTCATGCTCGACTCCTTCGGGGAGAACGAGGCGGTCGATGACGATACCGCTGTTTTTTTCAACGATTTTTGCGCTTACTTTGGATTGGTAGAGATAGATATCTTGACCTAGCTCGATGGTTGCACCGATGGTGCATCTTTTTTTCAGATGGGCGGTTGCTTTGAACGCCTCTTCGGGCATGAGGAATTTGGGTTCGGCAAATATCAAGGTGTTGAGAAACACTATAAAAAGTAAAAAATATTTCATGTGGCTAATCCATCCTCATTTTAAAACGTTAAAACTTTATCGCTTTGGATAACCCACTCTGCGAGTACCTGCATCGTTGATGAGACACTTTCATCGAAATAGGGTTGATTTTTAAAAAGTCCGCATCGTGCGTTGCACGTTCCGCAGGCTTGGAGTGCGACACCGTCCTCGTAAAGTTTTTTGATCATATCGACCAAATCGTGATCGTAGCTTTCGGGCTTTTTGATGATATCACGGGCAAGATCGACCGCATCGTTCATCAAAAAGATATTGACAGCTTCACCACTTTTGTGGAGGGTTTTAGCCAGACGCAGAGCATTCCATGTCACATCAGAACCGTCATAGGGTTGGTGATTGAGGATAATTGTTGTCATGATCGACTCCTTATTGCTCTTTGGTGAGTAGAGTAACCCCTAAGCCTGTCTCAATCGGATAACCTTCTTCTGCCCACCCTTTAAGACCCCCTTTGAGGTTGGTCGCATTGACGTATCCCAGTTTTTTGAGGGTTTGAGCGGCTAACGCTCCACGGCTTCCGCCACGGCAATAGGTGACGATCAGCGCATTTTTGTCTTTGATTTTATTGAGCACTTCAAATTCGAGATTTCCGCGTGTGATCGCCATCGTGCTGGGTGCGTAAATTTCACCCTCTGCACGTTGGTTTTCTTCACGTACATCCATGACGATCACTTTCTTTTCAGCGTCTAACATCTCTTTAAGCTGTTTCGGTGCCATTTCACCTGCTTCCGCTTTAGCCGTAGAGATCAGTTTTTCAGACTCTGCTTGACCTGCTATCACTGATGAGCTTGTTAGTAAACTTGCTATCAATAGGATTTCTTTTAACTTCATTGGGTACTCCCGATACGATTAAGTTATTAGCTAAATAGCTAAATACAGATATCATAGTACAATCACAACTCTATGTCAAGAGTTAATGAATCGGAATATACGCGTAATGTTCATTTTGTTTATCGATCAGCCCGATGGTCGAGTTCGGTGTGAGTTTGACAAAATCATACACATTGCTTTTGTCTATTTTTAGGGTTTTCATCGTTGCTTCACACATTAAAAACTCCACTTCATAAGTATTGGCCATCGTTGCAATTCGTTTAGTGAGTTGATCATGTGCCGCAATCAGCTTTTTATCATTTTTATACGGGGAGTTTTTGAGATCTTTAACAAAGAATTTATACGCATCTCCGTGGATCACAACGGCGACATCGAGCTTTTCGAGTTTTCCCTCATAATGAGCTTTATGATAGGCGATCCCTTGCAATACTTTTTTTTCAAACGATTCAAGTTGTCCTGTTTTTAAATCAAAAACCACTTGTTTGACCCCCTCTTCTGCAAATACCATTCCGCAGAGAGCGAAGATGAGCAACCATTTTTTCATTGATGAGCCTTTAGGGAGATTTTTATGTATTATAAAACGCAAATGTAAAAATAATGTAAATAACCTAATTAGCTAAATACAAAATAATAATAGTGTTGCTATTTAGCTAATTTGCTAATATGTGCTCCTATGTTATAATCAACCCCAATAATGCAAAGCAAAGAGTCAAAAGGCAATAGATGTTGGATATGGAACAAAAACTCAAAATTTTTAAAGCGCTCAGTAATGAGACCCGCTTTTTGATTTTTAAGAATGTTTTTACGGGTGGATATGCCTGTTCGTTGGACAAAAAACAGCCCGGTGTTGAGGTCAATCCCATCGCTACGTGTGTCAGTACCATCGCGGAACATTTTAATTTTTCTCTTCCGACCATTTCGGCGCACATCAAAGAGCTGAAAGAGGCAAAGATCATCACGGTTGAGAAAAAAGGGAATAAAGTCTATATCGAGCCAAACATCGAAACGATCCGAGAAATGGCGGGGTGTTTCCAAACACTGGTGAGTAATTTCGATAATAATAGGGAACTTTTTTTCGGTGATACTCTCGCGGTGAAATAAATTCTATTATTTATTCAATTACGATAAATCCTACTTTTTGATCCGCATGGCAACCATTGCATGAGGGTTTGACCTGCTCAAACAGTGCATGGATTTTTGTGGTGTCATTGGTACGGAGTGCATCGCGAAACTGAGGATAAATTTCTTCAAAAAAGAATGTTTCGGCAGATGATTTTCGTGCAGGACGGCGGATGGTTCCGTTATCGATAGCTGTTTTGATTTTCTCCCAATGATACGATGCGAGGGGATAGTTGCCCTGATTAATCGCTTTTTTCGTCGCTTCGTAGCGATATCCCACTTCCATCATCGCCGTATCGAACCCCCGAAATTGTTTTTGGATCGCTTCCATCTGCGTAGGGGTGGCATTGAGATCGATGAGCCAGTTGGAAGAAGTCGAATAGCTGGCACCGTAGAGGGAGAGGGTAGTGAGGGCAATTAAGATAAGCTGTTTCATAATAGATTCCTAGACACAGAGATAATTGAGATAACGGCAATGACCCCAATGATGGGAATTTTTACAACCCGTAATAGAAAGAAGCCCATCAAAACAATTGCCATATCGATAGGGGAAAAAACTGCGCTGTTAAAGACCGGATTGTAAAGTGCCGCTACTAGGAGTCCGACGACAGCGGCATTGATTCCTGCCGCAGCTCCGGCGATGCGTGGATGGGATGAGAGGGATTCCCATGTATTATACAGCCCTAGTACGAGTAAAAATCCGGGGAGGAAGATCGCCAGAGTCGCGATCAATGCACCTAAAAGCGGCGAGGCGGGGGAGAGATCGGCTCCCAAAAAGGTTGCAAAGGTAAACATCGGTCCCGGGGCTGCCTGCGCACTCGCGTAACCGAACAAGAAACGCTCCGTAGAAATAGTATCTCCGAGTGATTGCTGTAGCAAAGGGAGAACGACATGCCCCCCGCCGAATACGAGACTGCCGCTTTGGTAAAAGGTGTTGAAGAGTCCTATCCAAACAGAGGTGTTGGCAAGGAAAGGCAATCCTACAAAAAGAACCATAAAGAGTATCAAAGGGAAGAGGGCGGGTTTGGTATGAGAGGTTACTAGGGGTTTTGGTTCACCTTTGAGCACAGATGCTCCGATCAACGCCGCAACGATCAACACCCCCATCTGAACCCATAATGAGGGGTAAAGCCACAAGAGAACGGCACTAAGCAGAGCGAGTGAAAGGGATGCAGTAGAGACACAAAAGGTACGGTACATCGAGAGGACAGCATCGGCAACTACCACAACGGCAACCAGTTTTAAGCCATGAATCACCCCCGTAAAAATATCCGTTGATTCGAACTCTAGGGTGGCTAAAGTGTACATCAGTGTAAATGAGGGGGCGGTAAACCCGATAAAAGCAGCAATTGCGCCGATGATTCCGGCACGCTGGAGTCCTATCGCAAATCCGATTTGGCTCGATCCGGGGCCGGGGAGAAACTGGCTTAGGGCGATGAGCCGAGCATAAGCGGAGTCGTCTAGCCATCTGAGCTTTTGGACAAAAAGGGTGTGAAAGTAGCCGATATGAGCTGCGGGACCACCGAAACTTACCAGTCCAAGGAGAAAAAATCTCCAAAAAATCTCAACTACCCTCATAACCCCTCTTTAATCTGTTTTGAAGAACTGTACCGTAAATACGTTAAGGAAGCATTAGTATTTTGATGCTAAAAGCACAGAACTTTTAAAATGCTACAATGGTGTAATGTTTTGGAATGGATGAGAAGGTGATGGCAAAGATTTTACTTTTGGAAGATGATGAGATATTGTCTCAAACGATCATTACTATTTTACACAGTGAAGGGTATGAAGTCTCTAAAGCGACCAATGGTCGTGAAGCGTATGATTTGACCTTTGCGTATCCGTTCGATTTGTATTTGTTTGATGTGAATGTCCCCGAATCCAACGGTTTTGAAGTATTGCGCGAGTTGAGAAAATCGGGTGATGAAACGGTAGCTTTTTTTATCACGGCTCTAAGCGATATTCAATCGGTATCGCAGGGGTTTGAATCAGGGGCGAATGATTACATCAAAAAGCCTTTTGATTTGGATGAGTTTCTGATTCGGATACGAGCTGTGTTAAAACGGAAAAATCAAAGCGTTGTGTATGGAGATATTGTATTTGAACCTCTCAGTAGAGCGGTTTATAAAAATGGAGTGGAATGCGATCTCTCTCCGGTTGAGCGGATGGTGTTTGCCCTGTTGATACAGAGTGTGGATCGTACGGTTTCCAAAGAGTCGTTTTACGAGATTATGGAAAAACCCTCCGATGCGGCATTACGGGTGCATATCACCCACTTGAAACATAAATTGAACATGCGCGTGAGCAATATCAGAAGTGTAGGATACCGCCTTGAATCGACATGAGAAAGAATCGTTTGTTAAATCATTTGCTATTTTTTTCGGAGCACTTTTAACGATCAGTGCTATTGCCCTATGGTTATATCATAATGAGCAAAAACGCTTTTATGATCTTCATATACTCGGTGAAATGGATGCTTTTAGTTACTCGCTGAGGGGTGATAATTTTAGTTACGCCATCCTGCCGATGGATAAGACGGCAACGATGCATACGTTGGTCGTGGAAAAAGGTGCCGTGTATGCACTCTTTCCATGGTCTGAAAACCCGCGTGAAAAAATGATCAAGGTGACCTATCCGCATGAGCAATATCTCCGATTTATGGAGGGCGAAGAGCAAAAAGTGATTATCGTGTTTATGGTGATGATGGTGATCATCGCCTTACTCGCGGGGGGATTTGCTCACTATACCCTCTCTCCTATGCGGCAGACGATAGCTATTATGGAAGATTTTTTGAAAGATATCATTCACGATCTCAATACCCCTATCACCTCTATATTACTCAACGCGCAGCTTTTAAAACGTAAATACGCCGATGAGGAGATTGAACGTATCTATCTCAGCGGTCAAACGGTTAGCGGTTTGTACAAAAATCTCGAAGTATTGTATCGTGAGCTTCCACTGGAGCAAGAAGCGGTGCGATTGGATACGTTTTTGCAAGAACGCAGAGGGTATTTTCAAAACCTTTATCCCTCTTTGACTTTGATAATAGAGCGGCAAGATGAGGTGAGTGTGAAGATAAATCGCGATATTTTAATGAGAATCATCGACAATCTTCTCTCTAATGCCTGCAAATACAATCATCCAAACGGTCAGGTTAGCATTCGATACGATCAAACCTCCATAGAGATCATTGATACGGGGATCGGGATCAAACATCTCGACAAAGTTTTTCACCGTTTTTATAAAGAGAGCGAAAGGGGACTGGGGATGGGTCTGCATATCGTCAAAACCCTCGCCGATAGAGTCGGTATTGCGATAGAGATAGAGAGCCAAAAAGGGATAGGGACGCATGTGAGAATACATTTTTTACGCTAATACTTCGTTAATGCTTTTTGGTTAGAGTTCCATCAAATCGATACGATGGAGCACTAAAAACGTATGACATTGATTAAACCGCTAAAGAGTAGCACTATTATTTTTTGGACAGCACTTTTTTGGGTTGTTTTTGCAAATATCGCTTTTTTTAAGAACGTCATAGAGGTCTATCCGCTTTCGTGGGCGAACACTCTCCCGATTATTTCATTGGCAATTGTTATGTATGGCGTTAGCGTCCTTTTATTGACACTTTTGAGCAATCGATGGCTCTTTAAACCCCTATTAACATTTCTCCTCATCCTTACATCATCGGTTGCCTATTTTATGGATACTTACAATATCGTTGTGGATACTCATATGATTACCAATATATTTCAGACGAATGTGAATGAATCGGCAGATTTACTTAGTCTAAAAATGGTTCTGTATATAGGATTTTTAGGAATAGTGCCTTCGTGGATTTTAGTTAAGACGGAAATTGTTTTCTTGCCGCTTCGAGGGCAGTTAATACGTGATGCCAAAACGGTTGTGGGGATAATGGTATTGCTTGTGGTCGTAATGTTTGCGTTTAGTAAATTTTATACGTCGTTTTTTAGAGAGCACAAGCCATTGCGGTATTATACAAATCCTGCCTATCCGCTCTATTCGATGGGAAAGTATGTTTTCGAGCTTTTTAAATATGAATATCGTGAGTTGATGCATATTGGAGAAGATGCGTCGATTCCCATGGGGCATACAGGTCGGGATTTAGTCATAGTAGTGGTCGGTGAAGCGGCACGTGCGGATCATTTTTCATTGAATGGATATGCGCAAGAAACCAATCCGTTGCTCAGAGAAGAAGATATTATCAATTTTACCGATGTTTCTTCATGCGGTACAGAAACGGCAGTATCGGTACCCTGTATGTTTTCTGCTTTAGGGAGAGAGGACTATGATGGAGATAAAGCAAAAAATACGGAAAATATTATTGATATTTTAACGCATCATATCGGTGTGAATGTATTGTGGCGTGACAATAATTCTGATTCCAAAGGGGTAGCGGTACGGGCAGAATATGAAGATTTTAAAACTTCAGAAAGAAATCCGCTTTGTGAGGATGGAGAGTGCCGTGATGAGGGGATGTTATACGGTTTAGATGAATACATCAAAGCACATCCAAAAGGGGATATTCTTATTGTGTTGCATCAAATGGGTAATCATGGTCCTGCCTATCATAAACGCTATCCCAAAGAGTATGAAAAGTTTACCCCTGTATGCAAGACCAATCAGTTGGAACAATGTTCGCAAGCAGAGATTGTCAACGCGTATGATAATGCAATTCTTTATACCGATGCTTTTCTAGCTAAAACCATCAATTTCTTGAAAAAATATGACGGTGAATTTGATCCTGCCATGATTTATGTGAGCGACCATGGAGAATCATTGGGGGAAAACGGTCTCTATTTACACGGATTTCCTTATGCGATTGCTCCCGATGCTCAGAAAAAAGTTCCAATGATCATGTGGATCGGGGATCATTTTGGGATAGATAAAGCAAAATTAAAAAAAAGAGCGGCACACCCTTATACGCATGATCATCTATTTCATACGTTATTAAACGCAATGGAAGTGAAAACTTCTGTTTATCAGGCTGAATTGGATATCTTTCATGGTCTCCGCTAAATCTATTTTCCTTGTTTCTGGTATTTTGATAGGAACAATTGCATTATTTGGTATAAACGGAAATATCGATACGTGGGTTCAAAACCATTTTTTTAATTTACAAACACATGAGTGGATCATTGTTCGAGGAGAACGGCCTTGGCTGGATTTCATTTTGTATGATGGTATTAAAAAATTGCTGATCTTTATGTATTCGATTCTTTTAATCTCGTTGTTGATTGCGTATAAGAATAAATGGATTAAACACTACCGTCGTGAAATTATTATTTTAGTCCTTTCAGGTATTTTTGTCCCAATGACGATTGTCACACTCAAAACTATCACGAATGTACCATGCCCGAGAGATTGGCAAATGTATGGAGGAGAGTACCCGCATATCGGTGTTTTTGATTCTTACCCTGCTGATTTCTGTCAAAAAAGTAAAATTCGTTGCTGGCCTGCGGGACATGCTAGTTTTGGATTTTCTCTTTTAGCGTTGATTGTTATTGCCAGAACACGACAACAAAGATATACAGCACTCGTAATTTCTTTGAGTATTGCATGGAGCATGGGGTGGTATAAAATTTTAAAAGGGGATCATTTCCTTAGTCATACCATTATCGCAATGGTGATGGGATGGCTTATTATTTTACTTATTGTGAGGCGTGTAGATCGCTATTTTCCGCAAGAGAACGAAGCAATGAGGTTAAAACTGGATGAGAAGGTGAATCAATAATCAACGTAGGTATTGTACTAATACTACGTTAATGTTTTTTGGTTAAAGTGATAGAATGGGTTTCTACATTTGAGGAAAATTGGATGGAAATAGTAGTCGTATCTCTATGCGCCTTTGCAGCGGCACTGTTAACTTTATTTTCGGGTTTTGGATTGGGAACATTATTGATGCCGGTTATGGCGCTCTTTTTCCCTATTGATATAGCTATAGCGATGACAGCTATGGTCCATTTTTCCAATAATATGTTTAAAGGTTTTTTAGTTGGGAAAGAGGTAGAAAGAAGAGTTTTACTCATCTTTGGAATTCCGGCTATGCTGTTTGCTTTTTTAGGTGCTTTTGTACTGATCTCTTTTTCTGCTCTGCCTCCTTTATTTGAATACAGCTGGTGGGGAAAGGAGATAGAAGTTTTACCGTTGAAGTTTATTATCGGGATAGTTATTTTAGGGTTTGTCGCTCTTGAGTTGAGTCCAAAAATAGCCAAAATACAATTTGAGCCGAAATATTTACCTTTTGGTGGTGCCTTGAGCGGGTTTTTTGGAGGTTTATCAGGAAACCAAGGGGCTTTTAGAAGTATGTTTTTACTCAAAGCAGGACTGAGCAAAGAGCAGTTTATCGCAACGGGTGTTATGCTGGCGATTATGGTAGATATGGCGCGGATGTTGGTATATGGGGTAGATATTTCTATTTCTGAAAACAGTGATTTATGGGTGATTTTCTATGCATCTTTAGCTGCTTTTTTAGGTTCCTATGTTGCAGCGAAGCTGATTAAAAAAGTTACTATTGAGAGTGTAAAGAGGATAGTTTCTCTCTTTTTGATCGTCATTTCTTTAGGGATGATTGTTGGTTTGGTATGAAGTATTGTATCTCTGTATCCGGGAGAAATAGATATTTTCCGGAAGTTGTTACCAAAAGAAAAACTTATAAAGTCACTTTTAGATATTTTTGTGATAGCTGTTGGAAACAGCAGGGCGAAAAGGTATAATCCCATTTATGAATATCTGGTCATTTGATTTTGCATGGGCATTTTTAGCGCTTCCTCCACTCCTCTATTGCCTATACCGCTGTAAAATCATTCCCCAAAAACGGTACTTTCCCCATCTGCAATTTTTCGGCAATCCGGGAAAATGGCGAAATATGGAGTGGCTGCTCAAGGCACTCGCTGTGACGCTCATGGTGGGGGCATTGGCAACTCCCGTCGTTGTAGACTACTCCGATCCGCGTAATCGAAACGGGATCGATATCGTCCTCTCTCTCGATGCCAGCGGATCGATGAACGCATCGGGGTTTTCGAGCGATGAGAGTCGCGCGACACGGTTTGAGATCGTCCAAAAAATTGCAAGTGATTTCGTCATGAAACGGCGTGAAGACAACGTCGGAGTGGTGGTGTTCGGGGATTTTGCCTTTATTGCGACCCCCGTGACCTACGAGAAAGAGATCATCTCCGAGATGATAGGTTATCTCAGCCACGGGATGGCAGGGCAGAATACCGCCATCGGCGAGGGGGTGGCGCAGGCTGTTCGGGCATTGAAAGATTCCAAAGCCAAGAGTAAGGTAATCATTCTCCTCACCGACGGGGAGCACAACAGCGGTGCAGTCTCCCCCAAAGAGGCAGTGGCAATGGGACAAAAAGCGGGGGTGAAACTCTATACCATCGGAATCGGTGAAAAAGGGGAGTTTGACAGCAAACTCTTGGCGCAAATGGCACGTGATGGCGGAGGGGAATATTTTGCGGCGGCAAATGAGAAGGAGTTGCGTGAGGTGTACGATCAAATCGATACGCTGGAGCGCTCCCGTATCAAAAGTGCGCAGCACACGTTTTTCGAGCACTATTTCCAGTACGCTACTGCTGGGGCGTTGCTCATCGTGATGTGGCTGATCTGGAGACGGAGGGTAAAAGGATGAGTTTCCTCACCCCGCTATGGCTCATCGCCCTTATCCTTCTTCCCCCCTATCTTTGGGGAGCGCGCCGCTATGGGTGGCATATGCAGATTTGGCTGATGGTAAGTCTTCTCTTTTTGATCCTCTCCCTGACCCGTCCGGTCATCCCCGAAAAACCGATCACGGTTGAAGAAGCGGGAAGTGATGTTATTTTAGCGGTTGACGTCTCCTATTCGATGAGGGCGACTGACATAGCACCCACTCGGTTGGATGCGGCGAAGAGGGTGTTGCACCAAATCATCGCGCAAGATAGAGAAGATCGTTTCGGGGTGCTTGCCCACACGACGAGTGCGATTATCCTCTCTCCACTGACGAAAGATACGGAACTGCTCACTCATCTGTTTGCCTCACTCGATGAGTCGCAGATCATCACCAAAGGGACGGAGGTGATGAGTGCGTTGGAGCTGGCTCGTAAAATGTCCCATGCCCAGCATCCGCTCGTCGTCCTCTTTAGTGACGGAGGGGATGAACTCTCGTATGAGAAAGAGGCCGCGTATGCGGAGGAAAATGGTTTGAAAGTATGTATCGTGATGCTTGCATCCGCGCAGGGGAGCACTCTTCCCTCGGAAGAGGGATCGCTTAAAGATGAAGATGGGCATATCGTGGTGAGTTCACGTAACGATGCGATTAATCTCATAGCGGAACAAAGCGGGGGGAAAGTGATTGACGGAGCCGATGCGACGAGTGTGATCGAGTGGATTGAGCGGGAGAGGAGTGAAGATTTTGCGGGTTCTACGACAGTGACGCGGTATCAGGAACTCTTTTATTTCCCTCTGGTTTTAGCGCTGATTGCTTTTGTGCTCGCCTATACGAGTGTAGGGGAGAGGGTGAGTAAAGCTTTTATCCCTTTACTCGCGCTGGTGGGAATCAGCGCCAATGCGGGGCTGCTGGATTATCCCTATCAAACCTTAGGGAGCTATGCGTATTCTCATGGAAATTATGAGCGCTCGGCTCAGTGGTATGGACGGATTGATTCGGAGGGGGGACGGTTCAATCGTGCCGCTTCTCTCTATAAAATGGGAAAATATCAGGAAGCCTTGGCGATATATCGCACGATACGCTCGGAAGAGCCTTTGTTCAAATCGAAGGTATTTTATAATATGGCCAATTGCCATATCCGCCTCAGTGAGTTTGAAAACGCTCGAACCGCCTTACTCAAATCGCTCACTCTGAGTTACACGCCTCAAGCTGATCAAAATCTCCGCGCTATTGCTGGGGCACAGGAGCAAAAATCGCTCAATGTCCGTAAAGAGAAAAAAGATCAATTCACCTCGGATGAGAATAAGCCCACGGGTGAGGGGAAGAAAAGCAAAGAGGGGGGCGGATCGAATATGCAAAGCGATATTGCCTCCTCCGGTGCCGGAGATGCGGGGAAAAAGGCACAGGCAGATCCTCGTTTTTCAACCTCGCAAGGGAAAGCAGCGCTTAGTTCGAAACAGTATGAATTGATCAATCAAAGGAGTGTCCATGAAACGAAGCCTTGGTAAGCTCATCGCGCTGATGATCCTCAGCATGAGCGGATGGGGAGCGACTTATGAGTGGAAAATGCTTGAAGCTCCGCAGAGCCTCTATGTTCAACAAAGCGGTGTCGTACGCTATGAATGTACCTTTTCGACCAGTGCGGCAGATTACACGATTGATTTTAAACCTTCGGGTAGCGAAGAATATCGTGCTTCAATCCTGACCCAGCGCGATCAGATCGTTAAGGGAAAGCGGGTGCAGACGTTTGATGTACTTATCACTCCGCTTAGAGAGGGGAATATTGAGATAGCCTTGGAGGCATTGATCCGCCACACGACCTTTGCCTCGATTGAGAATGCCTCCATCGGACGGGATAACGTCAAAAAATACGACTTCGATGATGAGACAGCACACCTGCCGAAAGTCCTCATCACTGCCAAACCTAACCGCGCGGCACTCAGCGGTGAGATGGCGTTGGAGGTGAGAATCGACAAGAGGAGTGTCATAGCGCATGAACCGGTGCATGTGAGCCTTTTTCTTCGTGGGCGTGGGAATCTCGATCAGTACGTACCCTATGAGCTAAACATCAGCGGAGTAAATATTTTCGCCGAAGAACCGATGCGCGATATCTCTCCTGATACGGCGGGGTTTAGCGGGGAGATACGTCAGGAGTTCGCCCTAGTAAGCTCTAAAAGTTTTATTATCCCTTCGATCACCATCGATGTTTTCGACACGTCAACGCAAAAAATAAAACGGCTCCAAAGCGAAGCGGCAGCGATCGAAGTGGTGCAGGGATATGAGCGATCGAATCTCTTAGACCCTCCCGCGTTGCGTGATTGGAGCGGTTGGATGCGATATACCCTTTATACGGGTTTAGTGATGGCGGGAGTTGCATTGGGTGAGGCAGTGCGGCGGCTGTGGAAACTGCGTCCACGGAGAACGGCAAAGCGGTTTTGGGATGAGGCCAAAACATCCAAAGAGTTGGTGATGCTCCTCTCCCTTTCGGGAGAAAAACGTTACGAAGAGGTGATTGGATTGCTCGAATCAGGGAGAGTGGATTTGCGTGAAGCTAAGAAGAAACTGGGTAATCTTACAACAGATAAAGAGGAAAAATAATGATAGATGTAATTAATCAAATACGCTCCGAAGTGGCCAAAGTCGTCGTCGGTCAAGAGAAGATGATTGACGGATTGTTGATCGGATTATTGTGCGACGGTCATATCCTGATCGAGGGGATACCGGGGTTAGCGAAAACAACGACGGTCAAAGCCCTCTCACAGACGTTAGGATTAGGATTTAAGCGAGTTCAGTTCACCCCCGATCTCCTCCCGAGCGATATTTTGGGTGCTGAGGTCTACGATCCGAAAGAGAATGGCTTTAAAATCAAAAAAGGGCCTATTTTTACCAATCTCCTCCTCGCCGATGAGATTAATCGCGCACCCGCAAAAGTACAATCGGCACTGCTGGAGGTGATGCAGGAGCGGCAGGTGACGTTGGGGGATGAGAGTTTTAAACTTTCCCCTCCGTTTCTCGTTATGGCGACGCAGAATCCGATCGAGAACGAAGGGGTTTATCCTCTTCCTGAAGCGCAACTCGATCGTTTTATGCTCAAAATTACCGTCGGATATAACACCCCCGAAGAGGAGCTATCCATCGCACGGCGTGTCGGTT
>Ga0208246_1001129_pt1 | contig 16227 bp, 14 predicted proteins | sample RifOxyD2_FD_184039 | JGI IMG/M metagenome (GOLD analysis project Ga0208246, IMG submission 184039) | Soil microbial communities from Rifle, Colorado - Rifle Oxygen_injection D2 (SPAdes) | ecosystem: Environmental > Terrestrial > Deep subsurface > Rock core/Sediment | place: Rifle, Colorado... | reverse complement strand
CATAAATAACATTATCGGAAGGCCTTTTAATATTAAAATTTAACTTGCCTGAATATGCAATTAACGCTCCGCCTGTGCTCACTCCCGGTTCGGTAATCCTGAAAGACGTCTCAACAAGCTCGCTAACAACCCCGACTGCAAAAATAACCTCTTCAAACTGATTAAGAAATGCAATAAAAGGATTACCCGCATTAGCGGCAGTTAAAGAAGAAGTCCTGTTCCAACAGGTAAGCGGTTTAATATTTAACATATAATTCCTGCCGCAATCTGGCATAACAATCTTTGAAAAATTAAAAAGCGGGATAGAAAAATAATATTCAAAATGATTAACTTTCATCGGTTTATTGTCTAACCGTGATAAAGTCAAATCCAATAAATCAGTGTTTTTAACATCCAGAATATATTCGCCATTCTGATATTTCTTTGATTTTAACTCCACGCCCTTAAATTCCAGCTTTTGCTCGTCTACAAAAGCAACGACATCCAAACTCTTGATTACTTTATTCGCCATAACCTTCTCCTTAACTTGTCCTTAAATCTTTTATAACCACAAGTTAACACAAGTTAACACAAGTTAACACAAGTTAACCCCGAAGTATATCCAGAAAATTTTGATGCGATAGCTGAAAAATTTTCGGATGCCTATACAAGGGGCTACCATTCTACCTCTTTACCTCTTTACCTTTTTACCTATTTTTATGACTGAATCAAATTGATTTTATTTTCTTTTCTTTCTAGTTTAAAAGAATATTTTTTCCCACTAATTAATTCTTGCCCGGTTACATCAAGTCCTACAGCCATTTCCAATGTTTCACCATTTTTTGCTTCCACAACAATATTATTTTTTTCAAACCTGATGGTATTTACATCTTTTGGTATTTCTAATTGCAGCTTATAAATAAAATCGTCATCAGCAGTCGGTTTAGCTCTATCTATAATTGCTAACCAAATTTTCATTATACTATTATATTCTTTTATCATTTTAGAAATATAATCCTGATACAACTCTTCAAGGAAATCGTATGCACTTATCCCTCTGGCAGTAGGATAAACAGGATATTCTTTCCCATATTTTTTCTCCAACTCAAAACAATACAGAATAAATTTCTGAACCGCATCATTAAGATTCTGCTTTACAGCATTTTTTGCATAGTCCTTTTTATTCTGTACTACCATTAAATGTCTGATAAAAACATTTAAGAACCATTTCCAAATCTCTGCGACATCTCGTTCTTTATCTAAACCATTTTTCAACTGCAAATAATCTTTATTAGTTAAATACTTCCTGGCTTTCTCAATATCATTTATTGACCTTTTGCATAACAAAATCGCATTATCCTTTTCTGCAAGAACTTCTCCAAGTGAAATCTCTGTAGGCTGCGTAACTTTCTTATACAATTCCCGATATTTTGGATTTGAAGGATCCCATGGCATCGGACTAAAATGAGGTGCATCTTCGCTTTCTTTCATCAAATGTTCCAAATGGGAAAACATATTAAGAAAATGCGGGCGATAAAATCCAAATATATAAAGTGTTTGACGGCAGATTTCCTGCGTTCTGCTTAATGCGGAAACTACAAACGGGCTTGCTTTCTCTCCATATTTTTTTGAAGCCCACTCGCTCCAAAGAGTTTTCATATCTGTATTAGGGTCCCAAGCTAAATTACTAAATGCTACAATATTGAACTCATTTGGTAAATCAAACGTTAAAACCGCAGGACCTGGATTATAGAAATGTGCATGTGAATACTGCAGGTGATAATCCAATCTTGCAACCAATCCGGCAACTTTCTTCTTTGCTGCATAACTAATCCTGTCTTTATAAAAATCAGCAAGCACCGCAGGAATATACGCAAATCCATTGCCCTCCGGACATGCGGTATACTCAACCATTTGCGGTGCATTTTTAAATGCACCGATTAAAAAGTTATTCGGATCTTCCGTACAATAAAAGTCTCGCGGCGTACATTTTGTCATCAAAAGAACATCTTCCGGGACCCGGCTAAAAGCTTCATACGCTACTTTTCCTTCTTCAGGAGTCATATTGTAGGTTCTGACCTCTAACCGCTTGCCGTTTCTCTTGCAAGCATCATTCATGTGATTCACTACGGTTAAAATTCTGTCTTTCGGTTCAAAACTCATGCATTTATCGCATTTACATCCTTCCTTACTGAATAAATGTCCGCCCTTGCTTACTTCAGAAAGCGTTAAATTAAGTCCGTCAACTTCGGGCGCTATTTCAAAAAACTCATCCACTTTGCCTTCAATGAACTCCATCATAAACGGTTTTGAAAAACAAATCGGTGCGTCTATACCCTTCAGTTCCGGATACGCATTAAGAAACTCCGGCGGATAAACCAGTTCATGGTCCCACATAATCATTTCAAGCCCGTATTTATGCCCGAAGGTCGCTATCTTTCTTAGAATATCCAATCGCTCTCTTTTTCCCTGTCCCCACTTGTGAAATTGCTTATGCAATCTCGGAAAAAACTTATAATCAAGAAACCAATTTAAATCCATCCCGGGTTCTATTGAACGACCTGTTAACTGAAAAGCGTTAATACCATATCTCGGTGCTTGTCTGATTATCTTTTTAACAACTTCATAAAACTCTTCTATTGGTCTATCAACCGAACCGCCATAAGGTAAATTGAAACCGCCCTGAAACGCCTGTGTTTCCCATTCCCTGACTGCAAAATGCGGTTTTGTTATAATATTTAGAGTTTTCGGAATCTCTTTCAGCAACTCTACCCTATCTATTAATTTAAAAACCGAATAAATTATTGACTTAGCCGTATAACCACTTACAACTATCAAACTCTTGCTTTTATTCCATGGATTTTTATATGATTTAAGGATGTATCCTTCATCACCTATAATATTTCGGCTAATATTAATATTATTTCTATTCAAAATCTCTTTTACTAAACTACTCGATTCAATCCGACCTATAACAATAATATCTCCATTTACTGATTTTTTAAATAACTCCGATTCTTTCATCAAAAAAATACCATATCCTGCATCTCTCAGACAACCTGATAACTCAGAAATCGCAGTTTTTTCTACTTCAGAATAATTTTCACTAATCACCAAAAAACATTGCTTGCCTTTCTTCGTTTGCATCTCCCCTCCTCCTAATTGATTCCGACTTCTACTTAAGCAAAGCTATCGCTTTGCATCTACATTTAAATTCTCATACTCTATATTATTCCAATTATTTTAACAACCTTCGCTATAACTTGCTATTTGACTTTTCATATTCCTTCATACTGTTTTTGACATTACCTAAAAAGGGAACATCGCCCTTTATTTATAATCTTTTTCTATTTGCTCTGTCTCTTTAACTTCTTCCAACCTTTTTTCTTGTAAGAAATTTTCAGCATAAATAATCCGAGTTAAATCCGGATTATCAACTATTCTTGCTTCCTTTCTAGCTTTATTAATCCATTCTTGTGCCTCTTCAAAAAAACCGGCATTAGTTAGCATAATAGCCAGATTACCCATTGAGTAATAACTCCCTAATTGCGCAGCTTTTTTGTAAAATAGAATCGCTTTATTAATAATCCCGAGCCTTTCATACGCAACACCCATATTATTTAAGGCTGAATCATTATTTGCATCAATCTTTAACAGCGTTTTATAATAATAAATTGACTTCTTCTGCTCATTCTTTTTACCATAATCGTACGCTATAGAAAATAACAGTCCCTTGTCATTCGGCAGTAATTTAAACGCCTCTTTTCTTAATTGCTGATACTCTTCAAAAAGATTGGATTCTTCTTTATCACTCTTCTTTTTTAACTCTGCGAGCTGTTTATATAAATTGCTTTTAAGTTGATTTTTACTCGCATTATTTATCTCTGTTTGCAGAAAATCATACGCTTCATTATTCCCTTCTATTTCCCAAATTAACAATGACAATCTCTTAATAACTTCAATTTTTGCATCAAAAGTATCATCCACAACCTCATCCCTGAAAGAAAGCGCTAACTTAAAAGAAGTTATGGCATCTTTTTTCAATTCCCTTTTTTGCTGTTCAAAACCTAACAATGCCCATGAATAAAACGATTTATTATTATCCTGAACAAATGAAAGAATATCATTATATAAATCAACTTTATTACCAAGTTCAAGAAAATACAGAAATTCAAATCTCTTTTTTGCCTGTTCTTTTTGTGATGTATTTTTTATAATATTACCTAACCGTTTATCAAATTCGGATTTATCAAAATCCTTATCAAATATATATTTAAATAAAGTGCCTTCTTCGTGACTTACAGTTTTTGGCTCTTCAACAATTTTTTCCTGATGGGATTCCATATTCTCTGTCTTTTGCTTATCAAATTCTTCGGATTGTTCAGATATTATTCCTTTATATTCAATTTTTTTGGATAAGATATTTCTCAGCCAATTTCTATCAACCAAAAATACAATCAAAAGCAAAATTATAAAAACAATAACTGCGCCAGAAGGACTAATAACTATTTTTAAAATTTCTGTCATCATATCTTCCTCCATTATGCCGATTCCGATGCCCGCCACTAATCTACCAGATGGCGGAATTGGCGAGGTTAAAAAACAGTATCGGAAATGGCTGATTTTATAGTTTTTTTATAATTTCAATTGCGACTTCTAAGGCATCTCTGCCGTGTTCACCAGTTACTAAAGGTGTTTTACCGTTTTTAACACAGTTTACAAAATGTTCCAATTCTTTTTTTAACGGTTCTTCTGTTTTTAGCTTCGGTTTAATAATCTTAATATCAGACATTGAAGTAACAACTTCCGATTTCTTTTGATATATTTTCAAGTTTTGCCCGGCATAATCTAATGAAATGTAAGTATCGTCTTGGAAAAGCCGTATTTTCCTGAATTTATCTATTGAAATCCTTGATGCAGAGATATTTGCAACACATCCATTTTCAAACTTTAATCTTACATTCGCGATATCTTCAGTCTGCGATAAAACCTTGGCTCCAATAACATCCATCTGCACGATTTTTGAATTTACAAGAGTTAAAATTATATCTATATCGTGTATCATTAAATCCATAACCACACCGATATGTGCGGCACGAGGATTATAAGGACCTAACCGCTGTGCTTCAATAAATTTCGGCTCTTTAATATATTTCTGGGCTTCGATTACAGCGGTATTAAACCTCTCAATGTGTCCTATCTGAAGAACGAGATTTTTATCATTTGCAATTTTTAATAATTCTTCCGCAAGTGCTACATTATCAGTAATTGGTTTTTCAACTAAGCAATGAACTCCCGCTTCCAGAAAATCTTTTGCTACCTGATAATGCAATGGTGTCGGAACTACAATACTTGTAGCATCAACTTTGCCAATAAGTTCTTTGTAATCGCTAAAATATTGTGTATTTACATTTTTAGCAATTTTTTTTGCCTGTTTTTCGTCAGAATCACAAACAGCAAAAAATTCAACATCCTGCATTTGTGAATAAATTCTTGCATGATGCTGACCCAACGACCCGACTCCGATAACAGCAATTTTCATTTTTAAATCAGCGTATAGCATATAGGGATTAGGGATTTGCAAATGATTTTTAATCCTATCCTATCCCTATTCCCTATCCCCTGCCTTCTCAATTTCCTCAATCATCTGTTTGATACTATCTATTTTTTTAATACCCGGGATGTCCCATGTATTTAATCCGATAACTTTTTTGTCAATTGATTTTGCCAGTCCTATTTCCGAAAGTGTTCCATATGAACCGCTTATTGCAATAACAATGTCCGCAGTTCTAACTATAATTGCATTCCGGGCATGGCTCATCGCGGTTATAATAGGAATATCGATATATTTATTCGCATCTTCTTTTGATTTACCTGGTAGAATTCCTATTGTGAGCCCTCCGGATTTCTTTGCACCGCGGCATACTGCTTCCATTACACCGCCCATACCGCCGCAAACCAAAGTATGCCTGCGTTTAGCAATTTCAGAACCTACTTCTTCCGCCAATTTCTTGGTTTTCTTATTGCACTTACTGCCGCCAATTATTCCTATAAGCATAATATTTTAATCGTCCTCGACAGGAATCGAACCTGCATCAATGGCTTCGGAGGCCATCACTCTATCCGTTGAGCTACGAGGACATTACGACAGAATACAGTATACAGAATACAGTTTAAAATCAAAAACACATTATCAATGGCTTCGTCCCGATTCATCGGGATATCCGTTGAGCTACGAGGACATTACGACAGTACACAGAATACAGTATACAGTATACAGAATACAGTTTAAAATCAAAAACACATTATCAATGGCTTCGTCCCGACTCATCGGGATATCCGTTGAGATTACTTTAATTTATATGGTGATACAAGAACAACCTTACCATCTTTCCATATTGGAAGCGGCCGGCCGGTTTTTTTATGTTCCCTAACAACTCCTCTTACGGCTTCTTTTAAAGCTGCCTCGGCTTTATCCTGTATAGACATTCTTTTTTTCATAGCACCCTCATATTTTCTGAATCATTTCATACAATTTAGTATCTATAATTTCTATTTGACCTTTATTATTTTTTGCTATTAATATGGGATTTGTTTTTGAATTATCAAATAACATCCAGTAATCAAATAATGGTTGATATAAGTTAAAAAAATTATGAATACTACGGCTAAAACGTCGGCGAACATCTTCATCATTAATATTATGGCCGCCTTCAGAAACCCTTTCTTTAATACGGGATATTGCTAATTTCGGACTTGGAATCCAAAGATAAAAAAGATGTAATGTATAACCTTTATTTTTTAATGTTTTTAGTAAATTAATATATGATTTACCTGATAGGGTAGTCTCAAAAGCAAAATCAACACCTTTTTCTGAGAATTCATGTATTTGTTGTAAAACAAGTTTGCCTGCTTTAATAGATGCATTATCAGGATTAAACGGAGATAATCCCTGTGCTATAAGATCAGCATTTATAAAATTTGGACAATTTACATAATTCGGTAAAAACAACCTTGCAAATGTTGTTTTTCCGGAACCATTTGAGCCGGCAATTATATAAATATTTTTAGTTTTCAATATTTTACCTTTTCCTTTTTACCTCTTTCACTATTCGTCATACCAGTAAACAGACTGTGTCGCAATTGTTAATAAATGTATTTCGTTTTCCATTTTGTAGCAGAAAAGCGTAATCTTTGCCATGTTTCAGCAGAGCTATCGCTCTGCAGCTACAATTTTGGAATTATGACACAGTCTGAAAAGCAGGTATCCAATATTTTATATAGATTCCTGCTTACTACCGCAGGAATGACATCATTACTCGTTACCCATTACCCGTTACTATTCTTTCTTTTTACCTTTTTACCCTATTATCTTTTCAATTGATTCAAGGGCTTCGTCTAATTTTGAAATATCTTTACCGCCGGCTTGTGCCATATCAATCTTGCCACCACCACCGCCGCCTATAATCTTTGAAATTTCTTTTATTATAACCCTTGCATCATATTTTTGGGTCAAATCATTCGTTACGGAAACTATTACCGTTGGTTTTTCATTTATTACCGAACCAACTACCACAATTCCTGATTTTATTTTATTCCTAAGATTATCTATCGAAGTTCTTAATTCGTCAACACTTGATGCATCTACTTTAATTGATAATAATTGCATCCCGTTAATTTCTTTTATACCTTTTAACAAGTCCTTTTCGGATATCTGGGATGTTTTTGCCTTTATAACTTCTTTTTCCAACCGTTTTTTATCTTCAATCAGTTTCTGAATTTTTATAACAATTTCACTTTCCGAAGCTTTTAATGTTTCGGCTATTTCACTAATTGTTTCTCTCTGAGTTTTCGCAAATTTATATGCACTTAAACCAGTCAATGCTTCAATTCTTCTTAAACCGCTTCCGATACTGCCTTCTGAAATAATTATAAACTGCCCAATCTCACCTGTAGATTTACAATGCGTACCACCACATAACTCAATACTTTCCGGACTTTTTTCATCACCGGTAATTACACATCTTACTTTCTCGCCATATTTCTCGCCAAACAATGCCATCGCTCCCATATTTTTAGCTTCGTTTATTGTGATAATTTTTGTATTAACCGGTAAATTTTCAACTATTCTTTTATTTACATACTGCTCTACTAAATCCAATTCCTCTCTTTTGAGTTGTACCGGCTGGGAAAAATCAAACCGAAATCTTTCATTAGTAACAAGCGAACCGCGCTGGACAATGTGAGTACCAATAATTTTTCTCAACGCTTTATGTAACAAATGGGTGGCAGTATGGTTTCTCATTATATTTTTTCTTCTTTCTTCATCAACCTCTGCATCAACCGTATCACCAGTCTTTAAAACACCTTTCGTAACTTTTGCCTTGTGAACTATAAAATTTTCAACCGGTTTCAGCGTATCAATGACTTCCGCCTCTATTTCTAATTTTAACTTTTCACTTTTAACTTTTAGCTTGCCCTTATCCCCTATCTGTCCGCCGCTTTCACCGTAAAAAGGTGTTTCTTTTAAAACTATTTCAACCTCATCACCTTCGCTTGCATTGTCTATAATTTTTCCGTCTTTCAAAATAGCTAAAATTTCTGTTATCAACCTTGTTTCTTCATAGCCCTTAAATACTGTGTTACCTAATTTTTTCTGAAATTCAAAATAATTGCTCATATCTATATCTCCGGAACCTTTCCACGCTTTTTTAGAACGTTCCTTTTGTTTTTCCATTTCATTTTCAAATACTTTTTCATCTATAGAAATTCCGGATTCTTTCAAGAGTTCTTTTGTTAAATCAAAAGGAAATCCATATGTATCATACAAAACAAAAACATCTTTTCCCGATATTTCTTCCTTATTTTTTTTTAAATCTTCAAGTATCTCCAAACCGCGTTCAAGCGTCTGCAAAAACTTTTCTTCTTCCATTTTAACAACTCTTGAAATATGTTCCCTGTTTGCATTCAAATCAGGATATGCTTCTTTCATTGCTTCAATTACTTCACCACATACTTTGTATAGAAACGGTTTGGCAAACTTTAGTTTTTTGCCGTGGGTTAAAGCACGTCTTAAAATCCGTCTTAAAACATAGCCCCTACCTTCATTGGAAGGCAATATACCGTCTGAAATAAGAAATGTTATCGCACGGGAATGGTCTGCTATAATCCTGATTGAAGTTTCGTTCTGTATCTCTGCAATATTCTTTATATAATTGATGATTCTTGAAAATTCATCCGTTTCAAAATTAGACTTCGCGTTCTGGATTACGGTTGCCAGCCTTTCCAAACCCATACCAGTATCAATATTTTTCTGCGGAAGATTTTTCAAAGAACTGTCGGACTGCCTGTCAAATTGGGTAAAAACAAGATTCCAGACTTCCAGATATCTGTCACAATCACAACCGGGTCCGCAGCTTGACTTTCCGCATCCGTTACCGATACCGGTATCATATAATATCTCTGAACAAGGTCCGCAAGGACCCGTTTCACCCATTTGCCAAAAGTTAGAATCGTTACCCAGTTTTATGATTCTGTCTTTTGAAATAATTTTTTGCCATATATCGCAAGCTTCATCATCATCTTTATACACAGAAACATATAGTTTTTCTTTATTAATCTTTAACACTTCGGTTAAAAATTCCCAACTCCATTCAATAGCTTCCTTTTTGAAGTAATCGCCAAACGAAAAATTACCCAACATTTCAAAAAATGTCAGGTGTCTTGCAGTATGTCCTATATTTTCGATATCGGATGTCCTAAAACATTTTTGTATAGATGCCGCTCTTTGATATTTTCCTTCTATTTTTTGTTTACCTAAAAAATAATTTTTAAATTGGACCATTCCGGCGGAAGTAAAAAGAAGCGTGGGGTCGGATGACGGAACCAACGAATCGCTTGGAAATATTTTATGATTTTTACTCTCAAAATATTTTATAAAACTTTTTCGAATGTCGTTTAATGTCATATCTTTGTTGTCATTCCCGAATGTCCTTCAGACTGTGTCGCAATTGTTAATGAATGTATTTCGTTTTCCATTTTGTAGCAGCAAAGCGTAAGCTTTGCCATGTTTTAGCAGAGCTATCGCTCTGCAGCTACAATTTTGGAATTATGACACAGTCTCCTTATCGGGAACCCAGTTACATTTTCAGATTCCTGCTAACTACCGCAGGAATGACGAACGTTACTCGTTATACCCGCCACTTCCGCCACTTCCGCCACTTCCGCCACTGAACCATCGGCGGACAAGGAACCATCGGCGGACAAGGAACCATCGGCGGACAAGGAACCGTTGGCGGATAATTCTTTGCTTACAGCAAAGAATTAATGTCTGAAATGACGGGTGCCTGTAATAACCATTGAAATATTATTTTCGTTGCATGCTGCTATTGAATCAGCGTCTTTAAGAGAACCGCCGGGTTGTATAATCGCCCTAACGCCTATTTTTGCAGCTGCATCCGGAACATCCCTGAATGGGAAGAACGCGTCGCTTGCCATTACCAGAGGTAATTTTTCTACATCGGTAGACAATTTTACTTCCTGCATTTTTATATTTGCTATTTTCAACGCGTCTATACGTGACATTTGTCCCGCACCGATTCCTACTGTTTGAGTACCTCTCACGAGTGTTATCGTGTTAGATTTCACGCACTTTGCAACAGTATTGGCAAATTTTAACGAATCCATTTCCTGTTTTGTCGGTTCGGTTTTTGTTATTACCTTTAATGTTTCATATACTTTGTTGTCTTTTTCCTGAACCAGCATACCATTTGTAATACTGCGAAATTCAAGTGTTTTAGCAGCCGGGTCAATAAGTGGCTGAATTAATATCCTTAAATTGTTCTTTTTTGAAAAAATATCAAGGGCTTCTTTTGAATATTCCGGTGCTATTACGCATTCTGTAAACACTTTTATTACTTCTTCTGCGGTTTTGCCGTCAACTGTTTTATTAAATGCAACTATTCCTCCGAATGCCGATACAGGATCACAAAGTAATGCATTTTTATATGCGGTAAGTATATCTTTATCGGTTGCCGCTCCGCACGGATTATTGTGTTTTACTATAACACAAGCCGGGTCTTTAAATTCGCAGGCAAGGTTATAAGCGGAATCCAAATCCAGGTAATTGTTATAAGAAAGCTCTTTACCCTGCAGTTGTTTTGAATCTTCTGATTTTTGTTTATTGCTTCCGACTTTATATATGGATGCTTTCTGGTGCGGATTTTCACCGTATCTTGATTCCTGCAGTTTTTTAAGACCCACTGTTATTTTTTCTGGGAATTCTACTTTAGTAAAAAAGTTGGAAATCATTGAATCGTAATATGCGGTATGCCTAAACGCCTTTGCCGCCAATGATTCCCTGAATTCTATATTCATTTTATTGCTCTTGATTGCTTCTATTACATTGTCGTAATCGTCTGATTCGCAGACAACCAAAACACCTTCGTGATTCTTGGCAGCTGCACGCAATAAAGTAACACCGCCTATATCAATATTTTCTATTGATGCTTCTGCTTCAAAAGGATACAGGTTTACAACAACAAGGTCTATAGTATCAATTTTCAGTTTTTTTAATTCGTCAAGGTGCTTTTTTTCTCTCTTTGCAAGAATACCCGCGTGAATATGAGGATGCAGAGTCTTTACTCTTCCATCCAATACTTCAGGAAAACCTGTAATACTTTCAACGGCAACCGCTTTTATACCGGCATCTTTTAATGCCTTTAATGTACCGCCGGTTGAAATAATCTTAATGTCCATCCCCTCCAGCTTCTTTGCAAATTCAACAACACCCGTTTTGTCCGAAACACTTACTAATGCAGCTTTAATACTCATAATCGTCCCCTTTATTCACGGAGGTCGGACCCACTGGACCGACCGAGTAAATAACTCCGAAGCATATCCTTAAAATTTTGACGCGATGGCGGAAAAATTTTAGGATGTTTATGCAAGGAGTCAAAAATCGGAGGTCGGACCCACTGGACCGACCGAGTAAATAACTCCGAAGCATATCCTTAAAATTTTGACGCGATAGCGGAAAAATTTTAGGATGTTTATGCAAGGAGTCAAAAATCTGAAGTCACCCGCCTACGTCCTTACGGACTGCGGCAGGGCAGTGACCCACTGGACCGACTGACCTATTCGTCTTCTAATCTAAAGAATCAATTATTTCCTCTTTTTTTATGACCTTTTTTACTATTTCGTCAATAACATCATAACCAAAACCTTTTCTTGATAAAAACTGGAAAATTTTGTTTTTTGCTTTTATCGGTTCCAATTTGCTATATTTATTTATTTTACTTTTTATTGCATTTAAGGCAAGTTGAACTTCATTGACTGAAAATGAATCCAACGTTTCCAAAGCAAAATCTCTTTTTATGCCTTTGTGTATAAGTTCTCTTAAAATAAAATTCTTACTTTTATTTTGTCTTAGACGGTAATCCGCCCATTGTCCGGCAAATTTTTCATCATCCAATAATTTAGTACTTATAAGTTTTTCAATTACCTGTTCAATAACGGAACAAGCATAATTTCTTCCGAGTTTATCACGAATTTCTTTTTCCGAATAATCCCGTTTTTCAAATAGCCAAAAAACATATTTTAATGCTTTGTCGTAATTTATAGATTTTTCTTCTACTGCCATTTTTCTATTATCTTTTCGGCAAGTTCTATATGTGAACCCTGCCAGTATATTTTATTACACTTTGGACAATACGAAAAGTCATCATGTGTTTCAAATGTATATGGTGGAACTTTATCTTTTACTTTTTCTTTTTCAATTTTTTCTAACGGAGTATTACATTTAATGCATCTGGTAAATATTTTCTTAGTATCAATTTCAATTTTTAAGTCGCTTTTTAACTGCTCTATCTGTTCAGCAAACTTCTCGCTATTTATAAAAATAATTTTTAGCGGCTTTCTTTTGGAGATTCCTTTATCGCGTGTTAAAAGAATCCTTTGTTGCCTTACGCTTTCAAAAACAAGTTCTTTATCAGAACCTTCCGTAAAATATACGGTATCATAACCGAAAAGCCGAAGCCATTTTGCCAGTCGGCCCAGCATCTTATCAACAATAAACTTCATAAAATAACAATCATCCCGTTTAGAGATTTATACTTAACAAATTGACACTATTTATTTTATCTATTAATAACAACTATTCTCAATTTAATTAATCAACAGTATCTCTAACGGGACAGGACTATTATACTCTTTTTTTGGGAAGTTTCAAGAGCAGAAATGTTTGTTGGGATGTTTATTTTTTTGACTGGTAAGTATTGTGACATTCCCGATCCCGCATTGGTAATGGCTAAAACTGTTTCTTAGCGGGCCTGCCCGCCGAAGCCTTACGTAGGCGGGGCTTTCTCGCCCCTGCACCCCCGCAAACTTTTCTTTACTTGCATAAAGAAAAGTCAGCAAAAGAAATGCACCCCGATGGCTATTTCGCTCATAATTTCGAACCCACAAATACTCTGTAAATTACCGTGCGAGCCCCCATGACTAGTTTTGTCTCGAGCAAAACTATGCGGGGTTCGGCGGCTGTGGAACTTGTCCTTCGGCTTCGCCAGGATGGACTTCGGACAGTCCTCGCCGACTACCCCGAAAAATTACTCGCTCATTGACAGCCAAAAGGGGGATTAAAAATACAAATTAATTCGTCGAATATCTTAAATCTCAAATAATATATTTTACTCAATAATCAATATTATAATACTTTTTTAGACTTTTTCTTGCTTCTTCATGTCCTAAATTTGCGGCTTCTTTCCAATCAGATAAACACAAATTATCCAACCCTTTCTTACAATATGTAAGTCCACGCACATAATAGTACTCTTCCTTCTTTGGGGATAATTCTATTGCTTTACTAAAATCTTTTATTCCTTCATCAAGTAAATTTTTTGCACAATAATTAATTCCACGACAGACGTATGCAGCCGTATATTTTGGGTTTACTTGTATTGCTTTTGTATAATTTTCTATTGCCTCGTCATATTTATGACTATCATCATAATTATTAGCTAAAGAAAAGTATTTATATGCATTTTCATCTAATATATTTGCTAATTGAATTTTATAGGGCAATTCAATACCGATATATAATAATTTATCATATACTTTATCTACAACAAAATATATTATTTTATATCTATAATAGTAACCACTGGTAAATACTCCTAATAATATTATAAATATCGCAACATATTTTTTATTGAACTTTTGTTTAATATTACTTTTTTCTTCGTGACGTTCTTGATTAATATTTATCTCTTTTGCTTCTATATTTTCTTTTTGTGTTTGAAACATTTCGAACTTATATCCACAAAACCTACATACTTTTGCTTCTTTCTTTACCATTTCCGCGCATTGCGGACATTTTTTTGAACCTTTATCTTTCCATATAAAAAGAATTACAAGAATTTCAAATGGTCCTATAAAAATAGCCCACAGAACACCCTCAAATGCAGAATATCCTTTCTTATTTGCTAACCAACCGGATATAAATATTGTGCTTAACCACAATAAAAGAATTAATTCCATGCTTTTTCTCCTTTAATACTAAGACTTAATTTAAGAATAAACCCTTAACTAAAAACACGTATTATATTCAGGAAGTTTTTTATATTCATCAAAATAAGATTGTAGTAAATCATATTCTACAAATCCAGGACATTTTTTTATTTTCCATGTATCAATAACTTTTATTGTTAAAATTCCATGTTTTAAATACCACTCTTTATAAACTTTCTTTGAATTTTTCTTTTTCCTTTTGTTATTTAATCTTTTGCATATATCTTGTGATTTAATGTTCCCGTTCTGTAATACTGTTCCTGCTTTACCTATATAAATACATTCATTTTTAGAATTAAAAAAAAGATATACACCATATATATGCTCGGGTATATACTTTTCGCTTATAGATTTAAATTTATTCTTCCCATTCCAGTTAAATTCAAATATTGAATTAATACTCATTAAACGAGAATAATATTCTAATTTTTTACTAAAATACTTAGATTTTAATATTGATATTTTTAAAGATTTATCCATTTATTGAACTCCAATATTTTCTATTATATTGGGTTTAAATACTATTCTTTCTCCTTCCAACTCTCCAACATAATCAAATTCACCTGTAACCATTAGCCAATCATTATCATTTATTTTGTCATAATATTTAACTAAATTACTATCTATCAATACAACTGGTCTGTCAATCTTAGCGTTCAAATTACAAAACACTCGTTGCGTTCCATCCTCATCGCAATCTTTGCAACTACATTTTAATTTCCATGTTGTAATTGTTCCTTTATATTTATCTGCATTATTTATGAAATTCAACCATTCTTCATCTTCTATCAGATCTGCTGGATATTTATATCCACAAAACCTACATACTTTTGCTTCTTTCTTTACCATTTCCGCACATTGCGGGCATTTCTTTGAACCTTTATCTTTCCAAATAAAAAGAATTACAAGAATTTCAAATGGTCCTATAAAAATAGCCCAAAGGACACCTTCGAAAGCAGAATATCCTTTTTTGTCTGCTAACCAACCAGATATAAAAACAGAACTTAACCAAATTAGAAATATCAAATACATACTTTTCTCCTATACATTACTTCCAAGACATACTCTACATTTTCGCACTAATACACAAAAATCATTGTAACAACCATTCCAAAGTCTCTGTTGAGTAAATGCAATATCCATAGCAACTTCTAAACTATTTATATCTTTTATCCAATATCTATATGATCTTTCGGTAATCATATACTTTCCACATTTCGTTTTATCATTAACTTTTTTATGGATTGTAATATCATAATGTTTTCCAATACCAGCATGAGATTCTTCTTGACAGCCTCGCCTACCACGTTTACCAGATCTATTTAAAATTTCCATATCTACATTTATTGCAAATTTTTTTCTATTATCCATAAAAACATACACCTCCTTTTTGACAAATAGCATCTACAATATTTATATAGAATAATATCTTATTTGTCAATAAAAAGGTTTTATTAGTTGTTATAATCTATTATCTTTTTGCGGTTGGCTTTTTTTTCGGATTGGAAGTGCTTGTTTTATTTTTTGTCCTCAGAATTCAAATAAGATAGGATTCTCATTTTTCATAGAAATATTAACAAAATAATCTAAAGCACCATAATTATGGTATAATTATACCATAATTATAGTTTATTATTTAATCTTTTAAATATATATTCTACGAAAGAAAAATATTCATCCACC
>Ga0208246_1001124_pt1 | contig 16250 bp, 14 predicted proteins | sample RifOxyD2_FD_184039 | JGI IMG/M metagenome (GOLD analysis project Ga0208246, IMG submission 184039) | Soil microbial communities from Rifle, Colorado - Rifle Oxygen_injection D2 (SPAdes) | ecosystem: Environmental > Terrestrial > Deep subsurface > Rock core/Sediment | place: Rifle, Colorado... | reverse complement strand
TAATACAGTGGCACAGTGGCACCGTGGTCTAAGCGTGGCTCGCTAATCATACTGGTTTTGATTTTTTTCTCTAAACTCATTTCACGCAATTGCGACGGCATGTCCATTTCGCCTTTAAATTTCAGTTTTGTAGCTAAGTCACCGAATTGCCGTAAATCAGTTTCATATTCCGGACAAACATTTAAGGCAAAGGAATCGGAAAAATTATGCGCATGCGGAGAAATTACAATAATTATATTTGGTTTTGCTAAATACAAATCTTCCTCCAAACTTTCCATGGCAGTTTTAGTTTTTTGGATTTTTCCCAAGGCCTCTTTTTTCCCGATGGTCGGAATTAAAAGTGGGGGATGGGGGGTGATAGCGGCAAAGACGAGCATATAGTTGTTGATTGGTTGATTAGTTAATTTGTTAATTAGGGCGAGCAATTACTTTTTAACAATCGTCCCAATTAACTATTCAACAAATCAACTATTTAACTTTACTCAACGCCGCTCTCGTCTGCGGTCCGACGATACCCACCGGAGAAATTTTATTGGCTTTCTGGAATTTTTTAACAGCCTCTACTGTCAAAGTCGCGTACTTGCCGGTAGCAGTCGGATAGGTAAAATATCCTAATTTTTTTAAAACCAACTGCAGTTGGCGCACATCTTCATTATTATCGCCATTTTTTAAATCTTTAGAGAATTTGTAAGTACCAACCAGAATTGATTTGGCCACTGATGCGCTGGTACCGCTACTATTAGTATCGGTCAATTTAGTGTTATTGTCAACTGCCCAACTGGCAATTGCTCCGGCTTCTTTAAAACGGTTTTTATAATCCGCCTCCCCCAAGGTAATAACCAGATATTGCTTTTGGTCGGTTTTGGATTCAATTAGCATTAGTAAATTTGAGCCAGATTCGTCAATGTAGCCGGTTTTGCTGGCTAAGATATGGTAATTTTTATTTTCCACGCGCATTAAATTATTGATGTTGTTTATGGTTTTGTTAACGACAGTACCATCTTTTTTAATTTTATTAACCGTGTAAGATGGTGTTCCCATTGCTTTTTTTATTGTCTCATTAGTTAGTATTTTTAGTGATATGGTTAATAATTCGCGAGCGGTGGATACGTTTTTAGGGCTAAGGCCGGTTAAATCGGCCACGGCCGTGTGTTTAGTTTGCCATTGTCCTAAACGTTGATTGATTTTTTCCACCAAGCTGAATTCGTTTTGGTTAACAGCGGTGGCCAGCATATTGGTGGTAAAGTTTGAGGAAATCACCAGAGAAGAATATATAATGTCGCGGTTGTTTAACTTATTGCCAGTTTCTAGTTTGAGGAAGTTGCCAACGGGTCCATGTTTATCACTGTCGTAAGTTGTTAGATTATCTAAGTTTAAATTACGATTTAAAACTTCATAGTTGGTCAAAATTTTTGTGAGCGAAGCAATTGGTCGCTCGGTGTCAGCATTTTTACCGGCGATAATATGTCCGCTAGGATACTCAGCTACCAGATACACTGGTTGTTTGGCGTGAAATAAATCTTCCACTGGCGCGTCTGGATCATAAAGTCCGGCGCGGGCGTCCTGGACAGCCAAAAGTGAGCTACTGAAATATAAGGGTTCGCCATCGGGAATAATTGCCAGGGTGATGTCAGACACCGCCACTACATTTTGACGTTTATATCCCAAAGCGTCAAAAGTATCATCGCCGTTAATTTTTCTTTTTTTACCATCAGCCACAGCGTAGATTGGTCCGCCTGAATTTGATTGCAAAAGTGTACCATCTTGGAAACTAACGGCATTATCGTACGAAATTGTCATCTTTTTCAAATCCGCGGTGGTTTTTTTCTCAATTGGCAAATTTTTAAAATTTAAGGTGATAATACTTTTATCGGTCACTGGTTTCAAAATATTATTTTTCAGCAAATAATAATCTTCACCGACTTGATAAATTACACCCGCCGGGGCCACGGTGTCGGCGGTAATGGGTGTGCCTTGGGAGTAGCCAGCTATATCGGCGTCAACCACATCAATAACTTCATCTGGATTATAACCCATCGCCCGCACTACGGCATCGGAAGCAAATGGTCGCAAGGTGTCGTAATCAACCAAATAATAATTATTGTTATTTTTTAATAAGGAATAATTAGGCAGACTAATTAATGGGCCATCGGCATAATTCGCCAAATCAGCGGCCGTAGTTAAAATGGTCATCTTAGGGTCAACGCGGGTGATTAGAGTGGTTTGATTTTTAAATTTACGTTTTTGGCCGTTTTGAATTAAAAAGTATTCCGAAGTGGAGGCGTTTTTAAGTAAAGTGCCGTCCGGATAAATTTGGCTAAACCAGGTGTTCCAAATATTATAAAAATTTTCATTACCATGCAGGTGAGGGGTATAGGTGTACAAAAAAGCGGTGGCCCAACTGCCGGGAGTAACGGGAGTATTGTCAATTTGAATAGGTGAGTTGATTTTTTTCACTACCGCGTTAGATGAATTGTCATAATACCAGCGCATAATACCGGCGGCGTTGTCCACCTGTTTGCCAAACCCCTGGAATTTTTGGACTTTAGGATTGGACATTGAACAATTGTCGCACACACCATACCCGGCCGCCCAGTCTAACTGTTTTTGAGTGGGGGAGTCAGCGGTAATCAAGCTCTGTTCTTTTTGTAAGGTTACCAAAATATAGCGCGGGTTGATTTGGTAGGTTTTGGCCGCGTCGTTGATAATATCGGCCGCCGATTTGACCACGCCCGCGAAGTCGGTGGTGGAATAGTTACGCAAGTAACTGCCTCGGTCCTCTAAAAAATTCTGAATATCTTGGTGTCCCCAAATTTTATAATCTTGTAGCTCGGCATCGGAAATAATGTAATTAGGATTGAATTCGGTTTGGGCGCGTGTCAAAATAGGCCAACCGGCCATCAGCACTAAAATAGTGATTAGTATTTTTTTAATCATTTATTTATTATAAAATAAACCTGTATATTTTATCATATTTTTACCACTAGAGCAAACAAAAAACCCTCTACTCGGAGAGGGTTTGGTAATTGAGAAGGGGTGTGTTTGGTAGTTTGGTTAAGCCAAACAACGACTTAAACAAAACTTACCGAAACACTGTTTAATTGACAAGCAATTATCCGCTAAACAGTGTTTGAGATTTCATTATCTCGTTAATTTTATCTTAACATATTATCACCTACTGTCAATCGGCTGTCAAGAGTGGGTATCTTGACAAAAACCGTTTGGTTGATTTTGCTGATGTGATTTGGCTGTGCGTTAAATCGCAGAATTTAGCCGAAGTTTTGGGGCAATTAAAAACCGTAAATTTAAAAAATAAAAACATTGCTAAATTATTCAGCCAAGTTATCGGCTCGGCGCAAAAGAGTTGGGAAAATAATTAAAATTTATATATGAACCCGCCCACGGGCGGTTTTTTGTTTAGTTTGTTGGTCAAAGCGTCAGCCCTTGACAGGATTGTTAAGCGGGCGTATACTGGGATAAAGGTCTCAATTAAACAAATCAACAACTATTTAATTATTTAATTTTAATCTATATACATACATATGCTAAACTTTTATAAAAATCTGAAAGTAATTATACTCGTTATTACTTTTGCAATTGGCATTATTAGTCCGCTGACCGTGCTTGCGGCCACATCTCCTTCGCTCGGGGCGGCGGACAGTTATTCGATTTTATCAGGCGCGGGAATAACCAACGGTGGCGCCGGCACCACGACTATCAGCGGCGATCTTGGAGGGTCATCTTATACCGACGACGGTATTACCGTTTTCACTATCCCTGGCAATCCGCATGACTCCGCCTTCTCGGCTTCCGCCTTGGCCGCGCAATTAGCGGTTTATAATGGCCCTTCTAATGGCATAGATTCCACCTCCCAACCTTGTACGGTTACTTACGTGGCCAATGACACGGAACTTTCCACGGTCGGTCCGCTTGATCCAGGTGTTTATTGTTCACCGCGGGATTTTCTTTTATCCGGGACAGTTACTTTAAATGGCACAGGCGATCCTACCACTGATGTCTGGATTTTTAGAGCCGAGAGAGATATGGTCGGTACTGCGACCGCTAATATTATTTTTTCCGGAACTGGTGGTTATGCTTGTAATGTATGGTGGCGTGTGGCCAACGACGCGACTTTCACGGAAAACTTGGCAATCGTGGGAAATATTTTAGCGCACAACTCAGTTACTTTTGGACAAAGCACCACTCTAAATGGTCGGGCATTTGCTTATGTCGCGGCCGTTACCATGCTTGGCAATACCATTTCCGGTCCAACTTGTGTTGCCGCCGCTCCGGGCACACTGCGCATAATCAAAAATGTTATTAATGATAATAACGGTACTTCAACGGCCTCAGCTTTTAATTTACATGTAAAACTTTTAGGTTCAGAAGTGGTCGGCAGTCCGGCTGTGGGAGTAGTGTCACCGGGAACTTCCTATTCACTTACGGCGGCCACCTATGTAGTAAGTGAAGTTGGAGTATCTGGATACAATGCCACATTTTCCGGTGATTGTGATGCCAATGGTAATGTTACGGTTGTTTCTGGTGTTGCTAAAACCTGTACCATCACTAATAATGATGTAGTGCCACAGGTAACCGGCCAAAATTATACAACGGTTAATGTCGTCAAAACCGTAATTAATGATAATGGCGGGACTAAAGTAGTTGCCGATTTTCCACTATTTGTTAATGGTGTTTTGGTTCAATCTGGTGATAGTAATAGTTTTGCTGATCCCTATGGCGGGTTTGTCGTGACTGAAACTCAAGATCCTAACTATGTGGGAACATTTTCTGGTGATTGTGATGCTAGTGGTCGTCAGACATCATCCGGCAACAGTCAAATGTTTTGTATTTTAACGAATAATGATATTGGCGCGTCCGTCGTTGTTCCACCAGTGCCGCCTCTTATTGATGTGGTAAAAGTGCCGAGCCCGTTAGCACTTCCAGCCGGTCCGGGGGCAGTAACTTACACCTACACCGTTCATAATATTGGGACAGTTCCAATGACTGATGTGACGTTAGTTGGGGACAGCTGTAGTCCGATTGTGCTTATTTCTGGCGATACCAATGCTGATAATAAATTAAATGTCAGCGAAACTTGGGTACACACTTGTTCCACCATACTAACCCAAACACATACTAACACTGTCGTCGCGACCGGATGGGCAAATGGTATCAGTGCCACTGATATCGCCAGTGCCTTGGTTGTTGTAGGTGTGCCGTTAGTACCACCATTAATTCATATTACCAAAATTCCCAACCCTTTAACTTTGCGCGCGGGCGGGGGAATGGTTACTTATACCAAAACAGTTACTAATCCCGGCACAGTGCCTTTAAGTAATGTCAAAATTTCCGATGATAAGTGTAGTCCGGTGAAATATATTTCTGGGGACACGAACAATGACGCTAAATTAGATCCTACGGAAACTTGGAAATACACTTGTTTAGCCAAACTTACCAAGACCACTCTTAATACCGCCTATGTTACCGGCGAAGCCAATGGTTTAACAGCAAGAGATTTCGCGCTTGCCACGGTTGTCGTAGCCACTTTTGTTCCTAAATTACCCAATACCGGCTTTAATTTTGGAACGGGAAGTATTTCTGGAACTATCATGCTAATTCTCGTAATTGGTTTGTTTATCTCTACTATACTAATAGTCGCTCTTAAAAAATCCCGAATTTAACTCGGCCACTAAAGATTTTTTGCTAAGAGATAGTCGGAGTATTCCCTTGTCTGTTTACAGGTTGCTTTTAGTTAATATGAATTATATGAAAATAAGATATTACGTCTACCTCTTGGTTGTGCTTGTGGGTATTGAAAGTTTGTCACAAGTTGCTGTTGCTTTGGCTCGCTTGAATTCAGGAGAGACCCCAAACTCTAGTTGCGGGCCGTCTGACGTTGGTTGCACTGTGGCGATTGCAAGCACTCCTAGTTCCGCGGTTGCATCTGACAGCATAACTCGCGTCGCGCTCGCTATAAAAACAATCAATTATGATTTACCAATTAACTTAAGCATTCCTAAAATTAATGTTAATTCTATAATTGAGCAGGTCGGTTTGACATTGGATGGGGCAGTAGATGTGCCGAAATCTCCCCCCAATGCTGGTTGGTTTGAACTCGGGCCACGCCCAGGAGAGAAGGGGAATGCTGTAATTGTTGGACACTATGGTCCTTGGAAAAATGGCCAAATATCAGTGTTTAATAATTTAAATAAACTAAAGCAAGGTGATGAAATATATGTAAAGAACGGTTTTGGGGGGATTAATATTTTTATTGTACGCGAAATTAGAAGTTTTGATGATAATGCAAATGCCACGGAAATATTTGTTTCCACTGACGAAAAATCGCATCTTGTCCTAATTACCTGTGAAGGGGTTTGGAATCCAATTACGAAAAGTTATCCGGAGCGATTAGTGGTGTTTTCGGATAAAAAATAAGGTTTACACTAAAACAGTGGTGATTAAGCCATTGTTTTTGTTGTGTATTATATATAAATAGCAATAGTTATCCACCGTCCTGGAATATTTTGATATTGACAGATTGTTGATTATGGGGTACACTTATATTATTAAACAACTGTATATTTATTTAATCATTTAATTCTTAACTAATGTCGTCCTATGTTAAGTACAAAAGAAATTTTTGCAAAGCGTAAAATATTTCATGATACCGATAGTAAGATGGTTTTGACATTTAAGGTATTGAGTGATGTTAATCGTTATCGAATTTTTCGCATTTTGGCCGCTCAGCCCAAATTATCGGTAAGTGATATAGCGCAAATTCTTAAAATCTCTTTGCCATTAGCATCCCAACATATCAAAATTTTAGAGTTGGCCAATCTTTTACAAAAGGAGCGGGCCGGCAAAATAATTTTTCCCAAACTTAAATACGATAATCCGTTAGTTCAAGCCGCTGTGAAAACAATTCAACAGACATTGAAACATAATGGTTTAAAATAGTCTCGTCTGGTCAATATAAGAAATCTTATCACTCGCCTTAGCGCATCTATCGTGATGATCTGGTAGGACACACCCAAAGACCGATTTTAAAAACTGCAAATGGATTGCGGGAATTTTATATTTATGTTTTTTTACATTTTCCCATTTTTGTTTTTAGTTTCCATTTTCGCCTTGGTATTTTGGGTATGGTTGTTAATTGACGCGATTCAATATCAAAAGGAAAATAAATTGATGTGGGTATTGTTGATAGTTATTCTGCCAGTTTTGGGATCAGCCATCTATTATTTTCTCGGAAAAAATAAGAGGATTGAAGCAAAAGTCGTAGAAAAAATTTAATTGATTAATTTAACTAAAAATATATGAACAAAAAAACTTTACTCCTACTCGCCATCGCCACCACCATTTTAACAATGGGGGCTGGTTGCGTGAATAAGCCGACAACGCCTGAAAATAATTCTGTTTTGCCGTTTAATGGTACGGCCGAGCCGTCAGATGGGTCAGTGGGCAATGTACCATATAACGGTGCTCCGGGGCCATCAGATCCGGTTAGCGTAGTGGTGCCGGAGAATAATAGTCCTTATAAACTCGTTGCTTCAAAAACCGTATCGTGGAATGAAAATAAAATTGTTTTTACTCATGGGTGTGATGGCGTAATTAAAACCGAGTCATTTCCTGGAACTAATCGGGCAACTTTCTGTATCGGAAAAAATCAACTTATCGCCACTCAAGATGGGATAACGACAACTGTAATTTCCGAAGAAAATATTACCGACGCCGCGCAGGCGCCACTATTGAGTAAAGTTCAATTTACCTCTTTTACCAATCCGACAGTAATTGTTCATTACGCGCCTAACGCTTGTGCTACGACGAATAATTGTGGTGTGGGTCAAGGCAGAACAGTATCGGCGATTGCTTATGATTTAAAAACCAGTTATTTTTACACCTTAAATAATTTTCCGACTGGTGGCGTTTGGAATAATGCTGGCACGAAGGCATTTATCATGCCAAATAATTCAGCGGGGGCAGGCGCTACCAATGATGTAATCCATGGCTACGCTATAGGGAACGGTCCAGGCACCGATGCTGTCAGATCATTAACGAACGAAAAAGCATCAGCCGAAACAAGTAATCCAACTGATGTATCTGGTAACTCGCTTCCTTATTGGGCTAATGTTGATTGGACTGATAACAATACCATCTCGGCCACTTTGGTTGATTTACAAGGCAATGCTAGTCAGTTGATGATTGATTTTAATGATCTTAAACAGTAAATTATTTAAAGTTAAAATAAATTAAATTGTATGAAAAAAAATACTCTACTCCTGCTCGCCATCGCCACCACCATTTTAACAATGGGGGCTGGTTGCGCAAAATTGGATACGGATAAGCCGACAGATTCTTCTGATAATACCACTACAACCGTCGCGGTGTTTAACGGTAAATACGAAAATTCCGAATATGGTTTTAGTTTAAATTTTCCGAAAACTTGGGAAGGATATACAACCAAAAATAGAACTGTGGATTGGAAACCGGATGGAACTAGCGATTCTATTGATTTTGGTTTTCCAATTCAGGATTCTTTGTTTAATATCAGCATGCATACCAAAGATCAGTGGCAAGAGATTAAATCAGTGGAAGAAGGCCCAACGCCGGGTTATTTAGGTGAAAATAGTCAATTTATCTTCGGCTATTCCGGCACCCAATATGCCGCCAATGATACCATGATTGAGCGTACGAAAGAGGTTCCGGAGATTCTTAGATCATTTAAACTTAAAGAAAATATTAAAACCATTTTGTATTCCAACAAAGATTATGGATTTAATATTGTAACGAACAAAGGTTGCGAAAAATATTTAAAAGCGACAAATTCTTACGTGGGTGGTACTATGACGGGCGGTGATGTGGTGCGGTCTGTTGAAGTAACTTTACCATTGGCTAAGCAGAAGGGTGGCGTTTGGTTAAATTACCAATTGGCGTCTCAAGTTGAGTTCAATAAGATTGTGGAATCATCCCAAGAACTGCCAGGTTCTCCGCGCATAATTCTGAATTTAGACAACAATATGGTGTTGTTTATGACCGGGATTATACAGTCGACAGAAATGCCGCCTTTAACCGATCTTCCGGCCAATTGCGATGTTAAAGCGGAAAAAATTTAAACTAATTCCCGCCACAGGCGGGTCCGCCTTTGGCGGAAATTAATCATTATAAATATATGAAAAACAAATTCAAAAAAGGACTTATCTTAGGCGGATTATTAGCAGTCGGGGCAGCGGCCAAGTTCGTGATGAGTAAAGAAGGACAAGATCTTACCGAAGATTTGCAAAAAGATCTAAAAACGCTCGCCAAACATCTTAAAAGTAATCTACACGAGTTAGAAGATGTTACCAAAGAACGTTATAACGAATTGGTTGCCGGCGTCGTGGAAGAGTATGCAAAAAATAAAGAATTAATTGGTGATGCTAAAGATAAATTAGTGACCGCGCTTCAAGATAAATGGCAAGAAATGGAAGAGGCGTATTTGGAGGAAGAGAAAAAAATTGAGAAAAAGAAATAAACTTACAGATTAACGAAAAATATATGGAAAATAGAAAGAAAAGTGTGGCGTCAATTGCCTTGGCTGCGCTCGTAGGCGCTATCATAATTAGTGGCGCAATTTATTTGTGGAGAAATAATTCAGCCAATGTACTAATCGTGGAGCAAGATACTGCTTTAGCCGCTGAGGCTACTGCGGTTGACATCTCGCACGATAATATAATTGTTGTATCTAACCCGCTTCCCAATGCCGTTGTCGCCAGCCCGCTTTTGATTGAAGGCAGAGCCCGAGGCACCTGGTTTTTTGAAGGGTCATTTCCGATTAGTATTATTGACGCGAATGGCAATATTATGGGACACTATTATGGAACGGCCGAGGGTGAGTGGATGACAGAAGATTTTGTGCCATTTCATGCGACTTTAAATTTTTCCGCGCCAACAACTAATTGGGGCACATTAATTTTGGAAAATGATAATCCGTCCGGGTTGCCGGAAAATAAAGATGAAATTCGCATTCCAGTTATGTTTGAAAAAACAATGACGGTGACGATTATGGTTCCGGAAAATGAAGAACTGTATCAGACACAAATGACTGAATTTGTGCAAGTGGGTGGAGTTGATCCGCTTGAGACGACAGTATTTATCAAAAAAGAAATTACCGTTCCGAATTCAACTGATATTATCAATGCAAGCGCGCGAGCGGCGGCATCAGAAATTCCGCATGGAGGCGGTGGTAGTGGTGAAACCAAAGTAGCGTATTTAAAAGTACAAGACACCACGGCCTATGTATTACTTGATATTGATTTAGATGGCTGGGCCGGTGTTTCGGTGAGCACGGCGATTATTCATCCACTCGTGGAAAAAACACTTTTACAATTTCCGGAAATAAATCGGGTAGAGTTTGGTTACGCGCCGAGCGTTACGGCCACTATGGTGCCAATTGATAAAAATTTTAAAATTACCAATATTGGCAACGGCCGGAAATTAGGCGATGTCGTGATGTCGGTTTTTCCGATTTATGCTTATGGTTGTGATACCTATGGCGACAAAAGTGGCGTGACTTTAAAATATTCCAAAATTGACTTCTTCGCGATTAAAGATGAAAAAAATTCACCCACAGTTTTGCTCGGTACTACCCCAGGCGGTAGTGCTGGTAGTAATGAGTGTGATTTGACAGTCGACGAGAACTTGTTTAAATCAAGAATAGAATCGGGTAAATATAACATTTGGGCGGTCAGATATATTGACGCTAAACCAGACAAACGTACCATTGATGTAAAAACAATCGTTGGTAAATAGCAACCCGTCGTTTGTCATTCCCGCGAAAGCGGGAATCCAGTGGCCAAGGGTTGACGCTGGATCCCAAATCAAGTTGGGGATGACAGATTAAATGATTGGTGCTATTTGAAGATAATAATATACTAAATAATATTTTGTGAAAAAGAAAATAATTATTTTAGTGATAATTATCACGGCAGTAATTGGCGGGATTTTTGTAATTGGCGGGCTTTTTGTTAAAGGTGTTTTTTGGTATCAAGTACAGGCCGCCGAGCGCAAATTTTTACAAACGCAAAATCAGGCGATTGAAGATATTATTAATTTTCGTCGAGAAACCGCGACCACCACGGAGACGGCTGATTTGTTCGGTGAAGATAAAATCGCGCAGATATTATTTATTGGTCTTGATAATCGCGTAGGCCAAGAAAATGGTCATTGCGACGCGATTCAACTAATTACCCTAGATAAAAACACCGACACTATTACCATTACCGCTGTACCGCGTGGTACTTATTCTTCGCTACCGCCGGGTAAGGGTGTTACTTCTTCGGATTATTATGTTTCCAATGCCTGCTGGTTAGGCGGGTTGCAATATGGTATTGATCAAATTGAAAAAATTCTCGGTGTTAAAGCTGATTATTTGGTAACGGTAAATTTTTCGGAGACGCTCGGGATTTTTCGCTATTTACATTTACCAACGACCGAAACTTTGCAATGGCTCCGCAATCGTCATGGGTATGCAATTGGCGAACCGCAACGCGCGCACAATCATTCTACGTTTATTAAACAGATGATGATCAAATTTGTGCCGACAAAAATTAGTAAAATTGATGAAGCTTTGCAATATCTTGTTTATAAAATAGTTAAAACTGACATGTCTTTTGCACAAACCCAAGATATTTTAAAAGCGGTCTCGACGATGGACATTGTAGATTATCCAGAAAAAATTCAACTCTCAATGCGCCCGCTTTATAATGTGGCTGATATCCCATATGATTCCGAACACATTGCTGAATATTTGGATGCTACGCTTGGGCCAATAAAACATTTACTTAATGCTGATAGTTACAATGGTTTGTCAGGCGAAACTGTGCAGGCCAATTTGTTGGCAATAATTGAAAAAAATAAAAACAACGCGGATTTTGTCGCGTGGGCATATGAGAATAATCTTTGGTTACAAATTGAAGATGATGATAAACGCCTGTTAGTGCAATACGATTTATTAAATTCGTATTTGTCGTCATTGCCAGATAAAACAGAACGCGAAGCAGTGATAGCCGATTATATTCTAGAAATGGAAAATCGAGGCGAGTTAATTTGGAAGGAAAAAGCGCGCGTGGATTTGGCGGAGGAATTGGGGTATTCAAAGCAATAAACAAGCAAACACTACAACAATTAAACACAAAATAAAAAATAACGGTTGAGCCGTTATTTTTTTAATTCTAAATATATAATTAATGATATATATGTAATGGGCACCAAAAACAACCCAATCCAAAAACCAATAAAGCCGGTAGCTTCGTAACCCACCTTTTCACCAAGCACAAAACAATTATGACAGCCATTATCATTACAGCACATCGGAATAAAGGTTGTTGATATCAGTCCAACCATTAACCCGATAATCGCGCCAGCGGGGATAGACAAAAGAATCGTCACAATTAAAAAAATTGTTTTATTTTTCTTTGATAAGTTGTGGTAGTATTGGAGCATGGTGAAAGGTCTGTATTTAAAATTTATTATAACATTGTTAAATCTTTTCTAATTTTTATTCTGACATGCTCTAAAAGCTCCCGCATACGTTTTTTGTATTCTTGTCCACTGACGCCGGCTACATAACTTTTAATATCTATTCCGAATGCTTCTTGGAAAAAACGAGATTCTGCTTCTGATATGATCTCAAATCCATTTTCATCTAAGTTTATGATTATTTTTTTGTCATTTCTGCATTCTTTTAGAATTCTTCTTAATCTAGCAGAATCTATCGGTTCGAGTTTTAATCCGTATCGCTTATATTTTTGAAGAAGCAGGTCGTAAGCCGTGTCTCTTTCTGGTTCTAATTCTTGTATTTTTATTTCATGCATATAAATGTTAAATTATTTTAGCTAGATATATATACCAATTTATTGATTTTTAACCTGACAAAAAATAAAAATAACGTAATTTTAATTCATAATGATAATACTGAATATCTTATATTTTACCCCCAATTTAACCACCCGTCAAATCAAATTGCCTAAATTTATGGCATTTGGGTCGTTTAAAAATAGACACCTCTATGGAGAGTGCTATAGAGGTGTCTTTAGCATATGCTAAATTTAAATAAAAATCCGCCAAAAGCGGAAAAAAGAAAAGGGGATGGGGTGGTGGTCAGCGCGAGCGCAGACTACCACCCCGGTATCATCGGAAGATGTGTGTGGAGGATAAACCCCCAGAGTTTGCCCTTCGTGGGCGGCCAGCCTGATGAGAGGCAAACTCTTTTACACCTTCCAAATGGTGTGTTTGGTAGTCTGGTTAAGCCAAACAACGACTTAAACAAAACTTACCGAAACACTGTTTAATTGACAAATATTTATCAGCTAAGCAGTATTTGAGATGGTGAACATCTCTTTTTTATAATATCACATTTGTGGTTGGTGTCAAGCTGTGTCGGATTTATCTGGGCTCAAAATATCGAGTGCCTTTTTGAATTTTTCTTCATTTGTGCACCAATAAAGCGACGTCAGGTCTCCCCCTAAATCATGCATGCCCCCTATATGTTTTATTCCTATGGATAGTTTTGCTAGCCTCAACAACTCATCTTCTGAAATCTTGCATAAAAGAGTCCAAACTCTTTTTTTATTTTCTGACAGATCTTCAAAAATTTTAAGGCCTCTCGGCATAATTATTCTTTGTAATGATTCAATGTCTTCCGTTGTGACTTCGCCAAGTCTTTCAAGTATAGACATGAGACCTATGCTATCTTGTTTTTGTGAAGGTAATTCATCCATAAAATTAATTTAATAATAATTCTTACCAACACCTATATTTTACCCCACAAAACAACACTAGTCAAATTAAAATAACGCCTAAATTCAGGATGGTATGTGTAAAAATTAATAAAAAATTATCATTCAATTCCCAATCGCGTCTTCAGCTTTTTAACAATTTTATCAACTTCCCAATCGGCCTTTATCAAATATTCAAACGCGCCGTCTTTTAGTGCCTCGTCTACCTTAGCGGAGTCACTAATATTAGTAAGAATTGTGATGCAAACATCTTTACCCCATTCATTTTTTCGAATTCTTTTTAGCGCGGTTAGTCCATCCATTTTTGGCATGCGGATATCCATTAAAATACAATCAGGATGATCACGTAAGGCAAATTCTACCGCTTGTTCGCCGTCGGTGGCTTTAATTACTTCAAATCCGGCTGCTTTAATTGAATCAGCCATTGCTCTCATCGTCGCTGGCTCATCTTCCGCAATTAAAATTTTCTTTTTCGTTTTTTCCATAGTATTTAATTAAAATTAATAAATTTTTTAGATTGGTATGGTAAAATAAAATGTACTTCCCGCGCCTTCTTTGGAAAATACTCCAATTACACCATGGTGTGATTCAACAATTCCTTTGGCAATGACCAATCCCAAGCCAGTCCCTTTCATTCCGGTAAATTCTAACACTGGATCAATTTGGGTAAATTTATTAAATAATGTAGAAATTTTATCAGCAGCGATTCCGCGTCCAGTGTCAATAATCGGAATAATTATGCAATCAGGTAAATTTTCTAATTCGGCAATATTATTAGTTGGTGCCCATGCGATGCAGGCACCATTTGCTTCTTTTTTTATTTCCCCACCTTTTTTATGTAAAAAAACACCAATAGTTACTTTTCCGCCAGCGAAAGTAAATTTAATCGCGTTGGAAATTAAATTATTTAAAACCTGCCCAATTCGACTATAATCAAATTGTATCTCCGTCGGTATTTGCTTGTCAATCACAGAGTCAAGCATAATTGTCGCTACTTTGGCGCTGGATTGAAAAAACTGTTCTGACTCTGTAATTAATTTTCTTAAATCATTTGGAACTGGTCGAACTTGGAATTTGCCTGATTCTAATTTTGCAACGTCCAGTAAATCGTTGACCAAGTCCAACATGTTAGAAGAATTTTGGTGGATTAAACCGTAATATTCTTTTTGAGTTTGTTTGTCTTTGACAATATCGCCCTTTTCTAAAACCGTCACCATTTTTTTAATACCATCAAGAGGGGATCGTAATTCGTGCACCATCATTGAGGTAAAATTTTTGCGCATTTTTGTTAGTTCTTTTTCATGAGTAATATCATGAAAAATTACTACTGCGCCAATAATTTCTTCACCTTTAATTCCCAAACTACTTTTGACTGGTGAAACAAAAATTTGATAATAGCGCTCGTGCAGTGGCACTTCTTCGGTGATGAGCATTTTGTCTAGTTTTACACTTTCCTCCAACTTACCGCGAATATCAAATTTACCCTCCAAATGATCGATAAAATCAAAAATAGTAATATCTTTTTTATCCTCAATTCCAATCGTCTTGCGCACTGCCGGATTAGCCACGACTACGCGATAATCTTTGTCGGTCATTACCACGCCCTCGGTCATGCTTTCTACCATCGCGTTTAATTTGCCCTGTTCGGTTTTGATAACTTCTTGCAAACGGGTGACCGCTTGCGACGCCTGTTGAGTGATTTTATACAAAATCGTGGTTTCTTCTTCCTTATATAAACCGACTTTGGTGTCCGCGACAGTCAATACGCCGACAACATTACCGGCGATGACCAGTGGAATATTAAAAAAAGAACGCACTGGTTCTTCAACTTCGTCCACCACAATTGCTCCAACCAGTACCTCGTCAATTTGATCATTTTTAAATTCTTGATTTAACAGCGCCGACAACGAATTCATCATCCGATTTTTTACATCATCAATAAATTTTCGCGATACTGATTCTTCCAGTTGAACTTTAAAAATAATTTTTTCCGGTTGTAACAACATGTACGACACGACATCGTATTCAATAAATTGATGTAGCGAGCCAGTAATGATGTCAACGATGTTTTGGACATTTAAAGAATACCCGATGCGGTCGCCTAATTCTTTTAAAATTGCCAGTTCATACATTCTTCGCCCCATTTCTTGTTCTTTTTTGGAAAATGTCTTTTTGAGTTGTTTTGTTTGTATAAACAAAAATAATCCAACGCCAAAAGCTAGAATCGCTACTAACGAAATTATAATAACTAAAATATCCATTTAATTATTAACTAAATTCTTAGTTTTCTGAAAGTTTTTTTGCTTCGTTTCCGGCTTTAACCAAAACCTTCAGGCTCCAAACAAAAGTGATAAACCATGCAAAAAATATTGGCAAGACCACCCATACACCAGTGTTTTCATCGGCATACATGAGAGCCGTGGCAACAATCCCAAGACTGTACATACCAACAAGCATACTAATCACCAAAACCTT
>Ga0208246_1001112_pt1 | contig 16422 bp, 21 predicted proteins | sample RifOxyD2_FD_184039 | JGI IMG/M metagenome (GOLD analysis project Ga0208246, IMG submission 184039) | Soil microbial communities from Rifle, Colorado - Rifle Oxygen_injection D2 (SPAdes) | ecosystem: Environmental > Terrestrial > Deep subsurface > Rock core/Sediment | place: Rifle, Colorado... | reverse complement strand
CAGCACTTACACCCAAAACAATATAAGCACTATCACTGTAAAACCTTTCAAATTTTCCATACTCTTTTTTATGTTCACTCTTAGGCTCTTCTTTTTTACTATGACTTTGCTCTTTATAGTTAGATTCACTTTTTGTTTCTTCTTTATGATAACTTTTTTGTTCTTTTTGCTTTGGTTCTTCATAAAATTTTTGATGTTTTTGCTCATAACTATACTCTTGATAGTTCTCTTTTTTAAAACTAAAAGTAGTAAAAAAAGTTTTTAGCATAATATAAGCAGATTTAATCCAATTTATAAATCTTATTATTTTATAGTAGATAGTTACAAAGAAATAGTAGGTATTTGTAGTCATCATCTTAACTGTTTGAATTATGTCTTTTATAAACTGGATGATAAATCTTAGTTGCGGAATTAAAAGACCTAAACCAACTAGCATTTTTGTATCATATATTATGCTTGTACTATGCATCGTAAATAGCATATAAAGACCAAAAAATGAGTACAGCAGATGAAAAAACAGAGTCTGGGCTTTTTTTGAAAAGTAAAACGGTATGTAAAATAAGATTGCTACGGATATGAAGTTTGATAAATTCATATTTGATATTTCACTTGAAAGTTGTACGAAAAATCCTATCTTTTCCATTTTTACCACTCCACTTTTTCTAAATCAACATACTGCACACTGTCATAACGGTTTACACCGTTAATCTTATAAGGCTTCATTTTTGAAAAACCGTTGTACATCATATCTTTATAATAAGGTTTGATACTCATTTTTAGCGGATGTTTATTCGCATATACAAACAGTGCTTCATTATCTTTCATGGTTCTAATCTCACTGACATTCATTACAGCTTCTTTGTCATAGTAATTTCTACCGTCAGCTTGTCTTTTGAGAGTTTCTTTGTATCCAAACATCTTTTCTAAATCAGAGGCTAAATCTAAATCAGCACCGCTGTATATAAGTTTAGAAGCAATACCACCATCTAAGATGGTCTTTGCTTCGTTTTGAGAATATTGTTTTATGAGTTGGTTAATGTTTTGCAGTATGATAGAAATAGATACATTGTACTTTCTGATAGTTGTTATGATAGATGAAAATCTCGGTATATTCATATTACCAAATTCATCCAATAAGCAGTACAAATGCAAATCTTTTGCAGTTGGCAGCTTATCCATCATCACATTAAAAAGTTGTGAATAAAATAGGTTTAATAAAAAGCTATATTGCTCTTGATATTGCTGTTCAATTTTTATAAAAACCACTGATTTTTCTTCTCTGAACTTTTTAAAATCTATAGAGTGAGAATATGTCAATTTTTCTAAATTATCATTTATACCAATAGGACTAAGTGCGACACTGGCTGTTGATATAAAACTTTGTATAGTCTTTTCATTACCACTTATAAACCCTTTGTACTCTGAAAAAGTTTTATCATCTGCATATCTTTTTATAAACTCATCAAGTGGCTCTCCAACTTTTCCAAAGTTATTGAGCATATATCTAACATTTGCTAAGTTCATGTATCTCTTATCATTAGTCTCATTTAAAACTTTTATCAAAATTGATATAAAGTTTTTCGCTCCGTCACTCCAAATTTTATCCTCTGCTTTTGTGCCTTTTAAACCTGATGAAGCAATAAGAATTTCACTAAGCATATCAATACTCATAGAGTCTTTTGCATATTCTAATGGGTTATATCTTATAGATTCATCTAAATTCTTTGGATCAAGAACATATATTTTAAAACCTTGATTATGCAAATAAGCACTGGTTTTATCATATATTTCTCCGCTTAAGTCTGTAATTACCATAGAGCATTTTTGAGAGGCTAATTTATAGATATTTGGTAGTACATAAGAGCTTGTTTTACCTCCACCAGTTCTACTAAAAAGTGCGAGATGGTTAAAACTCTCTTTTGCGGATAATCTTTTGGATTTTCCATCAACCAAGAGTCCATCATTAAATCTTGAAAAAGTTTTAATTTCATCTTGTTTACTCATCATACCATTACCCTTAATGGGTGGCTGTGAGAAAAATGAAAATAACAATGAAAGAGGATTTAAAAATCCAATTCCTAATTTTCTAAATAAATTATTCATACCGATAAACATAATTATTATAATAAAAATAAGTGCTAAAAATTCCATAGTAACCTAAGTGCTAAAAAAGTTTTTTTATTGTATCTTAAAATCTTTTATAGCCTTGTTTAGATAATTTTCATCTTTCTCTTGAATAGCCTCTATCATCTTTGGCTTGTTGCCGTCTTAGTTCTCTTTCTTGTATTTTCTCTAATTTTTTTAGTAACTGCTGATACTCTTTTTCAAGCCCTAAAGTCTTAAATCTATAGTTCTTATCTTTGTAAGTAATACCTTGTGTATTTCCTCTTGTATAGATTTCATAGCCCAAAGATTTTAAGTGATTTTTTATATAAATACTTGAAGTGGCTTTGCTAAATGTATCTCTCAAATTATCTTTTAGCACTTCTTTAATACTTTTTGCACCTCTATTTTTTAGCTCTTGTTCGTTTTGTTTCTCTTTTGAGAGGTCTTTTTTATCTTGATAAAAAGAGGACTGTTTCAACTCTTGATATTTTTGATTTTTGTAGTTCTCTAGTCTCTGTTGGATTTGTGAGAATTCTTGTTTTGATAGCCTTATTCTTTTATTTCCCTCTATCTCATTGGCACTTATCATTAAATGTAAGTGCATATTATTTTTATCTTCGTGAACAACTCCAAAAGCTAAATGATTTTCGGCTCTTTGATAAAGATATTTATCTGCCATATCAAGAAGTATCTCTTTTTGCTTCTCTAAAGACAATTCATTGGCTTCAAGTGATAAGACTTCATGATACATATAAACTTTGCCTCTAGCATCTCTTAAGTGCCTAGAATTCTCATAAAATTCATTCACAAATTCTTTTTTGTCTTTAGAGTTGGCATAAGTATTTCTTGAAAATGTAAAAGAGGATTTATCACGAGTTAGATACTCATAGAGTTGCGAAAAAGATGTATTTTTTCTGCTCATGGATTTTATTATCATGATTTAGGTTTTAGAGATAAAATTTTTAAACTCTTCTTCATATTTTCTGAGGCTATTAATGAGTATATTTATATCAATCATTTCATTCATATTTGTTTTATGAGCGATTTGATTGATATTATTTGCTATCCCTCTTGATATGCGAATATAGTCATTAATAAACTCTTTTTGCTCGAAAGATAAAGTTTTAGGAGTGGAATTATTTAAAAAAGCTGTGATTATGCTTTTAGCATAAGAATTCGTTTTTAAATCTAAGTACATTGCTCTTTTTCTGAGTTCATCGAAAAAAGCAACACTTAGAGGAAAAGTCACAATTTTATTTTTATCATTGTAACTTTTCTTATATTTCTCTTGGTAGTCTCTGTTTTTCATAGGTTTTTACTTTATATTATAAAGTTTGTATAGTATGAGTATAGTATTTTGCTAACTCTAAGAGTGGATAGGCAACATCGCCTTGACCTTGTTGTATATATCCACAACCTAAACCAGCTCGTCTGAGTCTATCAAGAGTTGATACACTTAAACCAGTTTCTCGTGACATCTCTTTTTTTGAGATGGCTATTTTTTTATGCTTTGCATATAAAGCCTCAAAAGTTATCTTTTCTTCGCTACTCATAATAGACTCCTTAATTGATATACAGTAAGTATAAAGTATTAAAACTTATAAAAATATAATAAATACTAAGTATTAATCATAAATACATAGTGAAAAATAGATTTGAGTAGATTTAAGCACTTTATATATATTAATAAAGTATTTATACTTAGTAATATATAATTTTGCATAAAGGAAAATTATGAGTATTGAAGATAGAAAAAATAGAAGTGTTGGAAGACCTCCACAAGAAGACCCATCTCAAAAAAGAGAAAAAAAAGTTATGCTCTCGCTTACAGAAAGTGAGTATGAATATTTGCAAAAAATGCAAAAGACATTAAACCGTCCAACTTTGACTTCGACCATTTTATATTTTATGGAACGAGGTCAAAAAGCAGTTAGGGAAGATTTTAGTAGGGAGAGGTAAGTAACAACTTACTAATTTTGTAATTTGTGATACAATATGTTCCATGAGAATATATGTATTACCCTTAATAATAATTTTACTTTTGTCAGGATGTGCAAAGGTTTCTACTGCAAGTGTAGGAGAGAACGACTATATAAAACTTGATAGTGAAAACAGAGCTATAGTAATCATTAAAAATGATAATAATATGAGTAAATATAAGGTCTGCTCTGAACCTTTTCCTGATGCTATTGCTACAGTAGCTGCAAACATTGCAGGAAAATATAAAGATGTCAATGCTAGTATAGGTTTCCAACGGTATATTATAGATACATATAGTAGCTTAAAAACTGAAAGAATTTTAGAAAAATCCTTACACAGATTATGTGAACTGTCAATTAATACTGATCTTAGCCCTACTGATATTAAAGAAATGTATCTTCAGGTAATGCAAGTTGCTCAAACAATTGCTTCGGCAGAATTAGCAAATGAAAATACTAAGCAAACAGAGGCAGTAAAAGGTATTGTTGAAAATAAAGATATATCAAGTGCTGACAAGCAAAAATTTTTTAAATATTTATATGAAAATAATATTTATCCTACAATTTTTGATAAATATGGAAATCCCCAAAGTCCTATAATAAATTTAAATCCTCAAAAATAAGAAAGATTCTATTCTACTTAATTAAGGGTTTTTAGGGATAGGATGAAATCCTAATTTCCCTGAACAAGTTTAGCACATTTTCTATCAATTCTTAAGAATTCTAGAAAATGTGCAAACTTGCTATAGCCTTTTCAAAGCTATATATTATTCTTAAGAACTCTGTGGAAATGCTACGAAAATAAGAAAGAACATAAAGCCGATAGTGATTAAACTTTTGATTGGTTCTTGTTTTACATAAGGCACTTTGAAAAGGATAAATCCACTTATCATTCCTATAATTGTTGCTATGAGTTGATTTAGACCAAAAATAAAAGTTAAAAGCATTGAGATTAGTATAGATGAGAAAAACCATATAAAACTATAAACTAAATATAGATATAAAAAGTATCCTAAACCTCTGGCAAAATTTGCTTGTTTCTGTCGTTCATATTCTTCTTGTCTTCTTAAATCTTCATAGCTATCTTTATCTGAATTATTAAAAAACATAAACTACCTTTTTGAAAATAATAGCATATGATACAAAAAAATTATTGTTTTATTCAACTTCATTTTTTGAATAAAAATTTAAAATATTGTTTTTTAATTTTTCTAATTTAACAGCATTGCTGTCATTAATATCCCAAGTAGGATTTTTGAATCCTAAAATATCTCATTTATTTCATCTAATAGTTTTCAAGTTGATTTTATCAATAATTATGAATCATGTTTTTTGTCTATAAAAAGAATAAACTTTAGGTTTTTTAGTGATTAAAGTATCCATAAAAGAGTTTTTCTCTTGTTTGTAAGCCTCAGTAATAATATGCTCAATAATATTAATAGCACTCGTTCTATAATTACATAAGTTGTCTAAATCATTGATATAAAATGTGTGATTTAATAAGTCATAGTAGTAAATAAAATAAGTTCATTCTCAAGTTGATGTAGAGTTAGAAACATAAACTGCTTTCATAACTAAATCTTTTTTTCCAGTTTTGATTTCAAGTAAATCACCAAATATATTGCTTTTCATAGGTTTAAATTTTAAATAATAAAAAATGTACTTAGTCGCGACCGAGTACATTTAAGCATATTCAATAATTTTTTACTAAAATTTGAGATGGTGTTTTTATGATTTTATTGTGGAATATTTAAAATGAAGTAATCCGCATTACATCTATGTTACATCTATATTACTTTTTGCTTACATTAGAAAAAAGTAATTAGCTAATCTTGAAAACAAATCGTGACTTTTAAATATATTCTAATAGATGATGATTAAAGTCTTGCATTTTACTAAAAGCAAAGACTTTTTTTCCTAAATCTTTTAAACTAGCACCTATATGATAAATCTCTTTATTATCAATTATTAAAAATCTATCGTGAAAGTTCTTATTTGTTTTTAGAGATATAGCCTTGTATTGTGTATTATATTTCTCTAAATCTAATTTTAATGCTTTTGTGATTGTATGAGTATGGATAGTAATATCTACATTTTGATTTTTACTAAGTAAAAGTAAAGTTGTATCATCAATATAATTATCAATGAGTACAATACTATTTTTAGCTTTTCTTATTAAATCTGATACAAAATTATGGGCATCAAATATTTGTCCATTGTAAAATATACCTTGTGACTGTATGGGATTTTTTTCTTCTATGGCTTTAAAGATTTTATCAAAATTTGTATTCGTTATGAGTTGGTTTTGTTCTAGTATCTCAAGTCTTTGAAATACAGAAGCATTTTGAGATATGAATTGTCTCATATTAACAAATGCTCTAATAATTTCAATACTTATTTCTATAGCAATATCACTCTTTAAAATAGAACTAAGCATAGATACACCTTGTTCCGTAAAAGCATAAGGAGATCTTCTTAAACCCATCTTTTCAGAATTGGAAGTCACAAATTGTGACCTCCAATTATTTAGTTCATCTTTTGTAAGTTGAAACATAAAATCTTTAGGAAATCTTTTAATATTCCTTTTTATTGCTTGATTAAATACTTTTGTTTCTACACCATAAAGCTCTGCTAAATCTCTATCTAGCATTACTTGTGTATTTCTAATAGTGTAAATTTTTGATTTTATATCTATATTTGTTGTAGTTGTAATTTCTTGCATAATATTTTTTACCTTTTATTATTGGTTAAGATTATATAATAATTTATTTGTAAATCAATAAATTATTCTTAACTTTGACAAAATCATTCTTAAATAATATTTCATTTTGTCATAGTTAACTTGAGGTCACAATTTGTGACCTTAAGAAATTATCAGCTTTTGAGGTTCCAATTTGGCACCTCAAGTTAACTACACTTCTTTTAGAACACTACCGCACTTCGTTTGTTGACTCATCCACGACTTACTTCATTGCATTTCGTAAGCTTTCGCGGTGAGTAATAATTTAAGCACTAAAAACCTCTTTAATCAAATCGTGCCTTCTGCTCGGTATTAAGTGTGCATACCGCAAAGTCATATCAAGCTTTTTATGTCCTAACTGCTCTTTAATTTGTAAAATATCAGCACCGCCTAAAGCCAACCATGAAGCATGGGTATGTCTTAGGCTATGAGTTGTTATTCTATACTTATTTATGGTTTTATTACCTATAATAAGTTCATCTACTATTTCTTGCCATTGCTTTGGCATCTGTAGTCGTTGTTTTAAATTTGAAGAGGGAAATATAAGGTTTGATATTCTTTCTAAGCTAAAGAGTATATTATATACTCTATCACTCATATATACATATCTTGCATTACCTTTTTTAGTAGCCTTGAAATATATAAGCCTATTCGTCATATTTATATCATTCCAATTTAGAGAGGCTATCTCTATGAATCTTGCTCCAGTATCCAATAATATTGTTGTAAGGTTATATAAAGAGTCGTTTTCATCTTGTAGTTTTTTTAGTAGATTTGTAGCTTGTTCTTTTGAAAGAAAAGCTATTTTTGAATTATCTGGTTTTGGTATTTTTACTATACCACCACTCAGGGGATTAGTATAGTTTTTAATTAACTCATTTTTTAGTGCATGATTTATTATCTGTCTTGCTACTGCAAACATATATTCAACTGTTCTAATTGATAATATTTTTAGCTTTTCTTGTTTTAAATCTTCAAAATCTTTAGGCTTGATATCTACTACATTTTTATTATGAAAACTTACTAAATGATTCTTAAAAAATTGTTCATCTTTGCACCATGATTTTTTATTTCCTTTAGCCCATATAATATAGTCGTTATATATATCTTTAAAGGTTGTTTTTGTCTTTTTCTTTTTACTAATTAATGGATCTTCTCCTAATTGGATTTTATGGACTATTTCATTTCGTTTTTGAAAACAAAAATGTTCATTGATACCTTTAGACTTATCACCGATTTTAGCTCGTTTAAGTTTATTGGTTTCATCTTTGTATGTGATATAATACGAAATATCGCCATTCATTTTTGTATAAAGCTGTACAGAGGCTCCATATTTCTTTGAATTTACATATGCCATTTTAGTAACCTATTAGTAACCATATTTTGAAAAGTATGATTTTATTTATATAAATTTGATTATATCATAAAGCATTAAATAAGTCCAATATATAGGGCTTTAGAAGAGGTTTAAAGAGGTTTGATTAGACTTTAAGAAATGTGAAAAAGTGCCTTTTAAGAGACTGTTAATCACTTGGTCGCTGGTTCGAATCCAGCATTCGGAGCCATCCCTTTTTAATCCCCTAAAATACGAACTTTCAGAAGATTTACTTTCTTATTGTGTCCAAAGTGTGCCTAAAAAAGAAGCTCTTTTAACATCTTCTCTTTTTCGATACTTAGCGTACATCTGTAAAGTCATAGATGAGTCTTTGTGACCTAACATATTTGATATCCAAAGAATATCCTCGCCATTTTCAAGCATTATTGTTGCGAATGTATGCCTTGTATGATAAATAGGTCTGTACTTAAAACCGCACTCTTTTAGCACCCTCTTCCAATCGGTATCTCTTATGCGTTTTATGTCATAAAAGTTCTCTTGATGTTCATTTAAAAAAACATAGCTCTTATATTTGCCAGTAATTTTGTACTGGTTTTCTAAGTAAGGAAGAAGTGAATCTATCATATCTTTTATGATTATAGAGGAGATATGAGCTTATTTATGCGGAATGGTGCCTGACACTATTTTTTTAGACACTATTTTTTGTCTTATGTTATGGAAACACTTTCTATATAGAGCGTTTCAGGAGCAATATCAATTTCATCTGACCATATTACTGTTCCAAAAGCAACTTTTGCTCTTTTAAAAAATCCTTTATCTTGTAAAATTTGAAATGGCTTTTTGTCAAAAAGAGGTTTACAATCAAACTCTTTTTTTTCTCCGTTTTCAAACTCTAAAAAAAGTAAATAATCATCTTTTGGTTTTACATTTATTACATCGATAAGCATTAAAAACTCCTATTTGAGAGGTTCTATTTTATATGGTTGTTCACCTGCAACTGCTAATTCCCAGTCGGCTACAAGTTCGTCTTTGTGTATCTCCATCCACGCTTGAACCAATCTTTTTTGTTTATTTGCCAAATTGCCTTCAAGCATTTCTGCATTTTCGATAGCAAATATAGCTTTTGCATCTTGGTATCTCACATGTATATGGGGCAAAGCATGTTGTTTATTATGATAATAAATCATTACCATAATTCCATAAAACATACTGATAGTCGGCATTAAAAACCCCTTTATTAATATAATTAATATAGCCAGTATTATAGCAGAAAGTGATTTATAAAGAATAAAGAAGTGATTTATAAAGAATAAAGAAGTGATTTTCAAGAATTTAACGCTATGTTAATATAAAAAAGTGGAGATTCATTCACAGTGGTATAATTTACACCCCTTTTTTACTTCAAAAAATATCAGCTATTTTCCAATGTTTTTTGTATGCTATATAAGCAACTACGGGTGCAATTAAAAGTGCAAGTGGAAAAAGAAATTGTAAATCATTCATTATATAAGTCCTTTAATTTTGTTTGTAGATCGCCAAGTTTTATTAAATTGGTAGATATACCCAAAACAGCTATAAAGAAAGCTATTGACGATAAAATCGTAACAACTGGATTATCAGCTGCTTCATTTACCCCATAAACCCATGTGCCTCCAGCTATTGCTAAAAATGCTATAAGCTTCTTGTTTGCAATATCGGCTTTTTTGTTTACGGAATGGTGCCTGACACCCTTTTTAAGCAGGAAAGAATTAAGATATAAATAAGAAAAGTCCTATTTATATTTAGGTGCCTGACACCCTTTTTTAAAATAAATCTACTATCTTCCAGTGTTTTTTGTAAGCTATATATCCAATAATTATAGCTATACCTAAAGCAATCGGAACTAGAGATACTATTAATTCATTCATCATAACTTAACTCCTTAATTTTATTTTTAAGACTAGACAATTCTTGATAATTTATAACTATTCCTATAGCCATTACTATAAAAATAAGTAACAATAGAATCCCTAAAATATACAATTCATCTTTAAGAAAAATAATAGAATATGAACCAGCACCAGCTGCAGTAGCTAGCAGAGGAATCATCTTTTTATGTACTATATCTGCTTCTTTGGCAATAATATCAGCTTTATCTTTTCTTTCTTGTAATGTCATAATAAGATTATATCAAAAAATGAAAGAAAAATAGAATAAAAAGATAAGGATGAATTTTTGAATAGAATCTGCATTATGCAAATAAAAGGCATAAAAGAGTGACACCCTTTTTTTGAGCTTATTTATGTAAAAAGTAAAGTAAGAGATATTTTTTAGTTTTTATTTATATTTGTGCGGTATAATTTTGCTAGTTGGGACAAATAGAGAGCTACGAACTCTCTATAAGCTTTTAATACAATCTTGTTGCTAATAGCATCAAGATAATAACAATTATGAGGACTAATCGCATTGTTATATCCTTTACTTAAAGGCTGACCCTGTCCCACCTTCTCCTTCACAAATACAATCAAACCAATCATAACCGCCAACTAGAACTGTAATTATAGCTGATACTTCTCTAGAACTTTACTAACTGCGGCATGACTTATATTTAAAAAATCTGCTATTTCACTTTTTGTATAGCCGTATTGATATGCTTTTTTTATGTTTTCGTCTCTGTTTATATCAGGGTCTTGTTCAAAAAAAGTCTCTAATCTTTTACTCAGTACTTTTAGTTTGCCATCTTCTTTGACTATTAATTTTGGAGATTTATAGACTATATCTATAGCATCTATATCCATCTCACTGCTGATATAATCTGCGTACTCATCATAAGTCATATCAAAAATCTTAGAGTTATTTAGAAGTTCATAGTAGTTGTGTTTATATTTCCATTGAAAAAAAGATTGGTACTTGTAGAATTCTACTTGTTTTACAATGGCTGCTTTTATGGGGTTTCTCTCTATGTATTTTGCTACTATCCAAAAGTGAGCATCATCAAAGAGAGGATAAGATTTGTACCTTCCTTGCCAGAGATGACCGCTTCTTGTGTACCTTTTGTTGAAATATTTGGAGTATTTATCGTTTATAAATTGAATAGCTTTTGAGAGGTTGGCTTGTTTGGTTTCTAGTAAGAGATGGTAGTGGTTTGTCATAAGACAAAATGCGTGTATGGTAATCTCATACTCTTTGGTAAGTTTGAGCAGTAAATCTAAAAAGAAATTATAATCTTCGGGTTCAAGATAGATAGCTCTACGCTCTACTCCACGGTTTATAATATGATAGTGTCCAGCTTCTTGGTATCGTTCTTTTCTTGGCATGTGGTATTGTAATAAATAATATATTAATATTTAATTAAGAAAAGTTTTAAAAGAGTGCCTGACACCCTTTTTGAGAGTGCCTGACACCCTTTTTGAGTGCCTGACACCCTTTTTGAAAGTGTTTTTATGATTATAGAGGAGATATGAGCTTATTTATGTAAAAAGTAAAATAAGAGATATTTTTTAGTTTTTATTTATATTTGTGCGGTATAATTTTGACCTAGTTGGGACAGATAGGGAGCTGGTAACTCCCCATAAGCTTTTAATACAATCTTGTTGCTAATAGCATCAAGACTATAACAATTACAGGTATGAATTGCATTGCTATATCCTTTGTTAAAGGCTGACCCTGTCCCACCTTCTCCTTCACAATATAATCAAACCAATCATAACCGCCAACTAGAACTGTAATTATAGCTAATAATATTTATTTTTTTTAAATGATGATTTTTCTAATGAGAAGTAGCGTTATGTTAAGCAGAAGCAAAAGATTAATAAAAAACTAAGAAAAGTTTCAAAAGAGTGCCTGACACCCTTTTTACAAATATCTTCTTTGTTTTTATATTTGCTATAAATGAGATTTAACATATCTTTTTAGAATTGACGAAAAGATATGTTAAATCTCACCCAAAAAAGGATGAGATTATTTATTTTTAAATTGAATAAATCAACCTAAAGAAATCACAGAGAAGTTTCCTTCGCCAAGTGCAGCAATACCAGTAGAAGTAATATTTGAAAGACCTACTAATTCTACAGAAACTGCATCAGCAAATTCTGCAGCAGCTGTACCCGTATCAGTCACATAATGCAATTGGAATTCTGAATCTGCTGAGTTCCAAAAACCGAAAATAAGTGACATGCTGTCTCCAACATCACCAGTGCCATCATCATCGATTGTATTCAATGCAGCTGTTACTGAAGCATAACCAGCAGCTGTTGTTATGATGTTAACTTTATTGTCAGCTACAGTTCCAGTAACTGTAATTTCATTATAATCAAATGCATTTAATGCAACTATTGTACCAGCTGTATTTGTTGGATCTGTATTAGCAAATACTACATCTCCAGCATCATTTGTCCCGTTTGTATCAAATAGTGAAGCATAACCATCAGCAGCAATATCATCAGCTGTGAACATAATTACATCTGTTGTGCCGAAATCTGTAATAGTATCTGCACCTTCAGTTTTAGCACTATATACATATGTGTCAACTCCGCCGTTACCAGTCATTTCATCTGCACCAGCTCCGCCATTGATTACATCAGCTCCTGTTGTACCAGTGATTGTATCTACAACAGCACTACCAGTCACTCTAATACCAGTTGCAGTGTCTAATGTGATATCAGAAAGGTCAATTGTACCACCTGTAGTAGCAGCTTTGACAGTTAATACATCATTGTCAGCATCAGCACCTTTTACAGTCATCTCTTTACCACTAATATTAGAAGCCCAAATAGTTGCAGTAGTACCAGTTTCGATACTTAATGTCTCAATTCCAGTGAATGTAAGTGTTGCACCAGTAGCGGTATAATCTTGAGCATCATTGATAACCAAGACATCTGTATCATCTGTATCTGCACTACCTGTTACAGTAACATTATCATCAGCCTCTGTAGTAACATCGATTGTATTTGTACCAGAAGATGTGAATCCTGCAAGACTTACAGTTGTTGTAGCTGCAGATGAATCAGCCAATGTTACACCTAATGTGTTAGTACCAATATCTAAGTTACCTGTTACAGTGATAGACTCTTGAGCAGCAGCACCAGTAATAGTGATAGCGTCATTACCGATTCCACCTGTTAAAGCCGCAGTAAATGCAGTTGAAGTAGTCGCTGTAGCGATTGCAACCGTATTGTTTTGTAATTCAGAAACAGCAAGAGTAACAGATGTTTTTGCAGTAATATCACTACCAGCCCATGTAACTCCACCTATTGTATCACTTACATCTACATTAACATTTACACCTGAAAAAGTTGAAAGCGTTACAGCATCTGCAGTTCCATCAAGATCTACAGTAACATTTCCTAATGTAGTAGAAACAGCACCAAGTCCGAATGTTCCAGTTGAGCTATTTGTAACAGTAATATCACCTGTTGCATTTACAGCGCCAACGCTTACATCACCACCTGTACCTGTTGTAGTTAAAGTAACATTTTTACCTACAGTAGTTTGGTTAATACTTGTAAGTGTTACATCACCAGTAACATCAGAAGCATTTACAGTAACATCATAACCAGCACCTACATTTACAGTACCAGCAGAAAAACCACCTTTTAATCCAGATGCATTAACAGTCATACTATAAGCATTGTCTCCACCAAGATTACCAAATGATGCAGTAGAAAGACTTCCAGCTGTAGTACCAGCACCAGCTACTGTTAGGTTTGCGATAGCTACCATGTTAACACCAGTATAAGTACCCTTATCTACAGTGATAGTAGCTACTTGAACATCTGACAAATCTGATCCCGTCATATCAAATGTGTTTCCTGAAGTAAGCGTTAATGTTTCAAGTTCAGTAGCTTGAAGATTCATTGCACCTGCAGTTGTACTATTTGTAATAGTTGCATCTAATGCTGAAGCAAGCGTAATAGCTCCAGTTGCAGTAATTTTACCTTGAATATCAGCTGTAAATGATGTAGCATCAGCAGCTGTCAATGCACCATCAAAGTCTGTAATTTCTACTGGAGTAGAAGCACTATCTTTACCACTTGCAACATTCAATGTTACAGATGTTGCGTTGTCAGCTTGAATAGTATTTCCTGTTGTAGAAATATATGCACCAACATTAACTGTTAAATCAGATGTTCCTGTGAAGTTAAAATCAGCTGCTGATTCTTGTACAGTTTTAGCTGTTACTGAAGCTGCATCTGCAGTAAAATTCAATGTTGTAGCACCAGTATGAGTAGAATCTAAATCACCACCATCACCAGTAGCACCTTTAGCATTGATTGTTAAATCCCCAGCACCCATGTTTACAAGTGATGTTTTAGCAGTATTAGCAGCAACTGTACTTACTGTAGTAATTCCAGAAACATTTGTTCCAGAGAAATTTAATTGAGCAGTTGTTACGCCATTTAAAGCAAGTGTCTCAAATCCACTCATACCATATTGTACAGTACCACCGTTTGATTCAAGGTTTAATGTATCTGTACCATCTCCACCTGACATAGTGATATTAGCAACAGCTTTTGTTTCATCAAAAGTTACAGTGTCATCACCCGAACCTGTAGCAAATGTAGTTACTGAAGTAGCATCTGTAACATCTAAAGTAATGTCACCAGTTGATTCACTTGCATCAACAGTTGTAACTGAAGCTTCTACTTTAGTAATTTTCACATCACCAGCACCAGCCACATTGATAGTTTTAAGGTCACTTGCTGAACCATCAAAATCAAGTACATTGGTTCCAGTTGCATCAACATTAACTGTTTCAATATCGTTTAGAGTTACAGTTACTGCAGCTTCTTCGTTGGTTGAAGCAGTAGCAGCGTTATCAGCTGTACCAACATTATTTACAGTAAAAGTCATAGCATCAGTAGTAGCAGTAAGCTCTGCAGCGCCAGTAGCAAATGCAGTTGAGAAAGAGCCAGAAGCTTGATTGCTTAATGCAACAGAAGCAGTTGCTGCCATATCGCTTAAACTAACACCTGCATTTGTTGCATCGATAGTATAAGCTGTAACACCTGTGATACCTGTAGCGTCAAAAGTTCTTGCTACTGTACTAGCATTTGTAATAGCAATATTTTCAACATTTGAAACTGCACCTGTACCAGTCATACCTGTGAATGAAGAGTTCATAGTGATGTTCATAGTATCTGTACCAGCACCACCATCAATAATGTCTGTAGTGTCAAAAGTCTTAGCAGAAGTTAAAGTTGAAGTTACACCGTTGATAGTGTCATTATTAGCAGTACCAGTTACAGTCTCTGTTCCTGTAGTCAAACTTCCAGTTTGGCAATAAAAAGTAAACAAACTTTCCTTGGTATTTTTGGCTCTAAATGACCTTAAATAGGGAGTAATGAAAGTTTGATAGAGGAGTGCTATTTTTTATATAAATTCTTGCTGGCATATTGCTGGCAAAAAATGAATTATGAAATGTACAATTGAGGCTCTTTAAAGTACGACAATAAGGAAAATCATACAAAAAAAGTTACTGGCATATTGCTGGTAACTTAGTATGTTTTTTAGCTTATTTTAAGTTTTTAGGTTTGATTATTAGAGATGGATTTTTGGTATAATCATACTTAAGATTAAAAAAGGAGTTTGACAATGAGAACTGTAACTTTAAAAATTGAAGATGATTATTTTGATAAAATCATTTCTTTTTTAGAAATACTCCCTAAAAAAGCTGTAAAAATTGAACAGCAAGATGAAGAAAAAAAACTAAAAGAAATAGAAAAAAATATAATTTGTGCATTTGACGACATTAAACAAGGAAGAACTAAAAAAATTGGGACTGTTGCTTGAGTTCTCTTCTCGGTGTTATTATCGAGGAAACTGAAACTTTTGCCAAAGCTGTAAAACAACTTCAAAAACGATTTAAAAATGTAGAAACAGATTGTGATGAGTTTGTGCATAATATCAAGACTATAGACAATTTAGGTGTAAATTTAGGCAGTGGAGTTTATAAAGTACGAATTGCAAATAGTGATAAAAAAAGCGGTAAAAGTTCTGGTTACAGGCTTATCTCATATTTAAAACTTATTGATAACAAACTCTACCTTATGTATGTTTACGACAAAAGTGACCTTGGCACTGTATCTGAAAAACAAATAGACGCATTAATTAAAAAAACCATTCTTGAAAAAACAAATAAAGAATAAGTGCCAAAGTGGGTTATCCCACTCCAGCATTTGAATTTGACTTTATTTACGCACTCTTTTTACTCCTAGCAATATGCCGCAGTAGCGTACTTCTTCCTACTCTAAATCTATTGGCAACTTGTTGTGAGGTATTGT
>Ga0208246_1001106_pt1 | contig 16448 bp, 10 predicted proteins | sample RifOxyD2_FD_184039 | JGI IMG/M metagenome (GOLD analysis project Ga0208246, IMG submission 184039) | Soil microbial communities from Rifle, Colorado - Rifle Oxygen_injection D2 (SPAdes) | ecosystem: Environmental > Terrestrial > Deep subsurface > Rock core/Sediment | place: Rifle, Colorado... | reverse complement strand
CATTGTAGCAATTTTTTCATTTCCATATAAATGAGTCCTTAAATTTTCTAAATGTCGCACGGCATCATGTTGAGCGGAATCACGACCATCTGTAAATAAGTGCAGATAAACATTAGTAATTTTTTCACGATGTAACAAATCTAAAAGCGCATAGAGGTGTTCTGGACATGAATGAGCACTATTGTGATTGGACAACAACCCCATCAAATGTATAGAAGTTTTAAATTTTTTTACATGGTGTACCGCTTGTTCAAAAGCATTATTTTTGAAAAATGTTCCATCAACAATCGCGTCACTGACATACAAGCCGTCTTGTTTTACCACTCGACCCGCTCCCAAATTTATATGTCCAGCTTCACTATTACCTTCTTGCCCTTTAAACAAACCAACTGCTTCACCACTGGCCTGCAAGAGCGTATTTGGATATTTTTTCAAAAAATCAAAATAATTTGGCGCGTGTTCAGGCACAATTGGATCAAGAGTGTTGTCTTTTCTTCCAACACCCCAACCATCAAGAATTACTAATACCGTAGTTTTTATTTCCGGCATATTAACCTTCTAGTTCCATTTCAATTTCCATTAGACGATTATACTTTTCCACTCGCTCAGAACGAGAGAGGGATCCGGTTTTTATGAATTCTGAATTTACTGCAACTGCTAGGTCGGCAATAAATGTATCGCTGGTTTCACCACTGCGATGAGAAACAGCAACTTTGTAATTATTTTGTTTGGCTAGCGCAATCGCTGCCATAGTTTCAGTAACCGTTCCGATTTGATTTAATTTTATCAAAATAGCATTACCTACTTTTTGATCTATTCCCATTTGCAAGCGTTCAGTATTGGTCACAAACAAATCATCCCCTACCAGAGTAGTTTTACCTCCCAAATCTTTGGTAAGTTTTTGCCAATTTTCCCAATCATCTTCACTCAAACCATCTTCAATGGAAATAATAGGATATTTTTTTGTCCATTGTTTGTAGGTATCGATCATTTTATCCGCCGACCAGCCTTGTTTTTTGCTGACAAAATAATATTTTTTACTACGAAAAAATTCAGAAGCCGCAACATCCAAACCTAAAAATACATTTTTACCAGGAACCCAGCCAGTATATTTAATGGCTTCCATTATCACTTGTAATGCCCTTTCATTGTTTAGTAATTCAGGTGCAAAACCACCTTCATCACCAACCGAAGTCACGTACCCCTTTTGACTTAAAATATTGGCCAAAGCATGAAAAATTTGTGAACCCATGCGCACGCGTTCACTCATTAATTTGTGGCGCGGAATAATCATAAATTCTTGTATGGACAAACCATTGTCTGCATGACGCCCACCATTTAAAATATTCATCATTGGCACTGGCAAACGAAATTCTTTTTCTTTAATATCGTAAACTTGTCGTAAATATTTATAGAGTGGCATTTTTTTTGTTTCTGCTCCCGCACGAGCGGCTGCCATCGATACTGCTAAAATTGCGTTGGCACCCAAATTTGTTTTATTTTTTGTCCCATCCAATTCCAACATTTTTTTATCTAACCCTTTCAAATCTTCCACATCCAAACCAATCAAATTTTTGGCAATTGTCGTATTTACATTTTTTACGGCTTTCAAAACCCCTTTACCCCCATAACGTTTACCACCATCGCGCATTTCCAACGCTTCATGTGAACCAGTAGAAGCACCAGATGGAACCTTAGCAATACCAATCATACCATTTTCTAAAACAACCTTCGCTTCGACAGTCGGATTACCACGAGAATCCAAAATTTCTCGAGCAACTATTTGTTTAATTCGCATATATTTAGTATTTATTTATTAGCAATTATACCATATCAGGCAAATTAAAAAAAGAGGTTTTTACACCTCTTTTTTACGTCTATATTAAGGTAATATCTCGTAAGTAAGACTTACATTCATTACCACATCTTTACTGCCACTAGAAACAGAATCTGGGCCACCGCCACCTTCGGCTGTATTAAAAGACATCGCTTTCATTTGGTATACATCATTAGCACCTTCATATTCATTAAAAGAAACTACTGAGCCCAAACGAACACCCAATTTTTGTGACAAGTACAATGCTTTTGATTTTGCATCAGCAAGAGCTTTTGCGCGAGCATCCAATTTTAAATTTTCAGGATCATCAATTGTAAAGTTTAAACCACTCACTTCAGTCGCTCCATACTTGCCAGCCAAACCTAGAATAAGAGGTATTTTACTTAAATCTCTAATTTTAATTGTTAACTGGTTGGTAACTTTGTAACCAGTAAGCTCTTGTCCTTTTTGCTGAGTGTAATTATAATCTGGGTAAATTGTATAATTACTTTGCAAATCTTTTTCAGCTACACTTGAGGCTTTTAAATCAGCTGTTATTTGATCCATTACTTTTTTGTTATCTAACTGAGCTTTAGCCACATCTTTGTCGGTATTTGAATAACCGATAGTCGTTACCGCAATATCGTTGTTCCCACTAACTTTTCCATAGCCTGAAACAACTATCGTGCGCTCCATTTTGTCGGCTTTTCCAATATATGTATATTGTTTACCATTGTTTCGAATTTCCGTACCAATAAATACAATGACATAAACTAACAAAATTCCTACTAACGTTTTAATAAATCTTTTACCAAAACCGTGGTGTCCACAACCACTTTTCATTTCACAACCCATGTGACCATGACCTTCCATACTGCCACCACAGCATTCTTTCTTTGCTATAGGTGCAATAGTTGGGGTCTTTGTTATGACAGGCATAATAACTCCAATTGAACCAACAGCGTGCGCTGTTTGTTCAAATTATATTAATAAAACTATTTAAATAAATTTTTTAAACCAGGTAATTTTTTGCCACTTAAAAATTCTAACATCGCACCACCGCCTGTCGAAACCAAATCAATTTCGCTTAGTATATTGAGATGTCGTAATATTTCAACTGTCTCTCCTCCACCACAGACCCCAAACGCTTTGCCCTTTGATCGGCTGGCAAACAAATGTACTAAAGCATAAGTACCATGATGATAGGGCGCTTGTTCAAATCGCCCCATTGCACCATTCCAGATCAGTGATTTGGCAGTTTTCAAATACTTAGCAAACAACAAAACCGTTTTAGGCCCGATATCAAAAATGCTTTCATCTTTTTTTAAATTTAATTTTTTATCCAAAAATATCACTCGTGCATTTTTTCCATTATCATTTCCAACCACAACATCTATCGGCATTACAATTTTCTTGTTTTTTAAATATGTCAAAACAATTTTCTTTAAATTTTTATCAATTATCGAGTTACCCACACCATGCCCATTAGCCCACAAAAAAGTATTAAATATCTCTCCTGACAACAAAACTTTATTTGCTTTTGGTAATAAGTTTTTTAAAATTAACAATTTAGTTTCAATTTTCAAACCACCCAACATAACAACCATTGGTTGTTTAGGGTTTAAAACAACTTTAGATAAACCGTCTACCTCCTTCTCTAACAATAAACCTGCATACGAAGGTAAATATTTGGACACTCCACTTACGGAAGCACTATCACGATGCGCCACAGCAAAACCATCCAAAACGAATGCATCAGCTAGTTGTGATAACTGTTTGGCAAACTTTAAATCGTTTGATTCTTCTCCTTTGTAGAAACGAATATTTTCTAACATTACTATTTTTTCACCTTCCCAACAATCACGATTTTCCAGAGTATTAAAACAAACTTTTGTACCAATTAATTTTTGTAATTCTTTAGCCACCGGTAACAAAGAAAACTTTTTTTCCTTTTTAACCGGACGCCCCAAATGACTAACCAAAATAATCTTTGCACCACTATGTAATAAAAATTTTATAGTAGGTAAACTAGCTTGAATTTTAAAATTATCCAAAACCAATCCATTTTTTACAGGCACATTAAAATCAACCCGCAATAAAATACGTTGACCAAGTAAATGTTTTGCTTTTTTTATGCTTCTTAATTCCATAATAGTTACATTATACCACAAAAACAAAAAAAATCCCAACAATAATTGGGATTTTTAAAACCTATTTACAGAGTAATGTTAATAAAAACTGTTAAAAAAACTACTATCTAGATATTCTATCCGCCATTTTTCTATCTTCTTCATTCGTAGGAGTAAATTTATCGATAAATCTAGCGGACATTGTGTAACTTTCTGTTTGTATGCCCATACCAGCTTGAACTGCATTACCGGCGATGCAATCTTCGTACTGTCCGTTTGGGTTACGACTTTTTGGTACTGATACTATTTCTTTGCCACCACCACGAGCTAACCTGATTCCCATTGGTTCAGATACCATTAATTCTAAAAATATATTAAAGTATCTATCCATACCCAAATCACCCTTATTAACAGAACTATAGGTTGGCTCTACAAACAACAAAGGGGTTTTATCTGCGGTTTTCGTCATTTTAATAACTGATCTAGCAATACTCGCTTCCAATAAATCTTGCGGTGGAATATTTTCCTTTACTTGATCAAAACCTTTTGTGTTAATTTCAAATTTTAGATTATCAGGTAATTTGTTTATATCGATAAGAAAAGCAACTTTCGTATGTGCGTCAGCCACATAACCTGCCAATGATTTGTTCCAAGTTGTATCGCCTTCATAATTTTGGCATGAACCACAGCCAAGAGGATACTTACCAGCTTGGATGACCATCTGCGGATTATCAGTTACAACCATAGCTAAATGTCGCTTTACGGATAAATTATCATGAGATGATATCACAGATTGAATATTTATAATATCCTGTAAAAATGTTTGATTGTCTTTAAAATATATTTTTAAATTTTCAATGACACTCATAAGTGTTTCTCCCTTTTTATCCGCTCTAGCCAAAATACGATTAGTTGCAATTCTTTTTACATCCAACCCACTTATCCGATAAAGATCAATTAAAACTTTTAGCTCTTGACGCTTTTGATAAAATTGTCCAGCATTTTTCATCTGCTCACGATTTAATCCATATTTATCAAATACACCACTCACAATTGCACTTTCATAATCTCGTTTAATTTCCTCAACTGTACTGTTTAGTGACTGTCTAAGTGAAGTCGTTAAAATCGAATTAGTATCAATGATCGTCGCACCACTTTTTTCAGCTTCTTTATAGGCTTTTTCAATTGCTTTGAATTGATCATTGGAAACAAACTGAGCCAAAAAAGAAATAATACTTTTTGTTTTGGCATTTATAGGTACATTTTTGTCATCAGAAAAAAAAGTTATAATCTGTTCAAGTTTTGACAGATTACCATATCGTATAATTATGTCTATTTCCCTTAAATCTGTTTGTAAAAGTTCCACTGCACCATTCAAAATCGTTTCTCGTTGATTTGGTTGTTTAGAAATTTTAACATGAACCTCTCCAAGTTGTTCTTGTATAAATTTATAGCGATCATTTTTATCTATATCTGGGTTATAAATATGCCCTTCACGCAAAGATCCTTCAATAAAATTGATAATTTGTTTTGGTTTGTCAGCTGGGGTCTCGGCAATTATAATATCGCCAAGTTCTGCAAATGGGTTATCTTTCCATATTTCAAGTTGAGCTTCTGATAAATGCGCAACCTGTTCTTTTACCTCACTTTCATGAATATTATACCTCCAATTTTTCCAAACATCATACAATGGCGGATCCATATGAGCGACCATTTCAGCCACCAAGTAAAGAGTATCCTGATGTTGTTCTGCCATCTTACTAGCATATGTGAAAATCGGTTCAAGATTCCCCCATTTTTCCCAAAGCACTTGAATTGCATCGCTGTTTATTCCTTCATAAGGCAGGATTTCTTCTATATTTTCAACGACAACTTTTTTCAATTTATCATTCAATTCAACTAATGAAATAATTTGTGAATTAAAAATTGCTAATATATCTGTTTTAAAATTATTTAAATATTTATCAGTATCATTCAAAAAACTTAGAATCTTTAGGGTTGACCCCAATTCTTCCATGTTACCATCTGCTGTGAGATCAAGTTTACTAAATATATTTGTAATTTTTTTCAATATTTTTTTATCGATGGATAAGACACTCACAACACCTAGCAAAAGCACTTCTTTCCCAGAAGAAGATTTGATTGTTTTGTGGATGGTATTAAATTGTCTAAGGAGCGCTTCGTCACCCTGAACAAACATCCATAATGGCAATAAAATATTATCTGGAATTGACGAATAATGTTCACGATGTACACCAGACAAAGAAATATTTTGTTTCTTTAAATTGCCAAATACTTCATCCGAATATTGTAAAGATTTTTTACTTAAATCGGCATTAGGTATTTCCAACATAGCATGAAAATATTTGAGTTCTTCAATAGAAAACATAGATTTTTTTGTTTTCAATTCAGACAAAACCCAAGCACGAATTTTTTTAGGAAAAAATTCTGGCTTATCTGTAACAATATGTTTGAGAATATAAACTTTAACTTTTGGATCAATATCACCAACAAACAATAGTGAAAGCAACCGTTCATTTGATGCTGGGCTATCAACATAAAAAAGAGTTCTCAACGCAGTTTCTTGAATTGAAGTAAGTCCGATAGGTCCATATTGAGCATTGTTATCATTTGTAGACCTAGTTCTATCACGAATAATAGATGTAAGATAAGCAAGCAGATCGCCGTCACCGTTCTTGGCCAATTCACTCAAAGCTTTTCCCAATGATTTTGTAATTGAAGTACCACCATCCTCCGCAAATGTCATAATTTTTTCCTTATGTGACGCGTATCTTTTTGGATTTTCCATATCACGAATACCCATTATAGCAAGAATCTCAATCATTTTTTGTTTTGCTCCTAGTGATTTATCTTTTTCTAATTCTGCTATAATATTCTGATAATAATCAAAACAACCAAAAATTTGATAAATTCGTTTATATTCTTCTTGAGTTGTATTTTCAGTTTTAGAAAAATGTTGATCAAGCTCAGCCGATGAGATAGGATAAACGACGGCTGTTTTAAAATCCCTATTTTCCAACAAATATTTCTGTACGAATTCCGCATCTATATAGAAACCGGTCATCTGTTCAAGGACGTTTAATTTATTATAAAACTTTTCTCCGGAAACAAGACAAAATTCGTACAGCACCATGATTTTATTTTTATCAAATTGAGGAACAATATTTACCGATTCACTTAAATCGCTTATAAAATTTTTATAAAATTCACCAGTTGATTCTTTATCGATCCGAATAAATTTATCTAGAAAATGAAAATATGTTGCTTGTAACAACTCATTCGAAGGATCAACATCAACTATTTTTTTAAAATCTATTATATTCCGTATCGCCGAATTAAAATTAAATTCTGTTTCAGCTCTAGAAAAAATTTTTTTATACCAATCTTGGACTATTCGAGAAAATGTCGCTGGAGCAACTTTTTTGACGTGCGAATTATTAATTAATGGACAAGAAGCAATTATTTCATTTTCTGATTCCAATTTTCCTTTAGAAAATGCTTCCCTACCGTATTCAAGAACTGCATTTTTAAAATTTTCATTATGCCTAACTGAAATATATTTCTCAAGAGTATCGCCAGTTAGTGTCGATGCGTATTCTTGGTCAATTTTTGATAAAATTGTAGAAGTACCGGTAATTTTTTGTTCAATTTCATTTAATGTTTTAAAATTGTGTGTAAGAAAAAGACTCTGAATAGATGTTTCCAAAATCTCGACAACAAAAGCGCGCAGCTCTCCACCTGAAGTTGTTTCTATTTCAGATGTAAGCGCCTCATTAAAGTATTGTGCTGTCTCAGCCACGAAACGAGGATTTTTTGTCAAAAGATACGCACAATAATTTAACCATTGTTTCTTTGATTCCGATGAAGTAAAGATATCCAAACCATCTTTACTAAAATCGACATTTTTCAAAACATCCATATTTTGCACAACAAATTGTGGAGGAATATTTTTTTTGGCAAATTCCGTTGTAAAATCAATAAATTCTTTTTTTTGTTCAAATGAATAGTTGCTTGTTTGTATCACAAAATCATCTAAATCAGTTCCCCGAATAAACGCAACTTCAAAAATAGCAAGAACTTCGTTCAATTTTTTACCTTCTGTAATAATTTTCTGCCATTCTTTAAAATTCAATAAGTCTTTATCTGTTGTAAAATCCCCATTATTTTGAATTCCAAAAAGTGATGGAATTCTTTTCCGTGAAAAATCATTACGATAGCCACCAAATAATAATTCTGCTTGAAGCCCATTCTCAGAAAGACTTTTTATACTCTGTGCAAATCGTTCTAAATCTTTGCTCGTCTGGATTAGACCACTGAAATCTTTGAGAATTCCCAATATACGTTCTTGGTAATTCGACGATTTGCTATAACTCATTATTTGTAAAAGTGTATCCAGATCATGATCAATATCATCTCTCATAAGAAATACGGCTTTTCTCATATTACTACTCATATTATAAGAACTACTATTGAATGAGTAAGCATGTAATGTATTTAAATCTAACTTCCAAAATTCCATCATTCTAGCAACAAAATGACGAAAATCTTCCGGTGTTTTAATATGACTTGCAAAAGCATCCAAATCAAGTGATTCAAAAATTTGCTCTACAACATGTTTGTTCTCATCGCCATAAATAAGAAGGCTGTTGTAATTTATAGAAATAAAAATTTTAACTTCATCAAAAATTGAAGAGATGATTTGTTTAATTTCAGTCAACTGTTCAGTTGTTGCTTTAGTGAACAGTGTTCGGCCAACACCATTTATAAAAGTAGCCGGATTTGCCCCTTGTGAAAAAACCGTTTCCATAAGAGAAAATACCTCATCTAATTTTTTACTATCAGTAATTACGTCCTCCCATTGTTTACATAAAAATGGAGCTTTAATGATATTATTTTCTTCATCCCTTCCAATAACTCTCCCTGTCAACTCTTTTTTTGCATCAATCTTATGTTCTGACAATAATTTCACAAATCGTCCAACTCGTTCTAGATCCTCGCTGGTTCGAATAAAATTGCTAATATTTTTTAAAGCACTTATGATACTTTCTTTTGATTCTGATGTTGGATTATCGTGCATCATTTGCAAAAGTGTATCTAAATCACGATCAAAATCATCTCGTACAAGATTCATAGCATCCACTACAATTTCTTCACTTCTAAAAACTTGTACTCCATAATCATAAAAACTGCCGTCTGATTCTCTTAAAACCAAATCGTTATCTTGACTATCTTTTTTCTTTTCCAAAATCGACTTTCCTATTTCAATTACTTTATCAGCATAGCGATGAAAATCTTGCGGTGTTTTAATATGACTAGCGAAAGCGTCTAATTCAAGTGATTTAAAAATCGTATAATCCATATACTCTTTGCTGTCAGTATCATCAAATAAAAAAACAGCGGAAATTTTATCAAGAATAGCGGAAATAATATTTTTAACTTCCACTCTATCCATCGAGCTTAACAATTCAATTATTTTTCTATTTTCTTTTACACCAAATTCAGACAGGTCAATTTTTATTTGACTATTTATATCCGGTTTTTTTGGATCTCGTGGTATAAATTCTCCCATATTATAGATAGTTAAATTTATGTACTACTGCGCCAATTTATCATACCCACTATCCCCCGGCCACGCATAATGATCAAAAGCCCAAGTAGCCAAATCACGAGCCTCACTAAACCTAGCCTCCATCGTATCTGCACCGAGCACTACTGTACGAATTGCACGTTTATCACTATTTTGAATTCGAACAGCAAAATTATATTTGGAATTTTCAATAAAACCGGTTTTACCAGCGACTGTTAAATCACCAAATTTATTTGGCACCCATTTTGTTAACAACCAATCAGTTGTCCAAATACGACGTGGCTTTTGACCAAATGGTTGAGCATAGTATTCAGAAATTTGCAGTGTGTTAAATATTTTATCACTAGCCAACGCATATTTTAATAATCGAGCAACATCTCTTGCGGTGCCAACATCTCGTTCATCAATCCCAGTTGGTTCAACAAACCGTAAACTTCGTAAACGTAGATCCTGCGCTTTTTCATTCATCTTAGTAATAAAATGTTCTCTTTTAATTCCACTTCCACTCACCAAAGCATTGATAGCAGTATTAGAAGAACCAATCAACGCCACATTCCACAAATCACCCATGGTAAACTTTTCGCCAATATTAACAAAGTGGCTATAATTATCATAAACTTCTGGCGTTATTTCAACCACTTTACTCCAATCAGGATTGAGATCAAGCAAAACTAAAACGGACATTAATTTGGTAATACTTGCTAATGGTCGAACCACATCTGCATTTTTTTCAAACAATATTGTGTCGGTCTTATCATCCATCAAAATAACAGCCGTCGATGATAACGTAAAATCTACAACTGCTTGGTCTTTTTTTAATGGAACATTGGGATGGCTGATTGGTAAAACAGCCAATTGTTCATCACCACCAACAATCATTATACGCGGTTTTGATTTTGGTAAAAAAGAAACTTTTTGCGACACGTGAGGGTATGAAAGTGAGCCAAAAAAAAGCAAGCAAACGCCAATCAACATTATGCCAAATGAAGAAATAAAATCAAAAATATTCTTAGACATGATTTTGGTTTTTATGAAGCTGATTCACTAGTTTGAGATAAAGTAATATTTATATGTTCATGATTGTGAAGTTTTTCATATTCCGGCAATTCATTCAAATTGGTTACTCCTAAATGACGTAAATAATCCGTGGTCACTTCATATTTTGGCAACAAACCTGAAGGGTCTTCTGCTTCTTTTACCAAACCGCGCATCATTAAATTGCGTAATATTAAACTGCAATTCACACCACGAATTTGTTCGAGCTCTGGTCTTGTAATTGGTCCACAATATGAAACTACCGTAAGAGTTTCGAGTTGAGGTCTGGTAAGCTCCCCACTCACTTCTGCTTTCAAAAAATTCTCGGCTACTTCGTGATTATCAGGACTGGCCACCATCTGCCATTCATCATTATTTTGAATTACCACGATTCCAGATTCTTGATTGTTGTATTTTAAACAAAGATTGGCCAACGCTTCTTGAGCTACAGGCTCTTCAATTTGTAAAACTTTAATTATTTTCTTCAAAGAAAGTGGTTTACCCGCCACAAATAAAATAGTTTCAAGCTGTGCATTTATATTCATATTTGACGAAATTATATTACAATATTTTTACACCAAGTTGATCTCCATACTCCCAAAAGCACTGTCTTGATTTATGAACGCTTTTTGTTCACGCATCAATTCGAGCAAGGCCAAAAAACTAACGATAACTTCAGTCTTGTTTTCGGCACTGGACAACAAATCTTTAAAATTAATTTTTTTGTGCTGTTTCAAAGCATTCCAAATCGAGTCTACTTTTTGTTTTACCGATACTGCTCGATCAATCGTTATTTTTGGTAGCGGGTTTAATGGTCGTAGACGCGATACTAATTTTTCCATTGATTTCAAAAGATCAGCAGCGCGCGCATTCAAAGGTAATACAAATTCTGTATTTTTAACAGGTGGTTCAATACGTCCATAAGCAATACGATTTTGACTCCACAAAATATTTATTTTTTTGCTAGCCAAAATATATTGTTGATACATTTTCAATTGATCGGCTAGACTTGGTCCTTCCTCTTCTTCTGGATACAAATATGGAAGTAGTGTTTTTGATTTTAGATAAACCAATTTAGTCGCAATCACCAAAAAATCCGCCAATTCTTCTGAGCGATCTTTTTCCATCTTATCCAAATAATTCAAAAATTGCTCCGTAATTTGCGACAGCGATACTTCGGTGATATTCAGTTTTTCCAACTCAATTAATTGTAGAAGTAAATCAAGTGGGCCCTGAAACTTTTCTAATTTAATTTCTGGTGTCATTTTATGATGGCGTCAACATTTATTGTTTGTATTCAGGTGGAGATATTTGTAAATCAATACGATTCATATCGCGTGGAAACAAAGTAGCATATTTAACATTGTCGATTTCAAGCAATCTTGCTGTAAGACGTTCAAGCCCTAAGCCCAAGCCACCTTCTGGTGGCATACCATATTTAAAGGCTTCCAAATAAAATTTGAAATCATCTGGATTCAATTCTTTTTTCTTCATGCTTTCTACCAACTCATTATAATCATGGAAACGTTGACCTCCAGAAGTGATTTCAATACCGCGGAAAAGTAAATCGAAACTCTTGGTGAATTCTGGATTCTCTTCATCTGGATAAGTATACATCGGACGCTTGGAAGTAGGATAATGAGTGATGAAAATAAAATCAGAATCAAATTTTTTCTTGGCATACTCACCCATGAAGCGTTCTTCACTCGGTTCAAGATCTGGTTCGTTTGTATGATCAACACCAGTTTCATCTTTAATGATTTGCTGTGCTTCACGTAATTTGAAATATGGAACTTTTTCTGGAACAGATGGGCGGGTATAATTCCACAATTTTAATTCAGCCACACAAGTGGCATCTAAATGATTTAAAATATGGCGCAACATTTCCATTTCCAAATCCATCACATCGTGATGATCTTTGATCATACCAAACTCCAAATCCAAGCCAGTGAATTCGTTGAGGTGACGAGTGGTAGCGTGTTGCTCAGCACGGAAACAATTTCCCACTGCAAAAACACGCTCAAATACACCCACCATTATTTGTTTGTAAAATTGAGGACTTTGGGCCAACGTAGCTTTATTTTTTAAATATTTTACTTCAAAAACATCAGCTCCACCTTCGGCTGATGCCGCTACGATTTTTGGTGCTTGAATTTCGGTAAAATCCTGACTGATTAAATAATCTCTAAAACCACGAACGATTTCCGCTTGGATTTTAAATACTGCGCGATATTTTTCGGCACGCAAAGTAATTGGTAAGAAATCCAAATGAATATCTAAACCAATTTTTTCATCTTCCAAATCAAGTGGCAACGGTTCGGCTTTAGCTAATATTGAAATCCCCTTGGCCAAAACTTCTACCATGCCAGTTGGCATATTTGGGTTTTGTTGTTTAGCGCCACGAGCATTTACAATACCGCGAATTTCTACTACCCATTCTGGGCGTACATCTTTTAAAAGCTCATTTGAAGCCTCGTCGAGTTCTTGAGGAACACCAACAACTTGCACTATACCTTTTCGATCACGCAAATCCAAAAATACAATCTTGCCCATATTACGACGAGCATTTACCCAACCCTGCAATACCACTTCTTCTCCTATCTTATTTGCTGTTTCTGTTGTCAGTGTTCTCATATTAATTATTTATACGTAAAGTTGAGCTAATTCTACAATGCGATGAGCATAACCATATTCGTTGTCATACCAGGCAATCACTTTTACCAAATCCCCTTCTACTACATAAGTCAAAGATAAATCCACTACACCAGAATAAGTACTACCGATAAAATCACTTGATACTAACGGTTCATTGGTAATTGTTAAAACACCGGCAAAACGTGAAGTTTTACAAGCATCCACAAACGCTTTATTTACTTCTTCCTTGGTAACTTTCTTTTTTAATACCACAGTAATATCAGACAACGAACCAGTAACTACTGGCACGCGAATTGCTAGACCATCAAATTTGCCTTGGATGGATGGCAAAACTTCACCAGAAGCTTTGGCCGCACCCGTGCTAGTTGGGATAATATTTTCTGCCGCCGCGCGAGCACGACGCAAATCTTTGTGTGGACCATCTTGTAAATTTTGATCAGCAGTATAAGCATGAATAGTAGACATGAGGGCTTTGGCAATACCAAATTTTTCTTCAAGAATTGCCATCACTGGAGCGATGCAATTGGTAGTGCAAGAAGCATTGTTAATTACCACTGCTTTTTCTTTGCCAACTTTGCCACAGTTAACCGCGCGCACATAGGTTGGCACGTCTGATCCTTTGGCTGGGGCTGAAATAATAACTTTTTTTGCTCCGGCTTTGACGTGCAATTCAGCGCCAACTTTATCAGTAAAGCGTCCAGTACATTCAATCACCACATCTACTTTCAATTTACCCCAAGGCAAAAGTGATGGATCTTTTTCAGCAAATACTGGAAATTTCTTGCCTTTTACAATAATATTTTTTTCATCATAACTTACCTCTAAATCATAAGTGCGGTAAGCAGTGTCGTGTTTCAATAAATGTGCCAAAGTTTTGGTATCGGTCAAATCATTGATACCGACAATTTTTATATTTTTATTGTTAAAAGCAGCTTTAAACACATTACGACCGATACGACCAAAACCATTAATCGCTAAGTTCATAGTATAATAGTTAATTATGAAGTTTAAACTAATTTGATAGGTTGTCTTTGAGCGGGTTATGAGCCGAGGCTCATCCTTTCAACCTCGCGGTTGAAAAAAGCGAAAAGATAATCTGTCAAATTTTATACAAGTAATTATACCGATTTTAGCGAACGATAGCAAACACGCATTTTAGGTATTCACCTTCAGTAAAGGCTACCAATTCTGGATGATCAATACCGTGTGTATAGGTCTCTAAAACCTGTACGGTGCGTCCGGCACGTCCGGCTGCTTCACTAAGCATATAGCGGAAATCTGACAGAGAAACATGCTGTGAACAAGATGCTGTTACTAAAATACCATTGGCTGGCAAAGCGCGAATTGCTGCTTCGTTTATTTTACGGTAACCTTGCAAACCCTCGTTAATTTTATGACGATCTTTTACAAAAGCTGGTGGATCTAAAACAATTACATCAAAATCAAATTTGGTATCTTTTCCAGTTTTATCAATTTCTGGTTGAATATATTTTTTAACATCATCACAGATAAAATCACATTTTTTCAAGTCAAAGCCGTTGAGCTTCATATTCGCTTTGGCCATATCCAAAGCAGGTTGAGAAGAATCGACACTTACTACTTTTTTAGCACCAGCTCCCATCGCGTAAACACTAAAACCACCAGTATATGAAAAACAATTTAAAACTTTTTTACCTTTACAATATTTCTGCAAAGCGTTACGTTTATCACGCTGATCCAAAAAGAAACCAGTTTTTTGTCCGTTGATAATATCTACATAAAATTTATTATCATTCTCTAAAATTTCTACCTTTTCTGGAACTTTACCAAATAGTAAGCCTGTACTAGCACCGCCCTCTTTTTCTCGATTGCCAACATCACTTCGTTCGTAAATTCCTTTAGGTTTTAAAATTTTCACCAAAGCTGAAATTATTTCCTTTTTCCAAAATGCAATTCCAAGATTATGAAATTGAACTGACAAATAATCATCATATTTATCAACTATCAAACCTGGTAATAAATCATTTTCACTATTTATAACACGATATGAATTTGTTTTTTTGTTCTCAACCAAATTCTGACGTAATTCATACGCATTTTGTATTTTTTGGATAAAAAAATCTTCATCAATTTCATCTTCTTCTTTCCAACTCCACAATCGCACTGCAATTTGGGCATACGAACTAAAATATCCTTGAGCTAGGAAAAAATTATTTTCATCATAAAGTTTTACTGGTGTACCACTTTTGATACCATCTGGAATTTGCTTTATCGCACCAGAAAAGACCCAAGGATGACGACCACGAATGGGCCCGACACGTTTTGATAATACTGTAAGCTTAGTCATAAATCATTGAATTATAGAGAAATTACCCATAAATATTACCTTAAATTAAAGAAAAAAACAACCCCATTAAAAAAATATACAAATTAACTAAAAAACACCCTAAATTGGGTGTTTTTTAGTTTTATATATGCTATTTGAATTCTACCGTAAATTCAAGATTATTTTCTGCTAACAGGCTATTACCATCTTGATTATAGGCTTGAATACGTATCATATATACTCCAGCTGTCAATTTTTCGGTAAGTTTTTGAACAAATGTTTGGTTTTCTGATTTACCTGATTTTACCGTCCATTTTCCGGTTTTTGTTTCCAATATTTTTCCTTCTTTGGAGACAAGTTGACGAACCATCTTGATCTTTTGATTTAATTCAGTGTCATTAAGATAGTTATATTTTGCTTGCAAATTAGTTGGAAGGACTAAATTTGATTTTATCTTAGCTAGACTTTTCGCATCAAAAGTTATCAATGAATCACTTGAAACATCTTTGTTGAGAACAAAGTATTTCTTTTTCAATTTTTCAACTTCAAATTTAAAGCTATTCTCTTCCAAGACTTTATTTTTTGCGCCCACTATCTTTACTCTAATTGAGTATTCACCTGGTTTCAAATTTTTAGCTAGATTTTGACTAATATTACCAGTGAAAGTAGCGCTTGATTTTAAAGTCTTATTGGCAGAAACATTCGCCATTACTTTACCTTTCGCATCCAGCATCTGTCGAACAATTTTTACCGTCACTTTCTTTTTACTTTCATTTTTATATTTGTAAGTAAATTTGAGTGCAGTGCCTGGCTGATAAGATACGGCTGATGGCAATGTCATCACTACTTTTGAGTTTGGTTTAGTTACGACCAACACCTTTACCACTGGAGCAATAATTT
>Ga0208246_1001104_pt1 | contig 16458 bp, 18 predicted proteins | sample RifOxyD2_FD_184039 | JGI IMG/M metagenome (GOLD analysis project Ga0208246, IMG submission 184039) | Soil microbial communities from Rifle, Colorado - Rifle Oxygen_injection D2 (SPAdes) | ecosystem: Environmental > Terrestrial > Deep subsurface > Rock core/Sediment | place: Rifle, Colorado... | reverse complement strand
TAACACTTTTCATAATCACTTTAAGTTTTCTCAAAAATCATTTTAGTAACCCATTAGTAACCATAAAATAAACAAATATTTAGAGATTATAGGTTTAAACTTATCTAAAATATAAAACTTTCGCCAATTCCAATAGTAAAACACTTGTGTTAGCTACAGAATAATAATTTATGCTCTATGATATTTATAGCACTTGTCTATAATCGCATAAGTTATCTAAATCATTAAAATGAAGAAAAAAGAGAGGCTTAAAACCTCTCAAATTCACTTTGTACTTTTTCAGATGTGAACCAAATATGACTGTCTATATAATTTGTATAGATTTCAAATTCATCACTTTCGTATTCAAATAGCTCTTTATTAGAATCAATAAACTTGTAAGCTATTTGTGATAAAGCTTCATAGATAAAATAGTTAATATTGCAGTCAAACTCTTTTCAAAAGTTCATCTCTACATTTTCATAAATTTCATCAAAATCTAGTTTATGCTCTTCAATAAGATTAACTAGAAATTCAACATCTAAATATCAAGCTCATAATAAATTTCTTGATAAGTCAACTAAAATATTTTTGTTCATAATCACAAAAATTAAAAAATAAAGTGATTTTCGTTAAAAAAATAACAATAAAAAAATCAAGGTGGAGACTTTGTACTACCTTGATTTTTTGTATTTTATTTTTTAGAATTAATCAGTTTATTTTGAATGTTACTAACGATGAATATGTGTATTCTTATTGACTATTTGCTAATGTATATAACTCTTCTTCTAAATCTTTTTTCATTTCTTCACGGATTGGCATTTGATTCGATAACATTTCTACGACCATATCCAAAGTTCAATTTTGTTTTGCATCTTTTAGTAACTTCATTATTCCTTCCTGCGACTGTTGAATCATTTCAGGAGTTAGTTTATCTAATGATTCTTGTTTAAAAATTATATCATCTGAAGATTGTCAACCTGTTGTTCTAAAATTTACTTTCGCAATTTCATTTTTTATGATTTTTACTAAAGTTTTTCATTCTTTTTTGTAAACAAAATATGTTTCAAAAGAAGCTTCAAATTTAGAAATATCTTCAAAATCAAATTTCTCTAGTTTTAATCATTTTTTTCAAATAAATAACATTCATTTTGTATTAGTTTTTCTATCAATAACTAATTCTTTAGAAAATTCCTCTCATTTTTCTCAAGTTTCATCTGCCTTTATTGTTATTCATCAAACCTTTATTCAGAATGGTCAATTAAATAAGTCATTCATTTTTTTATCTTCATATTCTCAATCAATAAACTCTACTATTTCACATCCATCTTCAGGGTCTTTAGAAATAACGATAGACATTAAAATATTTTCATCAGGATTTTGAATAAAATGACTCATTATTTCCGCTTGAACTTGTTCTTTAGATTTTTGTTTTTCTTCTTCTTTGTTTAACTCACTAATCTTTAAACTTTGTTCTTCAATATTTTGAGTATTTGCAGTTACTTTAGAACTATTATTATCTACAACATCTGTAGAATTTAAATTATTAATTCACATAAAATTAAAATTATTAATTAAAATACATTTCTATTTTCTCATACTTTCTAATATTTTGCAAATTTTTGATATAAAAATAATTTTAATATTAAAAAAGATATAATCTTTTAACTTTCAGTAAAGGATAATAGGAAATTATGTTTGAAATACAAACTCAAGATAATAAAATATTTAAACTGGATAAAACTTCTGATTATTCAAAAAAAAGTTTACAAAGGTATACATTTGATAATTTAAATATAAAAAAAGTTGATAATATATCTTTTCATAGAGTTGATTTCAAGGGATCAAGTATATTAAATAGTAGTTTTATTGGTGTTGATTTTTCAAGAAGTGATTTTATATCTATGAATATTGAGAAATCTAGTTTCAATGATTCATCATTTGAAAGTTGTACTTTCATAAATAATATTTTTCATATAGTAAAGTTTGAAAAAAATAATATGACTAGCCTTGATTTACTTAGAAGTTCTTTTACCAAATGTTCATTTATTAATGAAAATTTTAGTAATTCTAATTGGACTAATTTAGTATTTGATAATTGTGAATTTGATGCATTTAAAATTGAAAAATCAACATTACAAAATATAAATTTTAAAAATTGTAATTTAAAAAATCTAGATTTTGCAAGACTTACAGCAATAAATTTAACTTTTGAGAATTGTATTCTTGATAATATTATATTTGATCCTGATAATTTAGGTTCATATTGTTTTGATAAAAAATCACTTGGTAATATATCTTACTTATATAAAGAAAAAATTTTTAAATTTGATATTGAAAATATAGACAATATAAGGGATTATGCAAATTTCTTATTATCAAGTCAGAGATATGCAGAATTTTTTGGTTTTAGTGCAATTCTAGCTATGAAAAGAATAGATTCCGAAAATAATAAATTAATTGACATATGGATTAATTGCTTAAATAAATCTATCATAGATATAAAAAATGAGTATGTACTATTAGAGAATATAGAACTTTTATCAAAAAGTTTGAAGTTTTATATTGAGAAAAAACTTTTTACAGTTTTAGATATTATAAAAACTATCCAAAAAATAGAATTAATGAAACAAAAGAATATGTTATCATCAGTTGAAGAACAGTTTTTTTATATATCAACTTATTTAAGAGAATATATAGAAAAGGGCAAATATTCTTATGAAGAAATTAATTTTTCTCAAAATTCTAATGAATTAGTTTATGCAAAATTCACTCTTGATACAGATTCTTTTTTAGAAGCTGAAAAAATTATAAATAGAATTTTTTCAAATTTATTGTTACAAGAAGAAAATTCTTATTTTATAATTGATACAAAAAAAGGCTCAATTATATTAATTATTATCACTAGTCTGATAAGTATTCTTGCTATCTCTAAATTAATACTGTCAATACAAAAGACAACCTACAGTGTAGCACTAAACCATAAAAAATTTAAGAATTCATTACAATTAGAAGATAAAAAGAAAAAAATACTTGAAAATCTTAATTTAAAGAAGAAATATTCTTTAAATGATTTAATAAAAGAAAATCCTAAATTAATGGACTCTAATAAACATGATTTAATAAGTGTTTCAGAATTAGAGATTTATATCAATGAGTGCTTTTAAAGATTTTGTAATTTTATATGGATGTTTCGATAAATTAATTCTAAATCCAAAATCATTGTTATTATGAAATAAAAAATGATTTAAAGGAAATAATAATATTCCATGTTTAAAAAGTAATTTTCTTAGAAAGGCATTTACATCTGTTTGATGAAAATTTTTATTTTTCAACATTAAACAAGTGTGAAAACCACAAATACTTTCTGTCAAATAGTAGTCAGAATTAGAAAGTAAGTTTTTAGATAAAAGATAATTATTTTGGAATAAATCAATATTGTTATTCATTGTTTTTTTTATTAAGTTTAGATTCTCTTTGTCATATATTTCATGCATTAAATTTACTTGATTAATAGTTAAACTTCCAATATTGCAATCAGAATCATACTTAATTGAAGTCAGAGAAGATAATTTTGAAATTATTACTGCATGTTTTAATCCATTAATAAATAATTTTTTAGTAGGAGAATCAATATAAATAAATTTATAATAAGAATTGAATTTATTTAATAAAAAATTATTGAATAGAGAATTTTTTTTATTCCAATTTAATTGGTCGAGTGTATTATCAACCACTACCCATATATTTTTTTTTATAAACAAGTTAAATAGTTCTTCAAAAATTATATGATTAATCGGTAGCCCTGTATTAAAAATAGGATTAGTTATAAATACAACATCTATAAATTGTTCATCAATAATTTTTGAAATTTCTTCAGAATCAAATAAAAAATTATTAGCAGTAGTTAAATGGTAATATACTATCGAAAAATCAAATTCTTTTAAATTATGCTCTATTGAAAAATAGCAAGGTGTTACTAAAAGAGTTCTTTTTAATTTTAATTCTTTCAATGCTTTACAAGTTAAAAATAATGCATAAGTGCTATTATTAACTAATAAAATATCATCTACATTTATTTTTATATTATAGTTATAATAAATGTATTCACTCAATAGATTACATGATTTTTCTAATAATCCAATAAAATAATACTTTGAATAATTAAATAAATTAGTGTTTGAAGACTTGATAATTATTTCTTTTGGTATTTCTATGCAATTATCTTCATTATTCCAGTCCGAAATATTAATTACTTCTCTAGATATTTGATTCTTATATTCATCTTCTAAATCATAAATCCAATCAATAGAACTATCCATAATTTCCTATTATCCATTATTCAACTACAAAATTAAAATTCCTTCTTGGATGCTTAGTATTCAATATTTTCTTTTGCTGTTTCATATTAACTTTAGTATAAATTTGAGTTGTAGAGATGGATGAATGCCCTAGCATATGTTGAATATATCTTATATCAACCCCCTCTTCTAAAAGTAAAGTTGCGAAACTATGCCTAAACATATGCGGAGTTATGTGCTTTTCAATACCTGATATTTTTTGATATTTTTTTATCATTAATCTAACTGATTGTTCAGATATTTGACTATCAAGCCTATTGATAAAAAAGTATTTAGTATGTTTTATTTGCTCATTAAATAAATCAAAATATTCTTTAAGTGTTTTTTTGACTTCGCTATCGCAAATCTGTATAACTCTCTCTTTATCTCCTTTCCCCTTGATTTTAATAATACCTGTTTGTAAATTTATATTGCCTTGTTTAATATTGCATAGCTCAGATACCCTCATGCCTGTACTAAATAAAATTTCAATAACAGCTATATCTCTGACTAAAGCTTTGTAAGAATAGATATCTTTATTTGTAAAAGCTTCTTTCTTTTTATATAAAAACTTTAGTATTTTTATTATCTCTTTCAGCTCTATCGTTTTTGGTAATAATTTTGGCTCTTTTATTTGTATATTTATCTTCCTAAATGGACTTACTAAAATTATTTCATCAAATTCAATATAAGTAAAGAATGCTTTGATTACTGCAACTTTTCTCTTTATTGTTTTAGCTTTTAAATTTAATTCATATAAACTTTGAATATAATCTTTTAACTTGTATTTATCAAATTCATTCATATCTAAATTTTTGTAGTCTTGATATTGCTGAAACTGATTCAAATCTATTTCATAGGCTTGTAGTGTTTTTTTACTCAAATTTCTTTCAAATTCACAATGGAATTTAAAATCTTTAACTACTTTCATTAACTGCATACTCTGCTTCTCCTTATTTAATCAAAAAGGCAACATAATAACAGTTCTGCAATTGATATGTAACAAGGATTGTGGATATTAAAAAAAATCAAGGTAATTTTGTACTACCTTGATTTTAAAGATTTTACTTAGAGTTATGCTGTTTTTTCTACACTAGCTTTAGTCAAATTTTCAGTAATTTTTCATTCTCTCCATCATAAGCTATCAACTACTCCAGCTTCTAAAAATTGATTTTGCATAGAGCTTGAATCAACCGTTGTTTTTCAGTTTGCTATTGATTCTACTGCTAATGGATTATTGATATCTCAACTTATAAGCTTATTCATGAATTTCACCATATTTGTTTTAGAGTGTATATTTAATCATTCTCATTTGTGAATTGTATCTTCGCCAAAATTTCCCATTTTAAGGTCGATATTTTTGATATTCAAATCAAGTCATGGAATATTAAGTGTTTCGCCTTGCACTTCTCTTATGAGCTTATCACTAATCTCTTTTGGGATTAGGTCAAAACCACTACTTCTCATAAAATTCAGAACTTCTAATTGTTTTTCTTTTGTTTCGGAGTTTTTTGATAAAAATCCTTTCACTTCTGTTTGGGATTTGTCCAAAATTCAAGTTTGCACTTCTTGAATATGAGTTTTTATTTTTTCTAGCTTATCTTTAACATTTGTTATTTTTAATCTTAATTCGTCTGCTGAATTTATATTTTCAAAACTTGCAATATCTGACTCTTTGATTTGAATATCAGGCTTAATATTCATATTTTTGTAAACATCATCAAGCTCATCAAAAAGACCTTTTGAAAAACCTGAAACAGCTTCATTGAGTTTATCTTTCAAGTTTGGTTTTCACCAGTTTTCTCTAGCACTCATTAATAATCCATCAAAGGGCTTGTACAAGCCCTTCAAAACAGCGAAGCTGTTTTGAACTTCCATTAGCTCTTTTTCACACTTTCACATCACTTCTGCAAGGGCTTTTTTATCAATTTCTTCATCAAAACTATACGAACTTCAAATCAAACTCATTTTTGATATTGGCATGTGGGAATTCAAATCAATATCAATCATTCATCAAGAGTCTTTTTTAATTCATTTAACGATTTCATTGGTATTTATACTAGCTCAAGAGTTTATGCCTTCTAGGTCTTTAAAATAAGTTTCAAAGCTTGTATCTACTCAAAGTAAAGCATTCTTGAACTCTAAGTATTGGGGATTATTTTTGTCGGCTCATCAAAGTTGGTCGGTGATGGATTTTAGTATTTTTGGGTCTTTTAAAATATTTAGGATATTTTTTAAAATCTCTTGTTTATCATTTCATTCTTTATCAAGGTTTTTAAATTCAGTTGCTATCTCTGAATTTTTCTCTAGGATTTGAGGTGTGAAAACGGATTTGATTTTTTGGATGTCTTGATTTAGTTTTATTTCTTTTTGGTTGTTTTTTTGAATATCTTGATTTTGTTTGATTTCTTTTTCATCAGATTTTGAATCGATTTTTGATAACTTTTCTTCATTTTTTTGATTTTCTATATTCAAATTTTTAGAATCTAATTCTATTTTCTGATTATTTTCTATAGTTAAAAAAATGATAATATCTTTTTTTGATTTTTTAGCTAACTCCTCTAAAGTTTTATTATCTTGTTTTGTTAAAGATTTTCTAAAAGCTTCTTCTTGATTGTTTGGTAAATCAAGTACATTCATTACATTGTGTACTTTTACTAGATGATTTGAGTATTCTATGTCATCCTTGACTTTTGCTACTGCTTCATCTGGAACAGGTGGTCTTGATATGGATTCTTTATATTCTCATAATTTATCTAATCACATAATCATAGTGGTTAAAATATAATTTTTTACACTCTAACATACTTTTATATTTTCTGCAAAAAAATGATTACTTTTTATCTATTTCAAGTTGTTTATTTAATTCATCCAAAGTTTTACCCATTTTTTTGCTTTCTTCTAAATTATTTTTAACTTCTTTTGCTTTTTTGTCTGATTTCATAAATTCTGCTATTAATTGTTCTTCTGTCGTATTTTCATATTTTTTATCTTTCTTAACCTCTTCTGCATTTACAAAGTTAAAAACAAAACTTATTAAGAATATTGATATAAATATTTTTTTCATTGATTTTCCTTTTTGTTTATTATTTCTAAAAGTCAATTTTGATGTTTTTAAGAATTACTTTATGAATCCAATAACAATCTTTATCTTCTTTTAAAATCTTATTTTTGATTAAATAATTAACTATATCACTCAAATTATTTGGCAATTGTTCTATTTTTACTTTTGTTATATATTTATCACCATATCTTTCTTCAAAAAGATTTTCAATTTCTCTAAAAGAATTATCCTTAAATAAATCACAATTAATTAATACTTTTGGATTTAAACAAGCAACAACACTATATGCAATAAAATTACAACTACTCAATAAAAATTTATTATCAATTTTATTTTCTAATTCATCTAAAATAAAATCAATAATTTTATTTAAAGATGTTTTTTTGAATTGAAGTAAAACATCTAAATTAAAACTTAGATTTGAATTTTCTTTTTGATAAATATTAAGTTCTAAGCTATCAAATAAATCATTTTTTTCATTTGATTTATTTTCTTCCCATTCTATTTGTATATTATCAAACATTTTTAATTTCTTATTCAAAACATTCTTCTAATTCTTTTCCAAATATCAATTTAAATCTATTTGAAAAACATTCTTCATCAATTTGATTAACTATTTCATTAAAACTTCTTGTTGCTTTATGTTCTTCACAACAATAAATTTCTTTAGTTCCATCCATTAATTTTTCAACATCATCCACAAATGAACTAAATGCTCTATCCATTTCTACATTTAATGTTCTTCCAAAAAAACTTTCAAATTCTAAATTCAATAAAGGCTCGTGTATTGTTTCCATTAAAATTTCATTTTTTACTAAAATAGCTACAAAAAATGAATCTGTTTGTGGGAAGTATATCTCTTCATATAATGTTGATATTTTTTTGTCATGAAAAGTATCTACATTACAAGAACTATTTTTATAATTTTCAAAGTTTATTGTTCCTTTTTTAAAATATTTTAAAACACTTTCTTCTACTTTTTCTAATAATTCTAATACTCTTGAAAAAAAATATAATTTATCTTGGTCAAAAGAATATAAAAATCTTTTAATATCTAAGATATTATGTTTCTCTATATCAACACCTAAATTTGTTAATATACTTATTACATCTGATGAAAAAAATCTAGGCTTAATTTCTTCTATTTCTATATTATATTCTTCATCTGTATCACATAAATATTCAAAAATATCCACTGGACTTGGGTATAAATCACTAAAAGAATCTTGTTCTACATAACCATATTTCAATGAAAAATGACAAAAAATTAAAAAAAGTATTTCATCTTGATTTGTATATTTCTCTGAAAAATAAGAAAAAGCTTTTTGATATACTGAATTATTTATATCAAAAGTATTTATTCCTATTGATTTCAATTTTTGAAAAATATATGCTTGTCCTTCTACCAAATCAATTACTCTTAATTTTGATACTTTTGATTCAGAATAAAAAAAGTAATCAACATTTTTTATTGGTGTTTTAATGAGTGAAAACCATCTTTCTAAACTTTTATAACTATCTTCATCTAGTTCTTGAGTTTTTGGTAACAATGAAAAAATATTGTCATCTTTACCAATTTTAATTACTCCACCTAATTGAATGTAATTTACTAAAATATTTAATTTATAATCAAGTATTCTTCTAAATGAATCATAAAGAACACCACAAGAATGATATTGTAATGCTTGGAATAAATGAAAATATTCGTGATTTACTAATTCTAATAATTTTACTAACTCAATATTAGATAAAATAAAAGTTCTTAAATCACCCGATTCATCTATTGAATTATTTGATAATTCTCTAATTTCATTTAATCTTTCAGATAAATCTGTAATTGAATTAAAATCAATACTAAGTGTATTCATATCAATTTTTGAGTTTAATGCTTCTTTTCCATTTTCAAATACCAATCCACTATTTATGATTCTTTTATACTTTTCAACATATTCATCAAAATCTTTAATACTCATAGTTCATCCTTATTTTTTTAGTTAAATTTTAATTTCACTAAGATATTGTTTGAAAGTTGAAAACCTCAACTAATTAATCAAATTCCTATTTTTTAATTCCTAATGTCTTATTTAGTTCATTAATAGATTTCTCTAGTTTATTTAAACTTTCTGTTTCTTCTTGAATTTGCTTTTGTTTTTGTTGATTATTTTGTGTTCTTTCTTGAGCTTTTTTCATTCTTTCTTGTAATTCAAGTAACTTTTTTGATGAATCATCTTCATTACTACTAAAATTTTTTTTATTACTTTCTTTTGTTTGTTTCACTTCTTCTGCATTTGCAAAGTTAAAAATAAAACTAATTAAGAATATTGTTCTAAAAAATATATAAAAATGTTTATTCATATTCATCACAATTTTCATTTTGATATTTTTGCCAATAGTATTTAATTTCATCACTCAATTCTTCAGCTCTTTGTTTATAGTGCAAAAACATATCTCGTGTACAAGGTGCTTGTTTTTTATTAATCATTGAATCCATTGCAATTGAAAGCCGTGACAAATGCTCTGCTTGTATTCCTGTAAATCCACACATTTCAAAAGACTCTGGGCTATTGTCTCTATCGACTGGCATTCTATTTCCTTTGATTTATTTATGAGTAACTTAAATGAGAAGACCGAGAATGTCCACAATTGTCACAAAATTGTGGGTCGTCAGATAATACAAAATGTTGACATGTACACATTGAACATGCTCCATAGGCTTTAGAGTCTAATACAAAAAAACGAACTATTCTTATCATTTAATATTCCTTTATATTCCATATCTTAGAAATAACTTTCTTCTTAATTACTTGATTTAAGTAATCTTACTTAAATCAAGTTAAATTATTTCTTAAAATAAATAATCTTATTCAAAACGAATAAAGGGCTTTAACATGAATGTATCTGATAAGATTAATTATTTATTAGTAGAAAAAGGAATTTCCAAAAGAGAGTTTGCACAAAAATTACTTTCTTTAAATCCTATACTTGATAGAACGGGAAAAGCACCTAGTGAATCTACTGTTTATGGCTATCTAAATGGTGGAAGAGAAATAAAAATTGAACTAATACCCTATATTGCAGAAGCACTGAATGTTTCAGAACAAGAACTTTTCATAAATGAGATAGAATTTACAAATGACTATAATTATAAATATTCCAAAGAAAGTCGTGAGATTTTAGACCTACTTAAATTTGCTCCTAGAAGTGCTATCGATGAGATTAAAAATTATTTAGTGAAATATAAAAAAGTTTATGATGATGGGATTAAATAATTTTTAGTATTTTGAAGTTGATGCTTGATAGTTTTTTAAAAAAATAAGAAAAATTTGAATTTAAGATTTTTCTATATACAATATACTCACTAAGTAAGAAGTTTAAAACTTCTTCAGCCCTATAAACTATAGGTTTATGGGTTCTTATTTTTTAGAGGAGAGATTATGAAAAATAAAGAACTTTATATAAAAGATGAAATAGCTTTTTTTGAAAGCTTAGAAAAAGATATTGATAACGGTACATACAAACCGCTTGAATCATCAAAATCAGATGAAAAAAAGAAGCTTTTTAAACAAGTTGCAAATAATACACTTGAAAAAATGATTACTAATAAAAATTAAAAATAGCAGTCTTCAAACTGCTATTTTTTCGTTTTCTCTTTTCTTATAAACCGTACTTCCATATTTAGCCTTAATTTCATCCATACTCTTTTGCTTAGGATTTCTTCCTTTCATCTCTCCGTAATACCACATTTTCTTTTTTGAAGCCCATTTAAAGCCTAAATCTTTTAACACCTCTTTTATAGCCCTAGTATCTCCTTGTAACCAAATCCAAGCCCCCACAACCTCGATAATAATATTTTCATAATGAAGAATTTGAGAAATAACTTTTTCTAACTCCAAATCAAACTCACTATCTTCTGAAAAATTAACACCATTTTCTAGTATATAGTTATAAACCTCATTGAGTATCTTAAATAGTTCAGTAGAACCGCCAACATCAGGATGAAGTTTTTTAGCTAAATTTTTGTATATCTTCTTAGCCTCGTTAATTCCATCTATACCTTTAAACTCATTTTCAATTTCTGCCTTAGTCATAGTAAGCCTTTTCTCAAATATTTTTAAAAATGTTTGTCGGCTGAAAGTCGAAACTAGCGAAAGCAAAAAGCTTTCAAGACAAACATATTCTTTTGGGCTTAAATGCCCTTTTGAACAAAGACCGAGAATGAATTAAATTTAGAGAAAAATACTACTTGTATTATTTTTATATAGATTTACATTCGTAAAAATTCTCGTGTCTCAAAAGGGTTTTAAGTTCTAAAAAGAACTTCATAAATTAAGTAGGTTTACCTTGTAGATGTTAGAGGAGTGGGAACGACTATATTTTGTAAGTAGTAGTAGTAGAGACCAAGGCTCTACGGTAGCAATCAGAGACGAAGGCTCTGATTTTGTACTGAAGTATTAATAATTTATATAATTTTTTAATAAATAATAAGATTTAGTTTTAGAACACTACCGTCCGTCTATTGGTAGTTCATCCAAGACTTACTTCATTTCATACTATAATCTTAAAGTTTTTAATTTACTAATTGTTAATTGTCTCTAAACAAAATTTATAATATTCGTCATAAAGAGATAGTGGCTTAACTGTTCCTTTATGCCTTTCTTCACCGATGGAGCTATATTCTAAACATCTTAAATTTTTTAATTCATCAAGATTGGAAGTATTAATTTTATTTAACATTGAAAGTTCTTTTATAATTGATTTATAAAAATCAAGTGCCCCACGATTAAAATGGTGTTGTGCTCTTTCCATATTTGTATCTATACTCTTTTTTTTCCATGCACTATACAAATGTGAAATTGCATTGTTAAATTCCATAAGAGACTGCTTAAGTAACCTTACTCCATTTACTTGTTTTGATGCAGTATAGCTAACTAAAAAAACTTTAAATTCATCTTGTGTTTCAACACCAAATGCAGTTAAGTAATAATCAAGTGCATTTCTTCTATATACACTAATAATTTCTTGTTGAGTCAACTTTTGTCTATGCATTTCATACAATTCAGAAGCCTTTAAAAATGCTTTAAAAGAGCTATTTAAATCATTATTAATTCTTTGAGATATTACAGATATATAGTAATTTGATGAATGAAAAGAATAACACCGATTCTTTGTTAAATCATTCTGTACAATATATCCTTTTAATATTTTTTTGACTTCTTCTTTATGATTTAAAATTTTTGATTCTTTTTTATTTACAATATCAGTAAAATATAGTAAAAATCTAACTACAATATCTCTATCCCGCCCATCAGATAAGATAGAAATAATAGAGTCGACTAATAAAAATTGCTCATAAAGTCTAAAAAAATCATTAATATGTTGTTGATACTGTTCTTGATACAAGCGAGTATGACCCCAAATAACTAAATGGAATCTATATAATTTAAGATCTCAGCAACTTCATCAGATATATTTTCAATATCTATATTTACTGCTAGATAATTAGTATGATCATCAAAAGAAATATCACCACTTCGTGGTGTTAAATCATCACTAACTCCACCAGCAGCCATGCGATTTAGGAATGAAGTATCTTCCATTCCTAAATCAAATCCTAAATTTAATGTTTTCATAAACTAACTAAACCCTTAACAATATAAAAATTATGTTGCTATATTAACCATTTTTACTTGTTATGTCAAGAAAAAAGACAATATTTTATTTAGTAATGTAATTATAGTTACATAAAAATAATAATGCGAGTATATCAAAATTATTATATTTTTTTCTAAAAAAATATAACTTTAAAAATTGTAAGCTATCGAATATATAAAATACAATTTTTGACTATCAACAAAAAAAGGGCTTAACCACCCTTAATTTGTCTTTCAGCTCTTAGTTGTCTTGCCTTGATAGTTTTTATAAACCCTGCTTCTCTCTCGATAGATATACAATTTCTTCATTTTTTATAAGCTGCCACTCCAGTTGTTCCACCACCTGCAAAACTATCCAATACAATTTCATTTGGATTTGTGAAAACTTCAATTAGCCCACCGATTAGAAACTCTGGCTTTTCTGTAGGATGATTGCTTTGTTTATTTTCCCCGATTGCATAGTTCAAAACATTTTTCATTTTGGATTGACTTAAAAAATTAAAAGTTCTTGGTCTGCTAAAATTTCATCCATCATTTACAAGCCAAACTCAGCTTTCATGACAACTTCTAAAACCTGTTTTTCTGTAGTGTAGTTGTGGATTTGTCTTATTGAAGATAATAGGTGTACAAAATGTAAAAAGTCATCTTCTTTGCATTTCATAAGCCAACCATCCTGAGTATTGATAACTAAAGAATAGCACCATACTTGCATTTAGTTTTAAAATTCTTTTGTATTTATTGCATACTAGAAATACAAAATCTATATATTCTTCTTGCGAATCCCATTTATCCCACTCTCCAAAGTCTGCTTTTACGATCCTATCACCTCTTTTGGTTAGTCATCCATTATTTGAGATGTTATACGGAAAATCTGAACAAATAAAATCTATAGAACTGTCAGGAATTTTTTTCATAACCTCAAGACAATCCCCTTGAATAATTTTGTGTACTGCTTTTTTCATATTAAAAAAAGTTACAAATATAAAATAGTAGGACGATTAATCCCACTGATTAAGCACAATACAGTACTGATTGTCAAATGTAGTATTTTGCTACCTTTAAAATCAATAATGCAAAATATGGTTTTTGAAAAAATTGGATAATCCTTTTTGATGAAGAGTGTTTTTGATGATTTTTTGCTAGATAAATATTTTTAAAAAACATTTTATAAGCAGTAGTTTTTAAGAGGTGTTTTTTTGTGATACCTTATAAATTTTTAGATACAAAAAAACACCCTTAAAACCGTTTATTGTACGATTAAAAGAGTGGTTGATTTACTTTAACGATGATGCTACTGCTTGTGGTAGATGATATTATTTTCTTGAAAAACCATTGTCTTCAAGTAATTTATATTATATTTTAATAAAAATATTGCAATTTTATGGTTCTTCCGTATATTGCTTTGGTAATATAAGAAAAATAAATATATTATAATTTAAATTTAGAATTGTTTAACTATTTCCAAAAGTCATTTTAAATCATCTAAATCAAGCTTATTTATATTATTGTAAAGTTCGCTTACAACCTTGTCAGGTGCCTCCATAATATTTTTAGATGTATTTTGAAGCAATTTTAAAGAATTTAAGAGAGAGTTTTCCGCATAGGAAAGCTCTTTTTTATTGTCTATAAAAAGTTCGAGCATTAAATTTTTGAGGATAACGGATTTAAGTTCATAATTTGCTAGTTTATAGCTTACTGAAAGGCTTCCTATGAGTTCGAGCATTACATCAAGTTTATTTTCAATACTATTGCCTTTTAGCTCTTTTTTCTTAGCTTCTAATTCTTGAATATTTAAAACTAAACTGTTGTTTTTCTTTAAAAATACTTCCTTCTCTATTTCTCATCCAAGTCTTAATTCCAACAGTCAATCTTTTTGAGTAGTTAATTTTCTAATTTTAAATTCTATCTCTTTTATAGTCTCAAAGTCTTTAGGTTTTTGAGCTTCTAAAATATTTAATATAATTTCTTTATTCACAACTTTTAAATCTTCATCAATTTTAAAATGCATTAATTCTTCAAGAAAATATTTAAATATCTTATCTTGATTTATATTTACATTCTCAGAATCTCTTGAAGTGCTTTTATAATAGATATGTCACTTTTTGCTGTATCAACTTAGTAAATAACCATTATTAGCTTTTAAAAGTCATTTTAAGTGATATATACGAGCTGTATTTTCTCTATATGAAATTCATTGTCATACATATTGAGCTTTTTCAAATAAACTGTTACTAATAAAAGTTTTATAGTTTCATTTGTAATATTCTCAATTATGTTTAACTAGTCAGATATAAAATTTATTTTTCAACAATGTTTCGATTGTACTTACGGGAAATGCTTCTCAATTATCTTTTTTAATTCATTTTTTATATAGCATCTCAGAAATAGTTTTAAATGCCATATTTTGAGACCTAAGAGTAAACATTTCTTTAACCCATTGAGATTTTTTACTATCTACTTCAACACTTTTATTTATAGTATCATTAATATATCAAATTGGAGCCTTTTGACAAACTCATCACATTTCAATTTTTCTTTTAATTCATCTATTTATATCGACTTGTAAATCAAGAATATATTGAGTTGACATTCAAAATTGCATTCACATTATTAAAACATTGTCACCAGTTTTAAAAGTCTCCGACTGTGTATATATAGTTTTAATAATACCGTTTTGAATACTCCATTTTATAGTTCACTCATCTACTGGATTTCTAGCAAGTCTATTTAATTTCCAAGTAATAATACAATCGGCTTTTTTCTTAGTAAACAAACTCATCATCTGATTAAATTGAGGTCTTCAAGGCTCTTTTGCTGATTTAGTTTCTCTAAAAACTTCAATAATCTCAAGTCATTCTCTTTTAGCAATTTTTCTTGCCTCTGATTCTTGTGCACTTACTGATAGTTGTTGTCTATCTCATCTATCAGTTGATTTTCTACAGTAAATTATTGCTTTCATAATATTGTTTTTATTATTAAATATATTTAGTTTATATCTTTTTTTGGTTCAAGTTCAAGTTTATCAATATTTTCAATTATATCTCACCAAAATTTAAATAATTGTTCTGTAACTTGAGTAGATAATTCATCGGAAATTTGAGGATATATATTTTTAATTTTCTCTTCAAATATCTCTTTATTTGTCATATCAGTATTAGTTAAAAAATTATTTTAATAATTTTCACATAGTAGATGTTAAGGGAGTGGGAACGACCATACTTTATAGTCAGGAGTAGAGACCAAGGCTCTACGATAGCAATCAGAGACATTGGCTCTGATTTTATATTACTTTTTCCACTTTTCCACTTTTTCCCAAGCATTATTAATATTTTGTGTAATCTCAGTATAAAATTCAATATTATCAGGATTTAAGTCAGGATGATACTCTCTTACAAGCTTTCTATACACTTTTTTAATTGCTTTT
>Ga0208246_1001099_pt1 | contig 16538 bp, 10 predicted proteins | sample RifOxyD2_FD_184039 | JGI IMG/M metagenome (GOLD analysis project Ga0208246, IMG submission 184039) | Soil microbial communities from Rifle, Colorado - Rifle Oxygen_injection D2 (SPAdes) | ecosystem: Environmental > Terrestrial > Deep subsurface > Rock core/Sediment | place: Rifle, Colorado... | reverse complement strand
CCGTACAAGGCGAGGGTGGTCGCGTTCTGTCTGGGTCGTTCGGCGACGATCGACAGGGCCAAGCGCATCCGTGCGCGTCTGAACCTCAAGCCGATCGGGTTCGAGCATATCGTCGCTGTTGGCGAACAGCATCCGGAGCTCCAGCGCGAGCTCAACTGGCTTGTCAACCTCGATGCCGTCTGGGTGACTCCGGGCGGGCACCGCTACGTGTCCTGTCTCTGTGGCTATCCCGGCCGCCGGGACTTCCACCTGCACGGCGCGAGCAACGAGTGGTGCGACGGCGTATGGTTCTTCGGTCTCAGCGAGTAGCCCTAGGATCCTTGGACTCTCGGCACTTTTAAAAACGGTGTCGCGGGTCGCTCGGTCCCTTTGGCTCGTTATCGCAACACAGCGCGCACCCTCACCGGTGCGCGCGTTTCATTTTTGTGGTATGCTGTATCTCGGATAGTAAACGAAACAGTCCACGGTTACGGCTTTGGGCGGTTGAATTCTGGATGTACCAACAGGCCAGAATATCTGCACTTACGGGTTCAGATAGCGTGCCAATGGTATGTCCTAAAAATGAAGATACTCGGTACAGGATATTAGGGAAATAAAATTTCCAAATACGATTCAACTCAAAGAGTATTCAATGAGTGGTGTTCCGGGTGATATCTTGTATGTTTTATTGGGCCGTCTGGGTGAATCCGGACGGGAACCGCTACGTGTCCTATCTCTATGGCAATCCCGACAACCGGAACTTCAACCTGGACGACGCGGGCTGCGAGTGGGGCGGCAGCGTATGGTTCTTCGGTCTCAGCTAGTTTCTTCATTCTCTCGTCCTTGTGGCGGGAGTTTGCTTTTATGCTGATTCGAGTTTTTTTATCCATCCGCCGAGCATGGTGCCCGCCTCAGAAAATTTTTGCGTTAACTGCGCATATTTATTTGAATCTAGTCCTTTTGCTTCCCAAAGTATCGTTGTAAAGTATTTTAAATGATCAAGTTTTTGGTTTATTTGCGTTAGAAGAGAAAGTTTGTGTTCTCGTTTAGCATATTGAGCCGTGAGTGTCACTGCAATCAAATCTGTAAATAAATTATCTATCTTTATGCCAAGCGTGTAACGTCTTAATCTTGGCAAATTAACAAAGTAATTATGTCACAACAAATAACACTCTTTGAGTATAGTGAGAATGGGAATGTCAGTATTCCGTTGGGGGGGGGTTGCATTAGTAGCTGTAGAAGTAAAATTCAATTGGTTCATACTTATAATGATATTATTTCTATAGAAAATCTCTGCCTAGCCTGGCAGGAATTTATTATTGGAAAGAAAAAGAAAGAGGATGTTATCGTATTCAGTCGGAATCTGATGGATAATATTTTATCACTTCATGAAGATTTAGCCAATCACGTTTATTCTCACGGCTCCTACGAAAGTTTTTATATCAACGACCCCAAGCGTCGCCATATTCATAAAGCCACGGTACGAGATAGATTATTACATCACGCAGTCTATAGAATTTTATATCCATTTTTTGACCGTACGTTTATTGCCGATTCATACTCTTGTCGAAACGAAAAAGGCACGCACAAAGCCATTAACCGTTTTCGTGATTTGGCAAATAAAGTGAGTAGAAATTATACCCGTACTTGTTGGGTGCTTAAATGCGATATACGGAAATTCTTTGCTAGTATTGATCATGAAATTTTATTAAATATTTTAAACGAGTATATACCAGACAAGGATATTATTCTGCTTTTACAAAATATTATTGAGAGTTTTCATACTGTGGATATAAATTGTCATTCCCATCGAAATGGGAATCCAGACAATTGTCGACTGGATTCCCGCTGTGACGGGAATGACAAACGAGTTGGGTTGCCACTTGGTAATTTAACTTCACAGTTATTCGCAAATGTTTACATGAACAAATTTGATCAATGGGTGAAGCATAAACTTAAATCGCATTATTATGTTCGCTACGCCGATGATTTTGTATTTTTGTCTCGGGATAAATTTCGTTTAGAAGAGGCCATACCAAAAATTCAAGAATTTTTACAAACAAATCTTAAATTATCGTTACATCCAAACAAATTATTTTTGAAAACGATTGCTTCGGGCATGGACTTTCTCGGCTGGGTACATTTTTCTAATCATAACATATTGCGTCACGTCACTAAAAACAGAATGATGCGAAGAATTAAAGAACATACGACACCGGAAACATTACATTCATATCTTGGTCTGTTATCTCATGGAAATACGGAAAAAATAATCGATGATGTTATAGGAGAATATTGGTTATGGAAAGAATAAAGCGTTTATATAACAAAACCCCGCCGTTTGTAAGCGACGGGGTTGTTTTTTCTGCATTAAGCTGCGACAAGAATTGCATGTTTTAACTAACGGATCAAAGTTAGAAAACTTTCTCTGAACAAAGAAATGTTCAAGAGAAAAGAGAGAGATTTGCTTAATAAATTCGATCCGGTTGTAACATCAGTTCTTGCGCAACTTGATGAAGAAAAAGCTGCGTAAAAATTTTGTTGACACTATTTTAGTCGTGAATAATTTTCTTGTCAAGACAATTTGTTATCCCCATTTTTTTATCTATTTTTCCCTATACAGTTTTATTTATTTTAAATACCTTTTATATTTTTTAGCACTTTTATCCCCAGGTTTTAAAAAATTATTAATCCACCTTTTGTGTAACCAAAAAACTTTTATTTGTCACTTCTTTAGTAGAAGTGACCAAGAATCGCTCACGGTGGAAACTATCGGATAATTTATGGCTCATTGTCGCTTCCGCCCTAAACTCGCCTCGACTCAAACATAGGGCGGATTCCGCCAAGGAACCGCTCCAATTCACCTATAAATTGCACCGCTAGTTTCCAAAGTTCGCCCGAACCGTATAGTGGTTGTGCGTTTGAATTGATTAAATAAAAAAGCCACCACAGCAATTATGTTCCAAAATATTTAGAATGTAATTGTTGTGGTGGTGACTTTTTATTTTCACCACCCCTTAGTTAGTAAGGTGGTGAGTGGGTGATGTTACTTGTTCACCTTCACCGGCTTGTTGCGGTCTTTGCAATCGACCCACACAACGGTAGTAGCCATACCGGGCTTAGGCTTCAGTCCGAGCCAGTTGCCATTCCACTCGCGCACTTCATACCCAGTGTTGGGTTCAAGAGGAATTCTTGCTTGAGCAGAAGCTGTGTATGCTTCCCACTCCTTATTCGGGTAGACAATATCCCTAGGCTTTAGTTCGTGCGTAGCCTTTGTAGTTGTTTGAATCTTGTTGGTTTTTACTGATTTACTCATTGCCCAAACTCCTTTGAGGAGTTAATTAACATAAAGAAATGGTTTTGTAAATAGTTCTATATATTTTAATTGCAAAAGGTGGAGAATATATCATTGACTTTTCATATAGAAAATGTTAATGTGCTCAATCCTTTGCAAAACAACAGGAGGCAAGGAGCATGCATGAAGGAAGGTGGACCCATGCGTAACAGGCCGAAGTCGGAGCAGGTCAAGATTTTTTTTAGTCATGACGCTCGCAACCCTGAGAAGCTGGAGAAGGAAGTTAATCAATGGTTGACAGAGCGCGAAGGAGGAATAAATATTGTTGAGCGGACTGTGTCTTTTGACAGGCATGATGGGACATCTATGGTGATAACCATCTGGTATCGAGAGAAGGAGTAGGTTCGTTGTTCAAGGCCTGGAGTGCAAAATTGCGCTTCAGGCTCATTATTTTTATACAAAGTGAGGGAGGTGAAAGCCTGCTTTAACCTCCGAGCATGTATGGAAAATACCTTAGTATTTTATAGCAAAAGTGCATAATCTGTGGATAAACCCTAGTTAAATTTGTTTGGGGGTACTCCTTATATCGATATTTTATCTAAAATTAGCTAAAACACCCCTTTTTCTTGACAAACTTCAAAATTCACTAAGTTCTTGACAATGCTTTATATTTAGCGTAATATGTAAATACTTAACACTTCTGTGGAGAGAGAAAACGATTTTTTGGCTTAAATTAGCGCAAATCTAGCAATCCTGGTTTCATCTGGATTGCAAAGTCGTGCAAGGAATAAAAAATTTTACATGTTGGCCTTGCTTATCTTAGCTAAACTTTAAGAAAAAAGGACAAAACGCCCTCAAGGCGCCATTTTTTGTTTGTATCCGGCTATTTAGGAAAAACCATAAAATAAATTAATAAAAATTATTTAATAATTTAAAAATAATAAGTTTTAATAAACTCCCTATGGCCATTTTTAAACGCCAAGCTCTGAAGACAACCGAACGCAAATTCTTTACCAATGTTCGCGATGCGATGCCGGTACCAGATCTGATTGATGTGCAAAAAAGTTCGTACGATTGGTTTTTAAAATTCGGAATCAAAGATTTGTTTGAAGAAGTTTCTCCAATGACCGATTTTACCGGAAGAGACTTGGAGCTATATTTAGAAAATTATTATTTAGACGATCCAAAATTTGACGAAGTTGTTTGTCGAGAAAGAAATTTAACTTTTGAAGCCCCTCTTCGCGTTACTGCCAGATTGCTAAACAAACGCACCAATCAATCCAAATCTCAAGAAATTTATTTAGGTGATATTCCGCTAATGACACAGCGCGGAACTTTTATCGTAAACGGAATTGAACGTGTAGTTGTTTCTCAGCTTATCCGTTCTGCCGGTGCATTCTTTACTGCCGAAAATATTCGCGGTCGCAGATATTACGGTGCAAAAATTATTCCAAATCGTGGTGCTTGGATAGAAATCGAAACCGACATGAACAATGTGGTTTGGATCAAAGTAGATCGCAAACGTAAAATGGCCGCTACTTCTTTGTTGCGCGCTTTTGGTATTGAATCAGACGAAAAAATAATGGGTTCATTTAAAGATGTAAACAATCATCCAAGCGTAGATTATATCGACGCTACAATCAAAAAAGATGTAGCCAAAACACAAGAAGAAGGTTTAATCGAAGTATACAAAAGAATTCGTCCGGGAGATTTGGCTACTGCCGACAATGCCAAGAGTTTAATTTTTGCCATGTTCTTCAACTTTGATCGTTATGATTTGGGAAGAGTTGGTGTTTATAAATTCAATACCAAATTTGATTTGGGATACAAAAATGAAGATTACGACAAAAAAGAAAATAGAGTTTTGTCTCCAGAAAAATTATTGGCAGTTTTAAAAGAAGTTATTCGTTTAAATGTTACTCAAGAAGAACCAGATGATATCGATCACTTGGGTAATCGCCGTATTCGCGCTGTTGGTGAGCTTGCTCAAAACAGATTCCGCGTTGGTTTGGCTCGCATGGAGCGTATTGTAAAAGATAGAATGAGTACTCAAGAAATGGAAGCTCTATCTCCAAACAAACTTATCAATGCTAGACCAGTTATTTCTGCAATCCGAGAATTCTTCATGAGTTCTCAACTTTCTCAGTTCATGGATCAGACCAATCCACTTTCTGAATTAGAACACAAACGCCGTGTAAGTGCTTTGGGTCCAGGAGGTTTGTCTAGAGATAGAGCTGGCTTCGAAGTTCGCGATGTGCACACTACTCACTATGGCCGTATTTGTCCGATTGCTACTCCAGAAGGACCGAACATTGGTTTGGTAAACCACCTTTCCAGTTTTGCGCGCGTAAACGAGTTTGGGTTTATCGAAACTCCTTACCGCAAAGTTCTAAAAGAAGTTCCTAATGAGCCTCAATTTACTGAGGGTGAAATTTTGTTAGATGAAGTTGAGGGTGTAAAAGAAGGAACAAAAATTACCAAAGATATTGCTACTAAATTAGCAAAATCAAAATTAAAAACAATTCCTGTTCGCTCTCGCGTAACCAACGAAATTATTTACTTAAACGCTTTCAAAGAAGAAAAAGTAAATACCGCTGCCGCTACTACCAAAGTAGACGAGAACGGATATTTCTTGGAAGAATTTGTGCCAACTCGTATTCGCGGTAACCCTGGTGTAGGTAGAACAAAAGATTTGGACTACATCGACGTTGCTTCCAATCAAATTATTTCTATTGCTACTTCCTGTGTTCCTTTCTTGGAACATGACGATGCTACTCGCGCACTGATGGGTACAAACATGCAAAGACAGGCTGTTCCATGTATTCGTCCACAACAGCCGCTTGTTGGTACTGGTATAGAACAAAGTGCTGCTTACTATTCTGGATATGTTATACTTTCTGAAGTAGACGGTGAAGTTACCGAAGTAGACGGTAACCATATTGTGGTAACAGATAAAAAAGATGTTAAACATACTTATTATTTAAGTAAATTTATACGCTCCAACCACTCTACCTGCGTTAACCAAACTCCAATTGTAAAATTGGGAGAAAAAGTTAAAAAAGGCCAAGGCATGACCGATGGTCCTGGTATCAAAGATGGAGAATTATCTTTGGGACAAAACATGTTGGTAGCCTATATGGTATGGGATGGCTACAACTACGAAGATGCGATTGTTGTTAATGAGCGCGTAGTACAAAGAGATAATTTCACTTCTATTCATATAGAAGATTACACAATCGATGTTCGCGAAACCAAACTTGGTCCGGAAATAATTACTTCCGATATTCCAAATGTTAGTGAAGAAAAATTAAAGAATTTGGACAGTGAAGGTATCGTTCGCATTGGTGCCGAAGCAAAATCTGGCGACATCTTGGTAGGTAAAATCACTCCAAAAGGTGAAACAGAACTTTCTGCTGAAGAAAGATTGCTCCGCGCTATCTTTGGTGAAAAAGCTCGCGACGTACGCGATTCTTCTCTATATTTAGAACATGGTGAACATGGTCGTGTGACTGGTATCAAAGTTTTCTCTACCGAAAACGGTGACAAGTTGCAGCCAGGTGTGATCAAACAGGTTCAAGTAAGAGTAGCCGACATGAGAAAAATTCAGGTTGGTGACAAGATGGCCGGTCGTCACGGTAACAAAGGTGTTATCTCCAAAGTAGTTCCTGCCGAAGATATGCCTTTCTTGGAAGATGGTACTCCAGTAGATATTATTCTTTCTCCACTTGGTGTTATCTCTCGTATGAACTTGGGTCAATTGCTAGAAACTCACTTGGGCCTAGCTGCCAATGCTTTGGGTTACAAAGTAGCTACTCCGGTTTTAAATGGTATTAATGAAGCTCAAATTAAAGAAGAATTAAAGAAAGCTGGTCTGCCAGAAAGCGGACAAGTTACTCTTTGTGATGGCCGTACCGGTGAACCTTATGACCACAAAGTAACTGTTGGTTATAACTACATGTTGAAACTTAACCACATGGTTGAAGATAAAATTCACCAAAGATCCACTGGTCCTTATAGTTTGATTACCCAACAGCCTTTGGGTGGTAAAGCTCAATTCGGTGGTCAGAGATTCGGTGAAATGGAAGTTTGGGCGCTGGAAGCTTATGGTGCCGCTCACACTTTGCAAGAAATCTTGACTATCAAATCCGACGATGTCCCAGGACGCTCCAAAGCTTACGAAGCTATTATTAAGGGTGAGCCGATTAGCAGAGTAAACTTGCCAGAATCATTTAATGTTTTGGTAAGAGAATTAAAGGGCTTGGGCTTGGATGTAGAATTGCTCAAGAAATCCGAATCCGGTGAATATAGACCAATGGAAGAAGTAAAATCTCAACAAGAAAAAGATGCAAGGTCGGCGATAGAAGGAAAAGTCGAAGTCGAAAGTGGGAAACATTCTGATAAATAAATAATCTCTTCTATTTTATAATCATATGAATGATAATATTTTCCCAGCCGACTTTGATGCCATTCGCCTCAAACTCGCATCTCCAGAAGTCATCAAAGGATGGTCTTATGGTGAAGTAAATAAACCGGAAACTATCAACTACCGCACTCAGAAACCAGAAAAAGGCGGCTTGTTTGCCGAAGAAATTTTTGGACCAGTAAAGGACTGGGAATGTTTCTGTGGTAAGTATAAAAAAATCCGTTACAAAGGAATCGTTTGTGATAAATGTGGAGTAGAAGTTACTCACTCTTCCGTTCGCCGTGAACGCATGGGTCATATCGAACTTTCTACTGCTGTAGCTCACATCTGGTTCTTGCGATCTGTGCCTTCCAAGATTGGTTTGGTTCTAGATTTGTCCGCTCAATCTTTGGAAAAAGTTATTTACTTTGCTTCTTTTGTTATTACTCATGTAAACGAAGAAGAAAAGAAAAAGACTTCCGAATTATTGCGCCAAGAATATAAATCCAAGAAAAAACAAATTGAAAAAGAAGGTCAAGATCAAATCAAGAGCGCTAATGACAAAAAACTAGGCGCCAAAGATTTGGAAAAAATCCAAGAAGAAACAGAAAGAAAACACAAAGCTTTGGACGAAGATTTCCAACAAGCCGACAAAGAATTAAAAGAATTGCAAGTAATGAAGATTGTTTCTGAAAATAAATATCAGGAATTATCTCTTCGCTACGGTCATTTGTTCGAAGCCTCTATTGGTGCCGAAGGTATCCGCAATTTGCTTTCTCGCATTAACATGGAAGATACTGTTAAGAAATTAGAAGAGGAACAATCCAAAGCCAAAGGTTCTAAATTAGAACGCATAATTCGCCGCAAGAAAGTTCTAAAGAGCTTCTTCTTAAACAACATTCGTCCTGAATGGATGGTAATGCAAGCTATTCCAGTTATACCTCCAGATTTACGCCCAATGGTTGCTCTTGATGGCGGACGTTTTGCTACTTCAGATTTAAATGATTTATACCGACGCGTAATTAACCGCAACAACCGTTTGCGCAGACTATTGGAATTAGACGCTCCAGAAGTTATTTGCCGCAATGAAAAACGCATGTTGCAAGAAGCTGTAGATGCTTTGATTGATAACAATGCTCGTCAAGCAAAAACAGTTACTGCTTCTACTGGACAAAAGAGACAGTTGCGATCTTTGGCAGATATCTTGAAAGGTAAACAAGGACGCTTTCGTCAAAACTTGCTTGGTAAACGCGTAGACTACTCCGGTCGTTCGGTTATCGTTGTAGGTCCAAACCTAAACATTGATGAATGTGGTTTGCCAAAACGCATGGCTTTGGAACTTTTCAAACCATTTATAATGAGTGAAGTAATCAAGCGTGAACTTGCTCACAATGTACGCAGTGCTTCCAAATATATAGAAGCCGAACACGACGAAGTTTGGGATATTTTAGAAGACCTAACTACCAAAACTCGCGTACTCTTGAACCGTGCTCCTACTTTGCACCGTTTGGGTATCCAAGCTTTCCACCCAAGATTGATAGAAGGTAAGGCTATTCAGTTGCACCCATTGGTATGTACAGCTTTTAACGCCGACTTCGATGGTGACCAGATGGCTGTTCACTTACCTCTTACTGCCGAAGCTCGTTGGGAAGCAGACAACCTAATGGCTGCAGAAAAAAATATCTTGAAGCCTGCTACTGGTAGTCCGGTAATTACTCCTAAACAGGATATTGCTCTTGGTTGTTATTACTTAACTCGCTACGAAACAGATGATACCGCTGAAGTAACAAAGTATTTCAGTTCTGAGCAAGAAGCTATTTTGGCTTATCGTTCCAGAGTTATTGCTTTGCAAGAAAGAATTAAAGTTCGTTTTACAGACATGAGTCGTTTTGTGGAAGGAACTAACCCAAGAATCGAAACTTCAGTTGGTAGAATATTATTTAATAAAATTTTGCCACCACAACTTCCATACTTTAACGACACTGTAACTGCCAAGAAATCAGGCCAAATTATTCGTTTGTGTTTGGAATTAACTAACGATCAACAGCAAGTAGCTTTCTTCTTAGATGAATTAAAGAACTTGGGTTATCGTTATGTTACTAAATCCGGATACTCTTTGGGTATGGACGACTTCCCAGCTATCGTTGAAAAACCTGCCATGTTGGCTGAGTCCGATAAGTTGGTAGCACAAGTAGAAGAACAATATCAAGAAGGTTTGCTTACTCAGTCCGAACGTCATATAAAGATTTTGGAAATCTGGGCAGGCACCAAAGAAAGAATCGTTGCTAACAACCAACAAACACTTCGTAAAGATGGTCCGGTATTTGCCATGATCGACTCTGGTGCTCGTGGTAGTTGGGGTCAACTTGGTCAGGTTATCGGTATGAAAGGTTTGGTGGCCTCTCCATCTGGAGACACCATCGAATTGCCGGTAAAAGGCAACTTCAAAGAAGGTTTCGAAGTGCTTGAATTCTTTATCTCCTCTCACGGTACCAGAAAAGGTTTGACCGATACTGCGCTTCGTACTGCCAACGCTGGTTATTTAACCCGTCGTTTGGTAGATGTATCACAAGACGTAATCGTCTTTGAAGATGATTGTGGTGATACAACCGGTGAAGTATTTACAGCTGCTCAGTCCAAAGAAATGGGTGAAAAATTATCAGAACGTGTTTGGGGACGTTATGTTCTTGAAACAGTTAAAGCTGGTAATAAAGTGTTGGTAAAAGAAGGTGAGCCAATTGATGATAAAATTGCTCGTGAAATTGATGAGCATAAGATTGAATCCGTACGTGTTCACAGTATCTTGCAATGCCGCATGCAAAAAGGTGTTTGCCGCAAATGTTATGGCTTTGATTTATCCAAGAACAAACCGGTAGAATTCGGCGTAGCAGTAGGTATTATTGCGGCGCAGTCTATCGGCGAACCGGGTACACAGCTTACCATGAGAACCTTCCACACTGGTGGTGTGGCTGGTGGCGACGATATCACTCAAGGTTTGCCTCGCGTAGACGAATTATTTGAAGCTCGTGCTCCAAAGAAACAAGCTATGCTTGCCGAAGTATCTGGTGAAATTGAAATAGAAAAAGCTGATGGAAAAATTATTACTTCTGCTAGCGGTAAAAAAGTATTTGAAGGTCGCCGTGGACAAGAAATAATTCATATCCACTTCTCTGGTGTAGATGAAATGAAGATCAAGACCAAATCCGAAGATGAAATAATGGTAAAAGATGGAGAATCCGTACAAAAAGACCAAGTAATTTTGGTTCGCGGATCATCCGGAGAAGAAGTTCTGGCCAAATATCCAAGTACAGTAAAGATCGAAAAGAATATCCTTACTCTTACTTACGAAGGCCCACACGTACGCGAATATATTGTACCGCTAGGGTACAAAGTGCTCGCTAAGACTGGAGATAAGGTAGAAAAAGGTGATGTTCTAACAGATGGTAGCTTAAATCCTCATCAACTCTTTGAACTTAAAGGCAGAGAAGCGGTGCAGAGATATATCTTGCAAGAAGTACAGAACATTTACTCTTCTCAAGGTCAGAAAGTTAACGACAAGCACGTAGAACTTATTATCCGCCAAATGTTTAGCCGTGTGTATATAGAAGATGCCGGCGAAACCGATTTGTTGCCAGGTGAAGTGGTAGAAAAATCCCAAATGGATGTTTCCAACCGCCAAGCCAAAAAAGATGGCACCAAACCAGCCATTGGCCGAGAAATGTTCTTGGGTATTTCCAAGGTTGCTCTCTCAACCCAAAGCTTCTTGTCTGCTGCTTCCTTCCAAGAAACTGCCAAAGTTCTTATCAACACTTCTATCACTGGTAAGATCGATTACTTGGATGGTCTCAAAGAAAACGTTATTATCGGCAGACTCATTCCAGCCGGAACTGGGTTTAAACAATAGCTGCACAATGATGTAAATATATATTAAATAATATAAATAAAAAGGATCGGGGAACAACCTCGATCTTTTTTATTTCTGTTGTTATCAGATAATGTTTGTGATAGGATTGACAAATTCGCTAAAATATAGTAGTGTCTCCCTACAATTCCCATAAGGAGATAGTATGAGGATCCCGCTGTGGTTCGTCCTATTGGTAGTAATAGTAGTCCTAGCGCGGTTTGCGGTGCGTGAGTTTCGCAGGGTTCGTTGGGCGCATCGCGTGCTCGGCATTGATTTCTCCAAGATGAGTAGTTTCAAAGACATGCGCGAACACTATGAGCTAAAATATGGGGAGGCAACGTGGCTTATTAAGCTGCGTGTGGTTGCCTTTCTCAGGCAGCAGGAAGATGTTAAATTGCAAGAAGTTGCTGAGCATCTATTCCAGGCGGATGAGTATGTTATGTGTGTGAGGGGAGCAACCTTGCATATCAAACTAGAACATCCACCGGTCATACTTTATCTCCTGTACATACCACCACGTTTGCTCGATGATTTGGATAGATTAGATCGAGCGGGGGATATTCTCCATGTGGGTTAGACAGGTGCGAGGGCGTAACGAGCCCTCTTTTTATTTTTATAAAAATTTATTTAATAATATTAATCGATAGTGTAGAATCTTAAACGATAAAAAAGACCCGGAAATCAGGGTCTTTTTTAGTTGATTTTTTGCTAGGATTACATTAGAATGTAGGCATATGAAAGCCAAGATTCTAATTGTTTTATCTATAATTTTGTCTATTTTATTGGTCGGTTTTTATTTAAAACCAGCCTTTCAGGAGGTGTCTGATTTGGCGCCAAAACTAGTGCCAATGGGGCCAATAAAAGCAAAGGAAATAGTAGAGCCAGTTGTTGCAGAGACCAAAAAAGAAGTTAGCATCCAATTTTTTGGCGATATTATGCTAGACCGCAGCGTGGCCAAAGTTATGGGCAGCGAAGGTTTGGATTATATTTTTGCCAAAGACAAGGGTATTTTTGTAGATACAAATCTTACGATAGCCAATTTAGAAGGGCCTTTTGCGCCAACTCGTATTCAAACTTCAAAGACAATCGCTTTTCGTTTTGACCCAAAATTAGCGGCACAGTTAAAGTCGTATGGTTTTGATGCGTTTAGTATGGCCAATAACCATGGTATGGATATGGGAAAGAAAAACGTTGATTTTACTAGAAGTGTTTTATTAGAAAATAGTTTGGGATATTTTGGAGATGAGTATAATACAGGCCCGCAATATACATATACAGTAGGCGAAGAGCGCGGGTTGTCATTTAAGGTTGCTTTTGTCGGTTTAAATTATACAGAAGGTGCGTTGGACATTAAACAGATAAAACAAGTAATAGATAATGCCAAATCACAAGCGAAATTTGTAATAGTTAATATCCATTGGGGTGAGGAATACAAACGTATTTCCAATATAAAACAGCGAAACATGGCGCACCAGCTTGTAGATATAGGTGTAGATGCAATTATTGGTCACCATCCGCATGTAATACAAGAAGTAGAGGTATACAAGGGCAAATACATCTTTTATTCTTTGGGAAATTTTATTTTTGATCAGTATTTTTCTGCAGAAACTCAAGAAGGCGCAAGTGTAGTTATGGATCTTCAAGAAGATGGTACTGTAGGAGCTCAGATTTTTCCATTTTTTTCCAAAAAATCACAAGTAGAGCGTATGGTTGGAGACCAAAAACAGGAATTTTTTGATTGGCTTCAGAAAAATAGTCGTTTGGAAGATAAAAAATTTGAAAGTTTAATTTTTTTGGAAAAAAATGTGTAAAAAACCACTTTTCCCCATTGATTTTTTTCGAAAAATGTGATATAATTATTTTATAATATGAGCGGTCATTCAAAATGGCACAACATCCAAGGCAGAAAAGGAAAACAGGATGCGTTGCGTAGCGGACAGTTTACAAAAGTGTCCAAGCTAATAACAATTGCTGCAAAAAGTGGGGGAGACCCGGCTAGTAATTTTTCTTTGCGTATTGCAATAGAGAAAGCCAAAGCCGTGGGTATGCCCAAAGACAATGTAGAAAGAGCAATCAAGCGTGGCACCGGCGAATTAGCCGGAGAGCAGATAGAAGAAGTGCTTTACGAAGGCTATGGCCCGGGAGGAGTAGCAGTTCTCGTAAAATGCCTTACAGACAACAAAAACAGAGCTGTTTCCGAAGTAAAACATATATTTTCTACAAATGGCGGGAGTATGTCCGGTGCTGGGAGTGTATTATGGATGTTTGGCCAATTTGGAGTAATTGCAATAAATAAAGATAATTTAGAGGATAAAAAAATAAACAAAGATGATTTCGACCTAAAAATGATAGAAATGGGCGCAGAAGATATAATAACCGAAGAAAAGGAAGTAGAAATAAGAACAAAAATAGACAATTTTCAAAAAGTACTAACAGGTTTAAAAGAAATGGGTTTGGAGCCTATAGAATCCAGTTTACAATGGATAGCCAAAGATAGTGTGGCTGTAAGCGAAGAAGTAGGCGAAAAACTGCAAAGTTTATTTGCAGATTTAGAAGAAAACGACGACGTAGATGACTACTTTACCAACGCGCAGTAGAAGAATTGTATGTACAAAGAGATAATACTAGGAATTGATCCTGGTTTTGGTAGAGTCGGCTATGGTATAATAACCAAAGATAAACAAGGTGAGTGGAGAAGTTTATGTTATGGGTGTATAGAAACTGCGCCCAAAAGCAGCTTTGTTGATAGGATAGCCGAAATACACAAAGAACTTTTACAAATTATAGCAAAATTTAAACCCACAAGAATGGCTGTAGAAGAATTATTCTTCTTTAAAAATTTAAAAACAGCTATAGAAGTAGGTCAAGCCAGAGGTGTGATACTTCTGACTGGGGTAGAGAGCAAACTTCCTATAGACGAGTTTACTCCTCTACAGGTTAAGCAGGCTGTAACCGGTTATGGTAGAGCCGAAAAAGGCCAAATGCAAAAAATAGTAGCTACCATTCTAGGAATAAAAGAAAAAATAAAATCCGACGATGCGGCAGACGCGCTGGCAGTAGCCCTTTGCGCCGGGCAAAGTTTATGGATAAAGAAAATTAAACTCTAACCTTATTAATTCATAGCACACCTTCGTATGAGTACAAAAAACATGAAAAAACCGTTGGTTTTTTCCGCGTTAGTGGCAGTCTTTGGCTTGGTGATTTATTCATCGTTTTTGCTTGTGGCCAAAGCTGACGTTCCAAACAATTTGGTAGAGGACTCTGGTTTTGAAACCAGCATGTCAAATTTTGAAACAAATCAAGATGGAACTTCTTTGTCCGTTACTTCTATCAACCCAATAAACGGCTCCAGAAGCTTGGTGGTTGGTACAACAGGTTACGGAGATAGTGTGCTATGGCAAGGTAAAGATTTCTCTACCGCTGCTGTTAAACGATCTTCTCAATTTACCGGTTCGGTGCGCGTGCGCTCTACCGTTGCTTCTGCTTCCAAAATTTCCTTTTGTGGTTTGGTAGAATATGTTTCTGGGGAAGGTTTAAGTGAATGTAAAGAAGTAACTGGAACAGTTGGAGATAAAGGTACTATTTCTTTGTCCTTTGCTCTAGACAGTTCCAGAGATTTAGAAAGAGTACGTGTAGGTATCTTCCAAGAAGGCAGCGCAGCTCTACGAGAAGTATTGGTTGATGATGTAACAGTTGTTTTAGCTGGTATCTCTCCTACAACAGCCCCAGCCCCAACTCCAGTAACTGGCGTTTGTGGTTCGGCAAATGGTACTACCGTTGCTTCTGTACCAACCGCCGGTCTTTGTGCCTCTGGTACAGCTAGTACTGTATCTGGTTCTGGTCCTTGGGCTTGGACTTGTGCAGGATCAAACGGTGGCGGATCTGCCAGCTGCAGTGCAAATTTAACTCAGACTCAAGTAACAAGTCATCTTCTTTCCGCTTCAGTTTCTGGAAGCGGTACAATTACTTCCGTTCCTAGTGGAATTTCTTGCGGTAGCGCATGTTCCGCCAATTTTACCAGTGGTACATCTGTAACTCTTACAGCTACACCAGCAGCTGGTCAAACTTTTGGAGGTTGGAATGGTGCATGTAGTGGCACTGGCAGCTGTGTAATTTCAATGACTTCTGCCCTTAGTGTTAGCGCATCTTTTAGCGCCATCTCTTCCCCAACCCCAGTAAACGCTGTTTGTGGTTCTGCAAACGGTACAACAGTTTCTACTATCCCAACTTCTAATTTATGTTCTTCTGGTACAGCTAGTACTGTAGCTGGTTCTGGTCCTTGGACTTGGACTTGTGCTGGATCAAACGGTGGTACAACTGGTAGTTGTAGCGCTCAAAAAACTGCAGCTCCTGTATCAAGTGCAAACAATCTAATTGAGGACTCTGGTTTTGAAACCAGCATGTCAAATTTTGAAACAAATCAAGCTGGAACTTCTTTGGCTATCACAACCGTAAGCCCAATTAACGGCTCCAGAAGTTTGGTAGTCGGTACAACAGGTTACGGAGACAGTGTGCTATGGGAAGGTAAATATTTTTCTAACTTATCTGTTAAACGATCTTCTCAATTTACCGGTTCGGTGCGCGTGCGCTCTACCGTTGCTTCTGCTTCCAAAATCGCCTTTTGTGCAATGATAGAATATGCAACCGGAGGAGATGAAAGAAACTGTAAAGAAGTAGCCGGAACAGTTGGAGACAAAGGTACTATTTCTTTTTCATTACCTCTCGATAATACTAGAGATTTGGACAGAGTACGCGTAGGTATTTTCCAAGAAGGTGGCGCAGCATTACGAGGTGTGTTAATTGATGATGTAATTGTTGTGTTGGCCGGTATTTCTCCTACAACAGCTCCTTCCCCAACTCCAGTAAACGCTGTTTGTGGTTCTGCAAACGGTACAACAGTTTCTACTATCCCAACTTCTAATTTATGTTCTTCTGGTACAGCTAGTACTGTAGCTGGT
>Ga0208246_1001092_pt1 | contig 16584 bp, 13 predicted proteins | sample RifOxyD2_FD_184039 | JGI IMG/M metagenome (GOLD analysis project Ga0208246, IMG submission 184039) | Soil microbial communities from Rifle, Colorado - Rifle Oxygen_injection D2 (SPAdes) | ecosystem: Environmental > Terrestrial > Deep subsurface > Rock core/Sediment | place: Rifle, Colorado... | reverse complement strand
GCCACGACCGCTGCCACGGATGGAGTCGGCCGAGGCGACGCGTGATTACGATGAGTTTGGACGGCCAATTAAGTACGAGGGCAAATTCAAAAGCAACGCCGGTGAAGGTGAGTATTTTGTGTCGCAAGTTGATTCGCCGTTTAAAGAAGCCGAACGTAAAGAAGATGATATTGGTGCGCGTGATATTTTATACCGTGTTGGTTTTCACGTTGATGATTCTTCCGAACAAGAGAAAAATCTGATTTTTGGAGAATTTAAGCAAAAGGCCGATTTTTTATTTGGCGTTAGCGAAGAGTTTAAGCAGGTTATTTACAAAATAGTTAAAGAATTATTGTCTGATAAAACTTATTTTAATTTGGTTAGTAAGCATTTGCTGATTCCTGTGGGCATTATGATGAAAGTAATATTGAAATTGGCAAAGGGCCGGAAGATTCTGAAGAAAAAATTAAAAGTGTCATTATTCACGAATTACTACACGGCGTGACTAAACGTTTGGGCTTGTACCAGCATGCAGATTCTGGGGGCGATGATCATAAAATAATTAGACCGTTGGCAGAGCGAATTTATTTTACCGAAGTTTTATTGTCTGGCGGTAATCCATTTGGACAGATGGATCTGGCCAATTATGATGGGTGGAAGTCCAGCTTTGATAATTCCATGGCAATGCCGACGGCCGAATTTCAGCGGTGTATTAAAGCTAATGATTATGACGGGCTTATTAAATATATTGAATCTGGTGGCTTTGCCGAAAATAAAACTAGGCACGAGATTGGTAATATTGTTTTGGAGAGAGAAATGCATCGCAATATTCGGAAGCGCTCTATTAAATTAGGTAATTTGACGTTGACTATAGAAGAAAATAAATTTAATCCTGTTAGGCACGAGGTGCAAAAAGATGCGGGTGATCAATACATTTCAATTGTATTAGGCGATGTTAATAGTACTGATCAAGAACAGTTGGCTTTTATAGATAGTTGTGGACAAGAGTTATCCCCAGAGGAGCGGGTGATATTTCGCGATTGTTTAGAACAAATGAAATCCGATCCAAGTTTGGGTGCAGATTATATTACTCCGGATAATGAGATTCGCGATGTTGCTCATGTGGTCGCGATAAAAAATGCCGTATTTGCCGAGAGCACTCGCTTGGCTGCGTTGGTCGCCAGAAAGAAAAACGTAAATATAGTAGACGCACCGGCAGATATTGATTTTCAGAAAGTTTTTCGTAATTTTTTAAAAACTTTTTCCGAAGTGATGACGGACACTAAAACTCCGCCGCCATTTTTTCTGGCGCGTAAGGCGATGGATGCCTGTTTGGCAGAAGCCTAGTTTGATAGTTTGCTTATTATTGATAGACAAGATTAAAAATACCATGCGTACTACTTATAAAAAATCCAGTAAGTTTACCCCGCCTGTGCCGGAGCTTTTGGTGACGGCGGAAAAATTGGGCGAGTGGCAGAAAAAATTAGAGCATTTGAAAAACTCGCGTCCGGCTGCGATGGCGGAAGTAAGTCGGTTGGCTGATTTGGGAGATTTTTCGGAAAACGCCGGCTATCAATTTGCTAAGGGTCGTTTGCGCGGAATCAATCGGCATTTGGCCGAGCTTGAAAGTCAGATTGATCGGGCGGTAATAATTGAAACTCAGCCACTTAGTGGTATGGCGCAAGTTGGGAGTTTAGTGACGGTAGAAATAAATGGTAAACAGAAAACCTATCAAATTTTAGGTTCAACCGAAACCGATCCCAGTTCGGGGGTAATTTCTAACAGTTCGCCTTTGGGCGCAGTGCTGCTCGGAAGTGCGGTGGGGGAAGAAGTGGTCGTAAAATTAGATGGCGACCGCGAGGCGAAGTATAAAATAATAAAAATAGATTAAAAAATCTCGCCCATTGGACGAGATTTTTTGTTTAAATTATATTAGCGAATCACTTTTATCGGAATTGGTGCGCCGGTGCTGTCGGTTTTATATAATTGGGGGTCAATTTTTCTGGAGAAACAAACTCGGCCGGCAGCATGGTCCCAATTTTGATTATAGGAATTGTAGGGGTACATATTGGCACGGGTGGCCGCTACCTCGGATTTTTTGTCTGGCAGTTTGCCATTAAAAATAGCACATAATTCAAAGTCTAGTTCATCAATAACTTTATACTCATATTGGTTAGTATTTTCTGGATCAGCCGGAATCTGGAAACCGGAGATATTATCTTCCAATTGTTTTAATTCTGTCGGTAAAATATCATTTTTGCTCCAATAAGAAATAACCTGTTCTTGGAGCATCTGCAAAGCTTGGATTCTTTGGTCATCTAAACGGCGATTGCGCTGATCTTTGGGGGTGCCAATGATAAAAAAACCAATAATAATACTACCAAGAACAACAACAGATACCGCGCCGGCTAAAATTTTAGGTATTTTAGATTTTTTAGAATCACGTTTTAATTCCCACAAATAATAGCCAAACACCGCGCCGGCGACTATGAGTACCGCTAAAACTTTTAAGAAAAACCTGGTTGTTAATTCACCATTCAAAAAGTTAAAGACAAAAATCATTAAGTCAATAATAATAGTGATGGCAGAAACAAACAGAGTAAAATAAATAAGCCACTTACGCAATTTTAATTCTCGTTTGGCCGGAGTTTTTGTTAGGTCTTTGGCCAAAAACCAAGCCGTTAACAAATAGGCGGGTATAGCGATAAACAAAATCGAGCTCGACCAACGTACGCCGTTGGCAACCGAGGCAAAATAATAATTAAGCGGGTCGGGAAAAGTGGCATCGATGTATTGAATATATAATGTAATAAATCCAATCACGCTCAAATAAAAAGTGAAGATGTTAAACAGATGTAAAAATACATCTTTAGGTGTGCTTTTGATGGGAGTTTCCATAAATTAATTTTAGAATTAATACTATGATTAATCATAGTATTAGTATTATACCATTAATTTTACGTGATGGCTACTATTTTTGTATGTCTAAAAATGGTTTTAATTTTAATATTTCCGGCCCGACTGTTTGGAAAAAATAATCTGGATCAAACGCAGCTAGGCGATCTTCGGCCTGTTCAAAACGCGCAACAGCGGCAGTTTTTATACCCGCGACTTTGGCATCTTGCAAATCGCTCGGCAAATCACCAAACATTAAAACACGTTGTGGGTCTAAACCGCGCCGAGAACAAATAGAGCGGAGGGCTTCAACTTTGTTGTGCGCTAATCCTACCACACAATCTACCAGCTCGCGTAAACCATGTTGGCGCAATATTTCTTCAATTTCTTCTGGCTTGTGCGCGGACACAATGCCGATTTTTATATTTTTGTCGGCCAATTGCTGAAAAATTTCCGGCACTTCCGGATAAATTTCCGCTTGTAAATTTGGCATTTCTTTTAGTAATGGGATAATCTCATTATGGTAGATGTGATACAATTCGGCCTTGCCCTCGTCAGTATTCGCCCCAGGTATTCCCAAACGCGCATAATGTTCCCAGTAGGGTTGGATAGCGGTACGGTTGTATTCGTCCGTTGTTAAATCAATGCCATATCGTTTACACACCTCCACTGCCGCGCGTGCAATGCGCTTGATACTATCGTAGAGCACGCCATCCCAATCAAACAAAACCATGTCCACCACTTCCTCAATATTTTTTTCTGTTTCGGCAGCAAGTTTTTCAACTGAATTTGTGTCTGCATCCACTTTGGTATTAGCAGAATTATAATCAGAGCTATCTGGCTTAATAACCCCGCGTCGATGTAAAACTTTTGTTATTTTTTCAGCTTCATTAGGTGCGGTTTCTTGATCAAATCTGCTTTCATGATTATTTGCTGGCATAGATAATAGATAAGGGGATATTAGAGAATATTTATGGTGCCAAAATATTTTTTAGAGCTGAGGCAGTGTCTTTGATTTCTACCGCGTCGTTTAAGTTATAATCTCCAATTTTGGTTCGGATTAATTCTTGGCAATAGGCACCAGTTTTCAATTTGGCGCCGATGTCTTCGGCCAGAGTGCGGATGTAGGTCCCAGCCGAGCAAATAATTTCTATTTTTAAGTTTGGCCAGGAGTAGTTTAAAAGTTTGATGTCATAAATTTCTATTTCTGAGGGCTGGCGCTTCACGGTTTTGCCTTTGCGAGCGAGATCATATAATCTTTGGCCGTTGATTTTTTTAGCGGAATACATCGGAGGGATTTGTTTTTGTTTGCCAATAATTTTTTTTAAAATTTTTTGTATTTTAACTATGGTAGGTGGTTTCAGAGAAAAAAGATTGAAGATTAAAGAATGAAGATTGACGAGTGGTTTAATTTTTTTCAAAAAATGTGTTGCAGTGTTACGGTGTTGTAGTGTTGTAGTAATTTTGCCGGTCAAATCACCTGTATCCGAAATTGCGCCAAGTCGTACTGTTGCTATATAAATTTTTCGTAAATTTTTAAATTCATCTAATCGCTTCGTCGCCTCCCGCCCAACCCCCACAATTAAAAGCCCAGTCGCAAACGGATCCAAAGTGCCAGCATGTCCAACGCGAATATTTTTTGGTTCACCATTGTTAATTAAATTTTTGCGGATAAAACCGACTACGTCAAAACTGGTCCAGTTGACTGGTTTATGAATTAGCAGAAATTTTTTTGATAAAGGTGTTTCGGTCATAGGGGATATATTAGCAGGATAAGTGTTATAATGCAAATTAATTTAACAAAAAACCGGCCTCTAAAAAGCCGGTTTTAATTTTGGGATTGGGCCGGCTGACAGAACTGTCAGCCGGCCTTGGGGGCGGGACAAGCATTGCGGGCGAGTTGCGCATCGCGCAGAGCACGCCATGGCCGATGTTTCGCCATCCAGGTTCGGGTGGGGCCGCTCTTGGCAGAGCGGTTGCAGCGGCGGCAGGCTACTCGCTTGGCACTTCGGCTTAGGCCGATGTGCGGACACCATCGACAGATCACAAATCGTTTTGCGAACTGCCGTGGGAATTTTATCTTTCTCATCTTGCACCTCCTTACCTCAAATTCTCTCATCATCATCATCATCATTTGTCAAATACATGTATTTTCTTAAATAGTAAAAATATGTTATAATTACTAGCGTTGAGCCAAAAGAAAGCTTGCTTTCTTTTGCGAGACGCGAAGTAATTTCAAGCTCCGCTTATACTAATATAGAATTAAATTAGTGCAATTCAAAAAACAATATGAACGAACCCATCAAAGATATTATTGAGACAACAAAAATCGCTCTTTTTAAGGGTAGGCAGATTAGAAAAATATTTTATCAGAATGAGTGGTGGTTTTCGGTTGTTGATGTTATTGAAGCGTTAACGGAAACCGAAAGACCGCGAAAGTATTGGAGTGATTTAAAGAAAAAGTTGATAGCAGAAGGATATTCCGAGTTGTCCGAAAATATCGGACAACTGAAACTACCGTCAGCTGACGGAAAATTTTACGAAACTGATTGCGCTAATACCGAGAGTATTTTTCGTCTGATCCAATCAATTCCCTCACCCAAAGCCGAGCCGTTTAAGCGTTGGCTCGCGAAAGTTGGTTATGAGCGTGTCCAAGAAATTGAAAATCCAGAATTGGCGGTCAAACGGACTCGTATGCTTTATAAGTTAAAAGGTTACAGTGAAGATTGGATAGAAAAACGAATGCGTGGCATTGCTATTCGGGAGGAGTTAACGGACGAATGGCAGAAGCGGGGCGCCCGGGAACAAAAAGAATATGAAATTTTGACCGCGGAAATTTCCAAAGCCACTTTTGGGGTAACACCGAGTGAATATAAAAAATTGAAAGGATTAAAACGGGAAAATTTGCGCGACCATATGGATGATTTTGAATTGATTTTTAATATGTTGGGCGAACGCTCTACCACTGAAATTCACCGCGCCGAAAATTCAAAAGGCGTGCTAAAGTTGCGGGCAGACGCTAAAGCCGGCGGCGACATTGCCGGCGGTGCTAGAAAGAAACTGGAAAAACGGCTTGGTCGTTCGGTGGTGTCAAAGAAGAATTTTTTAAAGATATCGGAAAGTAAAAAAAGTTTTAAGAAATAGAATTATTTTAACAAAAAGCCGGCCTCTAAAAAGCCGGTTTTAATTTGTGGAATGGGCCGGCGGACAGGGGTGCCAATTGACTTATCATTAAAAATCAGATATAATGAAAGCACTAATGAAATGAATAATTGAAGATTAAAGAATAAAGATTGATAATGTGATGGCAATTCACCAATCTTCAATTTTTAATCTTCATTCTTAATACACACTATGAACGTCTCCGAACTAGCTCGAAAATTACGCGTCCATCCCAAGAAAATGCTCGAAATTTTGCCCGAGTTTGGTTTTGATATTGGCGCGCGGGCGGTGAAAGTTGATGACCGCGTGGCTGATCAGATTATGAAGGCTTGGCGTCGGATTAAATTTGTTTTGGAAGAGCGCGAAATTAAAGAGAAGGAAAAACAAAAAGAATTGGAAAAACAGCAACGTCAAGAAAGTGGCGCGGAAATTGTCGTTCCCCAATATATTACTGTACGCGAATTTGCTGATTTATTACAAATGCCGATCAATAAATTGATGTTGGAACTGATGAAAAATGGAATCTTGGCAGCGCAAAATGAAAAAATTGATCGCGATTCCGCCACAATTATTGCGCAAGAGTTAGGTTTTAATGTGCGCGCTGAAGAAAAATCCGACAACCATGTTGCCAACGACAGCGTTCACACCGCTGATTTAGAGACAGCCTTAAAAGAAGGTAGTGTTCCACGTCCGCCAGTTGTGGTTGTGATGGGTCATGTTGATCACGGCAAAACAAAATTGTTAGACGCGATTCGCAACACTGATGTTGTGGCAGGTGAAGCCGGTGGCATCACACAACATATCGGGGCCTATCAAGTGATATGGACAAATCCTAAAACAAAAGAACAGATGCCTTTAACTTTTATTGATACTCCCGGCCACGAGGCCTTTACGGTAATGCGTTCGCGTGGTGCCAAAGTAGCTGATATCGCGATTTTGGTGGTAGCGGCTGATGATGGTGTCAAACCGCAAACAATAGAAGCAATCAATATTATTAAAGCGGCTAAATTGCCAGTAGTTGTCGCTATTAATAAAATTGATCGCGAGGGCGCGGATTTAAAAAGAACTCGCAATGATTTGTCTTTGCATGGCCTTGTGGCAGATGATTGGGGTGGCGAAACGCCGGTGGTGGAAATTTCCGCGAAATATAATACTAACATTGATAAATTATTAGACACAGTAATGCTGGTGGCTGATATGAACGCCACTGCAATTTGCGCCGAACCGGATCGCGCGGCTGCTGGGACAGTAATTGATGCGCGCGTAGATAAGGGCCAAGGTCCAGTGGCGACCGTACTCGTGCAAACCGGAACCTTAAAAATTAATGACCCGCTCGTAATCAATGGTGAGATTTATGGCAAAGTACGAGCCATGAAAAATTATCGCGGTGAAAATATTTTAACCGCCCCACCTTCAACCCCAATTAGAATTTTAGGTTTTAAAGTGGCCCCGCAAGTGGGGGATGTGTTGGATGTGGGTAAATCAGTTGGCGCTAGTGAAGTAAATTTGCGCGCTAAGCGCTCGGCGCAATCGGGCGCGGAACAACGCGCGCCAGTAGCTACCGAAGATGATGATGATGAAAATAAACATCAATGGTATAATGTGGTAGTCAAGGCCGATGTGCTTGGTTCTTTGGAGGCCTTTATTGCTTCTTTGGAAAAATTAAAAAACGACGAGGTTGGTGTTAAGGTTGTTGGAAAAGGTTTAGGTAATCTTACCGCCGATGATGTGGAATTAGCCAAAGCCACTGGTGCCACTATTTACGCTTTCAACGTAAATGCTTCCACTTTGGCCATCCAAATGATGGAGGCGGGTGGCGTTACTATGGAAAAAGACAAAATTATTTATAATTTACTAGACCACGTTAAAAAGAAATTGGAAAAAATGTTAAACCCAGAACTTGTTACCACTGAATTAGGGAATTTTAAAGTGGTCGCCACTTTTCGTACCGAACATAATTTAATGATTGTGGGCGGTCGGGTGGAAACCGGCAAATTGGTACGCGGATGTTTGGTGCGTGTTAAGCGCGACGCGGAAGTGATTGGTAAGGGTAAATTGATTAAATTGCAGGTCGCCAAACAAGATATGAATGAGTTGCCGGCTGGCACGGAAGGTGGTATCCAATTTGAAGGTAAATTAAGATTAGAAGTTGGCGATGTTTTGGAGGCGTATCAAGAAGTTAAAAAAGATAAAAAATTGGTATTAAGTTCCTAAAATTCTCACACCCTTAACTTTATAAATTTTAAAAATATTTAATATAAAAATATATGAACAGCGCATTAAAATCCAGAATAAAACACAGCCGTAAGAACACCAAAAAAGGCAAGACGATCACCATTAAGGCCGCTCGCAAAGCGTATCGGGGATAATTTGGGTGATCCATATTTGACCCCGGGGATTAATTTTGGTAAAATAGCAAAATCTTAATTTTTAATTTGAAATTAAAATATGGAACATACTTTTACCGATGCCAATTTTGATGCTGAAGTTTTAAAATCCGATGTACCTGTTTTGGTTGATTTTTGGGCACCGTGGTGCGGTCCGTGCCAAATGATGGGGCCAATTGTGGAAGAACTGGCAAAAGAAAATGAAGGTAAGAAGTTCAAGCTTGGCAAACTGAACGTTGACGATAATCAAACCATTGCTGGGCAATTTAATGTGATGAGTATCCCAACCTTTTTGGTTTTTAAAGGCGGGCAACCAGTGGATCAAATCACTGGTGGCGTGCAAAAAGAAAAATTGCAAGAATTGGTTGATAAGTATACGGCATAAAATTTTGTTGACATGGACCCGTGCGTTGGTTTACAATACTAGCACGGGTTTTTTAATTATTTTAATATATAATTTATGATAGCAGAAAGAGGTGACGGTTCAATGGAGGGTCAGCGGGATTTTCGTGGTCAAAACACGAGATCTATGCCTGGTTTTAACCGTGAGGTTGAGCGCTGTGCAGATGAGCAAGTAAATAATCTTTGTACCTTAGAGGATTTGGGCGCTTATTTACGTAGTGGAGATACGGTCGCTAAACCGCAAGATGGTCAACTGGCGGATCTTGTTTTGTCTAGTAGTTGTAGTGATATTTTAAGGACCTTGATATTTTCCGAATTTCCCAGTGTTCGCGGGGTGGTTTTAGAAAGGGAGTCTGATAGAATAGCTGATGATTTAAGAAATAGATTGTCGCAATAAAATTAATTTGAGTTTTTTGATTTTAGTTTCAAGTCGATCTTATTTTTTTTATTGACGTTGATTTTAGTTGGGTATATAATAGGTATATAGAAATTAAATCTTAAATCAAAAATTTAAAATCTTTTATGTCCAAAGCTATAAAAATAATTTTGTTATTAGCGGGTGCGTTTTTTTTAGTCGCGGTTGGGATAGTGATAATCAATTGGTCGCGTTATCAGATTATGCCGATGGCAACCACTAATTATGGTTATGATGTTGGCTATGCCCCTAGTGGGGTAATGGCAGAAAGTGCGTCGTTGGGTATGGCTACGGGGCTGTCGGCGTTAGATGCTGGTTCGGCTGTTCGGACGTTTGTGTCTAAAGTTGTTTCTCCTCAAGTCGCTTCTGTTAACTCTGTGTCCGCGCCAGAAATGAGCAATACCACTGACCGCATGGTGGTAAAAGTCGGTTCGCTGTCTATGGTTGTTACAGATGTTAACGAGACAATTAAAAATATTGCGGATTATGCTTATAAGCAAAATGGCTATGTTGTTTCCAGCAATGTTTACAAGCGCGGTCTTTCGCCTTATGGAACTTTAATAATTAAAATTCCGGCGAAAAGTTTTGATGAAGGATTAAATGAAGTTAAGTCATTAGGTGAAGTGGTAAGTGATAGCGTCAACGGCCAGGATGTGACTGAAGAGTATGTTGATTTAGATGCGCAATTGCGTAATTTACAGGCCACAGAAAAACAATTTTTAACAATTTTAGCTAAGGCGGAAAAAATTACCGATATTTTAGCAGTGCAAAGAGAGTTAACACAAGTGCGCGGCCAAATTGAACAATTACAAGGCCGAATGAAATATTTGCGCCAAAGCGCGGATATGTCCACGATTACGGTTGATTTGTCCACCGACCCGTCGGTATTGCCGTCTGTTGATAATTCTAAAGTATGGAAGCCGTGGGCAGAAGTGAAAACTGCGGCGCGGGCACTTGTAGAAGTTGGGAAAAAATTGGTGAATCAATTAATTTGGTTAGTAATATTTGTGCCGATTTGGTTAGTTATCGGTTTGGTTGTTTGGGTGGTTGTTAGGGTAGTGAAAAAGATAAGGGGCAAAGGTAAATTTAAATTGGAATAAATCGCAAAATTAATCAAATAAGCCCTTTCGCTATAAACGACAGGGCTTTTGTTTTATTAGTTTGACGCCATTTTTTAGTGGGTATATAATATCAATCACTTGCTGTCATCCTGAATTTCCGCCAAAGGCGGACAGGTATTTCAGGATCCTATTTTAGGCAGGTAATAATCTGCATGGTTTCGCTTACCAGACAACTGTTTTCAAAAGTACGCTCTTGGCCGCTCGGCCGGGCTTACGCCTTTTGAAAAAAGTTGTCTGGTAAGCTCTATCAGCAAACTAATCAACTAATAAACTAATTAACTAATTAACCAACATATGTCCCAATCCGCCTTCGACAACGCCATGTCGCAATTAGATAAGGCCGCCAAAGTCATGAATTTGGATAAAGATATCCATGAAGTTTTGAAACAGCCGGACAGGGTTTTAACAGTAGCGGTGCCGGTCAAAATGGATTCGGGCGAGGTGAAAGTGTTTACCGGTTTTCGTTCACAATTTAATAATGCGCTTGGACCATACAAGGGCGGCATTCGTTATCATCACAATGTTTCGTTGGACGAAGTTAAAGCGCTGTCGTTTTGGATGATGATTAAATGCGCGACTGTCAATATTCCGATGGGTGGGGGCAAGGGTGGTATAATTGTTAATCCCAAAGAATTGTCAGTGGGGGAATTGGAACGGATGTCGCGCGGGTTTATGGCCAAAATTTGGCGCAACGTTGGTTCGCAAATTGATGTGCCGGCGCCGGATGTTTATACCACTCCGCAAATTATGGGTTGGATGCGTAATGAATATGAAAAATTATTAGGCCATGCCGATCCAGGGGTAATTACTGGTAAAGCGATTGCGGATGGCGGTAGCGAGGGGCGTGAAACCGCGACCGCGCAAGGCGGAGTATATGTTGTAAAAGAAATTGCGAAAAAATTAAATTTAGAACCGGGTAAAACTACGGTGGCCATTCAAGGTATGGGCAACGTGGGTGGGTTTATGGCGAAAATATTATCTAAAGAAGGATATAAAATTGTAGCGCTGTCTGATTCCAAGGGCGGAGTATATAATGAAGAGGGTTTGGATATTAATAAAGCAGAAGAAATTAAAAAAGCTGGTGGCATGCTTGGTTGTTATTGTTTAGGAGATGTTTGTAAATTAGAAGAAATGCCATCCGCCGGTCCTTGCCGTCATGTTTCTAATGAGGAAATTTTGGAATTGCCGGTGGATATTTTGGTGCCGTCCGCTTTGGAAAATCAAATTACCGCTGAAAATGCGGATCGAATAAAAGCCAAAGTGGTTATTGAAATGGCCAACGGCCCGACCACGCCCGAAGCTGACGAAATTTTACATTCAAAAGGCGTGATTGTCGCGCCTGATGTTTTGTGCAATGCTGGTGGCGTAACAGTTAGTTATTATGAATGGTACCAAAATGTTCATAATGAAAAATGGAGCGAAGCGCAGGTGTTCGGCAAATTGGAGCCATTAATGGTGCAGTCGTTTAACGAAGTGTGGGAAACAAAAGAAAAATATAATGTGCCGATGCGCACGGCGGCGTTTGTAAAAGCGATTGAGCGGGTGGGCGCGCGAATGTTAGATGTCAGATTTTAGATTTCAGATATGGATAAAGTGGAATTAAAGTTGCGGACAAAAAAATACGCATTACGTATTATTAAGTTAGTGAGAGCATTACCGCGAGATTCGGTTGGTAGAGCAATAAGCAATTAATTAATGAGGAGTGGTACAGCGTAGCGGCAAATTATTGGGCGGCTTGTCGTGCTAGATCAAAAGCAGAATTTATTGCAAAAATTGGTGTTGTAATAGAAGAGGCGGATGAAAGTGTGTTTTGGATAGAATTAATTATTGAGTCAGATCTAATTAAGAAAAATCTAGTTGAATCTTTACTGAAAGAATCAAATGAACTTTGTGCGATAATGATTGCGACTTGTAATTCGACTCGCAAAAATCTGAAATCATAAATCTAAAATCTGAAATCGAATTATGCCCGAATTACCAGAAGTAGAAACCGTGCGCCGTGATTTAGAAAAAGTTTTGGTTGGGAAAAAAATCACGGCTGTTGAAGTTTTAGATAAAAAAATTGTCGGCAACAAGCCGGCAGTTTTTGTATTGGCGACAAAAGGTAAAAAAATTGTTGGCGTGGAGCGACGAGGAAAATTATTAGCGTTTAAATTAAGTAGCGGTGAGTTTTTGCTCGCGCATATGAAAATGACGGGGCAGTTGATTTATGCTCAATTGTCATCCCCGCGAAAGCGGGGATTCAGTCGCTCTGCTGGTGGTTCTGGATTCGTCCCCGTGAAAACGGGGATCAAGTCGGGAATGACAAGCACCATCGCTGGCGGCCCTGCCCGACCTGCCTCGACGGCAGTCGTGGCAGGCGGACACCAAGTCGGAAAAAATGATTTAACTGTACCAAATAAATTTACGCGCGTCATTTTCGCATTTTCCCCTCCTGCCCGAGGGGGAGAGGCAGAGGGGGTGGGAGCCGGTGGCACACTATATTTTAACGACCTCCGTCGTTTTGGATATTTAAAAATAGTTTCAAAAGAAGAAAAAGAAACCATATTTAAAAATAATTTTGGTATTGAACCTTTAACGCCGGATTTTAAATTACCGGCTTTTACAAAAATATTTCAAAACCGCAAAACCAATTTAAAAGCGATTTTAATGAATCAAAAATTAATTTCCGGTTTGGGCAATATTTATGTGGACGAGGCCTGTTTTGGTGCCGGACTATTGCCGTGGCGGTCGGCTAAGTCACTAAAACCGCCAGAAATTAAAAAATTATTTTCTTGTATTCAAAAAGTAATCGCCGTGGCCATTAAAAACCGCGGCACCACTTTTAAAGATTTTCGCGATGGCGCGGGTGGGCGCGGGGCGCATTATAATTTTCTAAATGTTTATGGGCGCAAAGGACTGCCTTGTAAGAGATGCAATAGAGGGATAACCCCGACGCTACGGTCGGGATTGACAACCGGACGGGCTCGCAAGTCGTCGCTTGCTCACCTCGTCGTTGTCAAAAAGATTAAACACGCCGGGCGGGGGACGCATTTTTGCGAGAAGTGTCAGAAATGAAGTTGTGGATATCTATATTTAAAAAGCATTGACATTTTGGAAATTTATGCCTATAATATAGCATCTTTGACAATGTGCCAACAATTTTGAAAAAGGTTTTTGGCCGAAAAAAGATAGAGGTTAAGGGCAAGTTTTCTCCTGGGCAGGGTATTTAAGAATATTTTATAAGTATTTTTAAACTTCCTGCTCAAATTTCTTGGCACATCGCCGAGATAGGTCGAGTAGGACCAGGAGAAGTTGATGATTTTTTTCATTGTTATTGCCCCGCCCGCCGTTTGTTTGGTGGGCGCTTTCCTCTACGCCAGGTCCTCTGGCAAGAAAGGTTAGGCGCCAATTTGTATCCAGCGCGCCAACCTAATCTCCCTTGTTTCTAAATTATTGGAATTAAAGGAGAAAAAACATCCGTCAATTGGCGGATGTTTTGTTTTTCTTGCCTTTTTTCCTATATTTTAGTACAATACGATTACCGTTTAATGGCCCGCCTTTCGGTACATCGCACAACCATTCGGCTCTGTGTCACCCGTAAACTCGGCGGGTAAATAAAAAAAATATGCCAAAATACGATCATAAAAAAATAGAATCTAAGTGGAAAAAATCTTGGGAGAAAAATAAAATTTATAAAACTAACGAAAGTTCGGACAAGCCAAAATACTATGTCCTGGATATGTTCCCATATCCGTCCGGAGCGGGTTTGCACGTTGGCCACCCGAAGGGTTACATCGCCACCGACATTGTCGCGCGCCAAAAGATGATGCAAGGATATAATGTTTTGCATCCGATGGGTTGGGACGCGTTTGGTTTGCCGGCGGAAAATTACGCTTTGAAAAATAAAGTTCATCCGGCCGAGGCGACTGCCGAAAATATAAAAGTTTTTAAAAAACAATTGGGTCTTTTGGGTTTTACTTATGATTGGGATCGGGAAGTCAACACGACTGACCCGGAATATTATAAATGGACGCAGTGGATATTTTTACAATTATTTAAAAAGGGTCTGGCGTTTGAATCCTACGAGCCGATCAATTGGTGTCCGTCGTGCAAAACCGGTTTGGCTAATGAAGATTTGGAAGATGGCAAATGCGAGCGCTGTGGTAGTGTGGTAGAACAAAAACCTCTGCGCCAATGGGTGTTGAAAATTACCGATTATGCTGAGCGTTTGCTAAATGATATTGAATTATTGAAAGAGTGGCCTGAGTCAATTAAGGAAATGCAGAGGAATTGGATTGGAAAATCCGAAGGCGCAATTGTTAAATTTTCTGTCGTGTCGACGACAACCACCCCTAGCCCCTCCTTCGAAAGGAGGGGAAACGTTGTCACCCCTCCTGCCCGAGGAGGGGTCGGCCTCGAGGCCGGGGGCGGTTGGAGTAATTCATTTGAAGTTTTCACCACTCGTCCCGACACATTATTCGGCGCAACATATTGCGTTGTTGCTCCAGAAAATAAAATGATTGATGAGCTTCGATTGAAGATTAATAATATTGATGAAGTTGATGCATATCTCGCTCAAGCAAAAAAGAAAACAACTTTGGAACGCACTGAATTGCAAAAAGAAAAAACCGGTGTGGAATTAAAAGGTGTCAAAGCGGTCAATCCGGTAAATGGCGAAGAGTTACCGATTTTTGTGGCGGATTATGTTTTGGGTAATTACGGAACCGGCGCGATTATGGCAGTGCCAGCACACGATGAGCGGGATTTTGAATTTGCAAAAAAATATGGAATTAGAGTTGCGAATGTTGTTGCAAAGCAAATTGGAGATCGTATCAACGCGGCCGTAAGAAAAGTTTGTGTTGGTGCTATTATTAAAAATAAGAATAAATATCTCGCTTTATATGATAATATAACTAAAGAATATAGATTACCCGGTGGTGGTGTAGAAAGCAACGAAGATGATGTTTCGGCTCTGACTCGAGAGATCGGCGAGGAGACTGGGTATGCCAATTATACGATAAAGGAGTTTTTAGGTGAGATAGAGGCTAATTTTTATGCGTTATATAAAAAGGAAAATCGAATAAAGCCATTCAGGTGTTATGTTGTTGAATTAATCAATGAAGATAAAAAAGAAGTTAAAGGTGAAGATGCTCGGTTTGATGTATTGTGGTTGAAAGAAGAAGAAATAATGGAAGTATTTTTAAAAAATCCAGTAGATGGCGGTGAACATGAAATGATCAAGAGAGTTTTTGGCGTAGAGAAAGTGTGTTTTGTTGATGATGGTGTCGCTATTAACTCTGGCTTTTTAAACGGTCTTGAAACAAAAGAAGCTAAAGAAAAAATGATTAAATGGCTGGAAGAAAAAGGATTGGGCCAGAGGAAAATTCAATATAAACTTCGTGATTGGGTTTTTTCGCGCCAACGTTATTGGGGCGAGCCGATTCCTTTGGTGCATTGTGATAAATGCGCGCAGAGAAAGCCAAAAATTTTATACATTCATGGTATTTATGGTAGTGCAGAAGAAAATTGGGTTCCGTGGTTTAAAAAAGAAATGACTGAGCGTGGATATGAAGTGTTAACACCAAATTTATCAAATTCTGAAAGTGAAGTTAATTTTGGAGAATGGATCAATGAATTAAAAAAATTACCAATAACACAAGGTGATAAATTATTTATTGTTGGTCATAGTTTTGGCGCGCGTTTTGCTTGTAAATATATTGAAGAGAATGGCTGGTATGTCGAAAAGTTGATTATGGTTGGTCCGACTGGCCCAAGTCAAAATGAAAGTAGTTGGAAAGCGTTGGGCGCGGTTGGTTGTAGCGAAGAATCAATTGAAAGTGTTCGTAGATTAAATAAAGAAAAAATTGATCTTGAGAAAGTAAATGAATTGGTTAATGCAACAACTTTGTATTTGTCAGATAATGATCCTTACATACCGATGGATGTTGTAAGTGATTATGTTGGCTTAGTTTTGGCTGTAAGAAAATTTCACAACAAAGGCCATTTTAATAAAAGTGCGGGTATTTTAGAGTTGCCAGAGATACTGGGAGAATTTCCAGAAGTAAGTAAATTAAATTTAGGATGGTACCCAATTCCGGAAAAAGACCTGCCACTTGAATTACCAAAAGTAAAAAATTATGAACCGACTGGAACCGGGGAATCGCCACTCGCGGGAATTGATAAGTGGGTGAATACATTATGTCCTCATTGTGGCGGGCCGGCTAAGCGCGAAACCAATACT
>Ga0208246_1001090_pt1 | contig 16617 bp, 13 predicted proteins | sample RifOxyD2_FD_184039 | JGI IMG/M metagenome (GOLD analysis project Ga0208246, IMG submission 184039) | Soil microbial communities from Rifle, Colorado - Rifle Oxygen_injection D2 (SPAdes) | ecosystem: Environmental > Terrestrial > Deep subsurface > Rock core/Sediment | place: Rifle, Colorado... | reverse complement strand
ATAAAATACTATTTTTCTTTTTTAGTGGAATAATTTTTTGTTCTATTTTTTTATCCTTTTTCATGGGATAACTTTAAAACTTTGGTGGCTCGGCCATTCTCAATAATTCATCTAATGAAGTAACTCCAGATTTTACTTTTTCCAATCCATCTTCAAACAAAGTTACCGACCCTTGTTTTCTAGCTACTTTCCAAATTTGAGCGGTGGATGGATGTTGTAATATTAATTCTTGAAGATCTGGGGTGACTTCGATAAATTCATAAATTGCGGTACGTCCGCGAAAGCCAGTATTACCGCAACCAGAACAACCTTTGCCTTTGTATAGGACGATATGTTTTCCAGTAAAATATTTTTGAACGTCTAGCGGTATAGTTTTTTTCACATCTTCTTTGCCAACCGAAATACTATAGCGACACTGATCGCAAATTTTTCGGACCAAGCGCTGAGCAATTAGTACCACTAACGTAGATGACAACAAAAATGGTTCAATGTCCATGTCTAGTAGACGTGGAATGGCGGTAGCGGCATCATTGGCATGAAAAGTTGATAATAACAAATGTCCAGTTAAGGCCGCATTTATAGCTGTTTCAGCAGTTTCTTGGTCTCTAATTTCTCCAACTAGAATAATATCTGGATCTTGACGAACGATAGATCTCAATCCTTTTGCAAAGGTGAGATTTGTTTGAGTGTTTACTTGAATCTGATTTACTCCAGCCATTTTATATTCTACCGGATCTTCAATAGTTGTGATGTTAACGTCAGGAGTATTTAATAATTTTAATAAGGCGTAAAGTGAAGTGGTTTTTCCAGAACCAGTTGGTCCAGTAACTAAGATCATTCCAAATGGTTTGTTGATTGCTTTTAAAAGCAAATCTTGATCATGTTGAGACAGTCCCAAATCACTAAAAGAAAAACTGCGAACGTATGAAGACAAAAGACGGATTACAACTTTTTCTCCATTTAAGGTTGGCAAAATAGAGATACGCATATCAACTGTATATTTTTCTCTCACTTGTCTGGCCGCACCGTCTTGAGCAGAGAAATGTTCATCGATCGGTAGTTGGGCTTGAACTTTTATACGGTTTAATATGTTGCCGTAATATTCTTTGGGAATTCTTCCCGCTTCTTGCATAACACCATCAATACGAAAGCGTACAATCACTTCTTTTTCTTGTGGTTCCAAATGAACATCAGATGCACGGTATGCCACCGCATCGTCGATAATTTGTTCGATAAGTTCTGGGGCTATCCTTTTTTGTTGTTTTATAATTTCACTAAAACGAGTGTCGAGAGTTTTTAAATAATGTATAAAAACATCTTCAATGTCTTCGGTAAATGAAAATGTTATTATAAGTTTTTTATTTTTAAAAATTGTTTTTAATTTCTTAGTTAAATCTTTTTGAGTAGGATCGTCAGTAGTAATAATAATTTCTTTTTCATTTTGACGAAAGACGACAGCATGAAAATGTTTGGCAACATCTTCGGGTATGAGACGGACTTGTTCCTGGTTTGGTTTGTAGGTATTTAGATCTGAGTAATCAACTTTATCTGCTTCGGCAAGAGCCTGTCCGAGTAGATCTTTGGTGATAATTTCAGAAGTCAGAAGCCAGTCGGCAATTGTGCCTTGCGTAAGTTTAGTAGCGGATTCAGCTTTGGCAATATCATCGGCAGTGACATAATTTCCATCCAATAATACTTTTTTTATTTTTTCATCGTCAATTTGCATATTGGTATTAAGACATTAAAGTGCCGACAATATAATCTACTATTTTATTTATAGGTGTGTCCGATTTTACAAAATACCAAGCTGCCCCCATCGTTTTGGCTTTTTGAGCGTCATCATCCTGACCCAAATTAGAGGCAATAATTACAGGTGTTTTGTCTTTATTTTCTTTCATTGCTTTCATTACCCCGAACCCATTTATTTTTGGAATCATTAAATCTAGCAACACTAAATCAAATTTTTGTTTTTTTAAATTTTCTAAAGCGGCTTCACCATCAAAAGCTACCGCAGTTTCAAAACCGGAATGATTTAATTTTAATTCTAAAGCATGAGCCATCGGTTTTTCATCCTCGACTATTAAAATTCTTTGTAGTTTTTTTTGGGAAGTTGTAGTCATATTTATTTATTAAATTATATCATAAAAATCACTTTTCAACAAAGAGATAAAAAAAATAAAACTCACTTTTTAAAATGAGTTTTATAAATCATCAAGGTCACGCAAAAAACTTCCTGGTTTTATTTTTATTGGGCGATCATCTTCTTCGGGAATGTACTGTATTTCGCCATCACTTTTATCAAACACCGTACTTTTGTAAGACAATAGATGGTGATCGTCGATTAATTCAGGACTAATCTCGGTTAAAAATATACTTGGTCCAGCTGTCGCACCCCAACTTTCGGTGGACATCGGGTAAGTAAGAGTGAGATGTTTTTTGGCTCTGGTTATGGCTACATACAGCAATCGTCGTTCTTCTTCCAGCCCATTTGGTTCAGAAGCAGATCGACTGTTTGGAAAAGCATCGTTGGCAACATTGATAATAAATACCGCTTCCCATTCCAAACCTTTGGCTTGATGAATTGTTGAAAGTACCAATCTTTTTTGCTGTTCGGCCGGTTTTAGGTTGATAACGGCCGGTTTAGCAAATGATTCTTGTAAGCTAGCTTCTGTTAAAAAACTAGTAAGATTTTTATGTTTGGCCGCAAAGATTGCCATTTGTTCTAAATCTTTTTTTCTATCTTCGCTGTCTGTATATTCGGTAGCTAAATAATCACTGTAGCGTGAATTGACGATAGCATCAACCAAATCACCAGGATTATTTTCCGGAATATACGCCTCTAACAATACTTCAAATATTTTTAAAAAATTATTGAAGCCTAACTGTGCTTTTCCGCCAAGCATCTCCCCTAGTTGTTTCAAATCCTCAACTTTTTCTAATTTTTGAACAGCGTTAATTATTTTGTTGGCGGCTGTCGGTCCTATTCCCTCTTCTCGTAATAAAACACGCAACCAGGCCGCTGTATCAGCAAGATTATTTAAAATTCGTAAATAGCTCAACACATCTTTGATATGAGCGCGATCAAAAAATCGTAAACCCCCACGGTAATCATACAAGATGCCAGCTTTGGCTAATTCCATTTCTAACATTTGAGAATGATGAGCGGCACGAAAAAGAATAGCAATATCGTGAGCGGACGTCCCCTTTTCGATTAAATTTTTTATTTGTTTAACAACAAATTCCGCTTCATCGGATTGGTCATTTTTAGGATACAAATGTGGTTTTATACCTTCCGCTTTAATAGCTTTTAATTGTTTTGGATATTGGTGACGATTGTTGGAGATAATATCATTGGCTAGAGACAAAATTTCTTGATGAGAGCGATAGTTTGTTTCCAGTCTAAATATTTTTGCTTCTGGATATTTTTCTTCAAAGTTCAAAATATTTTTTATATCAGCCGCTCTGAAAGAATAAATACTTTGCGCGTCATCTCCGACAACCAAAATATTACGATGAATTTTGGCTAACTTATCAATAATACTAGCCTGTAATTTATTTGTATCTTGATATTCATCTACCAAAATATATTTGAATTGATTGGAAAATTTTTCTTGTATTCCTTGAATATTTAATAATAATCCAAGATTGATGAGCAAATCGTCAAAGTCCATCACGTTGCCTTCTTTCTTTTTTTGTTCGTAGCGTGAATAAACATCTCGTATTGTACTGGATAGATGCCACCAAGCTGAAAATTTTTCTTCGATAGTTGTTTCGATATCTTTTTGAGAATTTCGAGAAAAACTGATGATGGCACTGACAACTTTGGCCGAAGGAAAACGATCGGTGGTTTTAAATTCCTTGATACACAATTTTATTAATGCTTGGCTATCATCGGCATCCAAAACGGTAAAATTATTTTTATATCCAAGATGGGTGGAATATTGTCGTAATATTTTATTGGCAATGTGGTGAAATGTGCCAGACCAAGGCAAAGGTTGCTCGGTACCTGTCAGTGTTTGTACGCGTTCAATCATTTCGTGAGCGGCACGATTGGTAAAAGTTACTAATAAAATATTTTCAGGTGGCACGCCTTTTTCCAATAGATAGGCTACACGATAAGTAATAGTGCGAGTTTTTCCAGATCCAGCGCCAGCCAAAACCAAACAAGGACCGTCGCCATTTTTGACAACATTTAGCTGTTCCTCATTTAATTCTTGTTCAAAATTTATCATATTGAATCATCATTTTAGCATACCTTGATTTTTTGCGCAAAATGGCATAGAATTAGCTTAAATATAAATAAATTATGTCATTTTTTGAATTAATCCACGAAGATAAAAAAACCGGTGCACGTGCAGGCGTACTACATACGGAACATGGAGATATCTCCACTCCCGTGTTTATGCCGGTCGGCACGCAAGCAACAGTAAAAACACTTGATCAAACCGATCTGTTGACTTTGGACCCAAAAATTATTTTAGCCAATAATTATCACTTACATCTGCGACCCGGAGAAGATTTGATTGCTCAAGCGGGTGGCTTGCATAAATTTATGAACTGGGACAGAGCTATTTTGACCGATTCTGGTGGTTTTCAAGTGTTTAGTTTGGGTCTGCAAAAAGAACAAAAAGAGGTCGGAGATCAGGGTAGATTGGTAAAAATTGATGAAGACGGGGTGACATTTCAGTCCCATATTGACGGTTCGACTCATCGTTTTACGCCAGAATCAGCAATTGAGTGCCAGCACAAGATTGGAGCTGATATTATTATGGCATTTGATGAGTGTACTCCAGACAATGCCGATGCGGAATATACTAAATCAGCTATGGAGCGCACCCATCGCTGGGCTGATCGTTGTTTGACGGAACACAATAAAAATACGGCGTATCACGGTTATAAGCAATATTTATTTGGTATTATTCAAGGGGCCAACCACGAGGAATTTCGCAAAGAATCCGCTCGTTATATTTCCAGTCTTGGTTTCGATGGTATTGCTATTGGTGGTGAAAGCGTTGGATATAATATGGAAGCAACGGAAAATATTTTACGCTGGGTAACGCCCCTGATTCCAAAAGATAAACCACGCTATACCATGGGTGTCGGTTTGGATCCTACAGATTTGTTAAAGGTGGTGGCTGGTGGAGCGGATATGTTTGATTGTGTGGCACCAACTCGTTTGGCCCGCCACGGTATGGTATTTGTGTCATCCAAATTAGATTTAAAAAGACGAATGAATATAAAAAATTCTGCTTTTGCAAAAGATTTTTCTCCGATTGATAGTGATTGCACTTGCTTGACTTGTCAAAAATATACGCGTGCCTATCTTCATCATTTATTCTTAGCTCAGGAAGTTTCTGCTTTGCGTTTGGCTACCATTCACAATATTCATTTTATGTTGGAATTAATGCGCAATGCTCGTGTTGCAATCTTAGAAGATAGATTCGAAGATTTCCTCGCCTACTAATTATGAAAAAAATAATTATTTTTACTGACGGGTGGCACCCAATGGTTAGTGGTGTGGTGCGCTCATTGGAAAAAACTATTGAGATACTTAAAGAAAATAATTTTGAGGTTGTTTTAATTCACCCTGGCATGTTTCACAGCATTCCGGTATTTTTTTATCCAGAAGTAAAATTATCAATTTTTGCACAGAAAAAAATTGAAAAAATTATTGAGGAAGAACAACCGGATTATATTCATATCGCTACTGAGGCTACTTTGGGATTGGCTGCGCGAATGGTTTGCGTACATAATAAATGGAATTTTTCTACTGCCTATCACACCAATATTCCAATGTATCTAAAAGTTCGTACCGGCTTTCTTTTTAATAGTACCTATGCCTATTTGCGTTGGTTTCATAGTGCATCTCAGTCTTTGATGGTAAGTACCCAAAGTTTAAAAAATGAATTAGAGACACACGATTTTAAAAATATTGTTGAGTGTCCATTAGGCGTAGACACTGAATATTTTAAAAGTGATACAACTAAAAATACTGATGCGATTACATATCCTACACCAATATTTGTTTTTTGTGGGCGAGTGGCAGTTGAAAAAAATATTAAAGAATTTTTAGATTGTGATTTGCCTGGTACAAAATTAATTATTGGTGACGGTCCACAACGTCAAGAATTAGAAAAAGAATATGGTGACAAAGTGGTATTTGTTGGATATAAAAAAGGTGAAGATTTAGTAAATTTGCTGTCAGCTTGTGATGTTTTTGTTTTCCCGTCCGTTACTGAAACATTTGGCTTGGTTATGCTGGAAGCTCTGGCATGTGGTCTGCCGGTTGCGGCTCACAATGTAATGGGTCCTAGAGATATTATTACCTCAGGGGTTGATGGTATTGTTGGTGACAATCTTACTGAAGCGGCATTGGCTTGTCTGAAATTGTCTCGTGAAAAATGTCGTGAAAAAGCTTTACAATTTACTTGGGAAAAATCGGTAAAAAGCTTTGTTGAAAATTTGGTTAAAAAATAATATGCTACATTTAAAATTAATCTGTTTGGGCAAATTAAAGGAAAGTTTTTGGCGAGAAGCTGAGGCAGAATATCTTAAACGTTTACAAGCTTTTGCCAAAATAGAGATTGTAGAGTTGAAAGAAGAATCATTTGATGAAAAAAACTCACCTGAAATAATCAAATCAAAGGAAGCGGAGAAAATTAAAAATGCTTTGGAAAAAACTAAAGACGCTGTGGTTATTGTTTTGGATGAACACGGTAAACAGCTTTCTTCGGTTGCTTTTTCCAAACATTTATTTGAATTAGCCAATCGTGGTAGTGGTGAATTTGTTTTTATTATTGGCGGGCCATTAGGACTCGACGATTCAATTTTGAAAATTGCTAATTTGAAATTATCTTTTTCGACTTTTACCTTCACCCATCAAATGATCAGAGTATTTTTGTTTGAACAAATTTATCGTGCGATGATGATTGAGGCGGGACGACAATATCATTATTAATTTGCCATTTACAGCGAAGATTAATTAGTTTAGAATATCCATATAATATTAATAAATTTTTATGTCTAAGCCAATAGTAGTATCTGGAATTCAGCCGACTGGGAATTTGCATATCGGTAATTATTTAGGTGCGGTGAAAAACTGGCTAGAATTACAAAATTCTGGAAAATATGATTTGTATATTTTTATTGCTGATTTACATTCTTTGACCGGTAAATTATCGGCCCAACAATTGCGCGATCAGGTAAAAGTAACGGTCGCAGAACTTTTAGCGGCTGGAATTGATCCAAATAAAACTACTTTTTTTGTACAATCTCATGTTCAAGAGCATACAGAATTGGCTTGGTTATTTAATTGTGTCACGCTGATGAATGAGCTTGATAAAATGACTCAATTTAAAGAAAAGGCCGCTCAACAGATTTCCGCGACAGCTGGATTATTTACCTATCCAATATTACAGGCGGCAGATATATTACTTTACAAAGGCGCGTTGGTACCGGTAGGACAAGATCAAATTCAACATGTTGAGTTAACACGCGACATTGCTCGTTGGTTTAACAATAAATACAGTGTATTTTTCCCAGAAACAAAGCATCTTTTAACTAATGTACCAAAAGTGATGAGTTTGCTTGAGCCTGAGAAGAAAATGAGTAAGAGTTTGGGTGCAGGACATGTTATTGATTTATGTGAAACTCCTGAAATTATCGAAAATAAACTTAAAAAAGCGGTTACTGCGACGGTTGGTGGTGCTGTTGCACCCGGCGTGTCAAATTTGTTGGGGTTATTGAAGGAGTTTGGTGATAAAAAAATACATGAACAATTTGTGCGCGCAGAAAAACAGGGTGATATTCGTTATGGTGATTTAAAAAAAGCGCTAAGTGATGCAATTTCTTGTCACTTTACCGAATTTAGGAAAAAGCGTAGTAAGCTTTTGGAAGATTCACATAAATTGGATAATATTCTAGCAAAAGGGGCTAAGAAAGCGCAAAAAGTAGCCAAATTAAACATGATAGAAATTAGAAAATTGGTAGGTATTAGGTAGGTTTATTGTTTTGAACTCGAAATAATTAACTTATTTAAAAAAACAGATCTAAAGTCTGTTTTTTTAAATTCTATTTTATGTGTTATACTACATATTATATTAATTCTAAGCATTGAATATGGAAAATTCTACTGTCCTAAAAAGTACGCCCAAAGATGTTTTTTTACATCTATTTAATATTTTAACTTTTTATCTTAGTGTCATTGGTTTTATTACGCTTTTTATTCAATATGTTAATGCCCTTTTTCCAGATTCTTTAGATTATTATTTAGTTGGAATTGGTGAGACTGTTCGGATATCATCTTCTATTATTTTAATTGCCGTTCCGGCTTTTTTACTTACCGCATGGCTATTGGCAAAAGATTTGGTGTTGGAGCCTTTAAAGCGAGATTTAAAATTGCGAAAATGGTTAGTTTATTTTACTTTATTTGTTTCGGCCGTTACTATTATTATCGACTTGATTACATTTGTTTATAATTTTTTAAGCGGTGAAATTACAACTAGATTTTTTTTAAAGATTTTAGTTGTTTTAATAATTGCTAGTGCAGTTTTTGGTTATTATATGTGGGATTTAAAAAGAAAAGAATTGGTTTCAAAAATTCCAAAAATTTTAGCAATTATATTATTTATTGCGATGGTATCTAGTGTTGTAGCTGGATTCTTTATTATTGGAACGCCGTTTGAACAACGCAATCGTCGTTTTGATGAACAGAGAATCCAGAATTTACAAACCATTCAAAGCCAGATTATAAATTATTATACACAAAAAGGAACAGTTCCTCTTGAAATGAAAATGCTCAACGATAGTATTTCTGGTTTTGTGGTACCAGTTGACCCAAAGAATGGTCAAAACTTTGAGTATAGTATGCTTACAAAAAATAAATTTGAATTGTGTGCTACATTTGATTCAGCTAATGATAATCTCAAACAGGTTGGTTCACAACAATATGTGACACCATATGATTCTTTTAATCAAAATTGGTATCATAAAGCACAACGCACCTGTTTTACTAGAGAAATTGATCCAGAGTTATACAAAGAAATTGATTATAAACCTGGAAAAAATTTCATCCAATAATTTTATAGATATATTAATAAAACCTCTTTTTAAGAGGTTTTATTTTTTTATTAAAGTTTGTTATAATAAGAACATTAATTAATATTCAACGGGGGTATGAAATATTATTTTTTTCTAACTGTCTTTTTATTTGGCAGTTTTTTTGTTGGACAAAATTCGTGGGCACTAAATTTTGATATCATTATTAATGAGATTGGTGCTTATCCGACCAGTACTCACGAATGGATAGAAATTTGGAATAAAGGCACTGATGATGTCGACATTAAAGATTGGAAATTTTGGGAAAATGATACAAATCACAGTCTCAACATTACGACCTCTAGTGATAGTATTGTCTCTGCCAATGAATATGCCGTAATTTGTCAGGATGCGGATATGTTTAAAATTGATAATCCAAATTTTATTGGTTCTGTATTTGACTCGTCTTGGAATAATTTAAGTGAAAATGGAGAAAGTATTGGTTTAAAAGATGAAACCGGAAATTTTGTCGAGCAATTTAGTTATGCGAGTACCACTCAATTTTCTTTAGAAAGAAAAAATCCATTTGAAAATACATACAGCTCAGAAAATTGGCAAGAAAATAATAGTGGAAATTCTTTAGGATTTAAAAATAGTAATTTTTATCATCCTGAAAGTTTGGTTGCTACAACTACCACAACTTCAACAGATATTAGTGCAAATATTTTTATTTCGGCAACTTCTTCTGATAATATTTTTTTATGGTCGTTTGTAAAATTAAATGAAATTGTTTCTGATCCTGTAAGTGGCAATGAGTTGGTGGAGTTATATAATTCTGGTACTAGTACCGTCAATTTGTTTGGTGGGTCAATTTGTGATTCGTCTTTTAGTAGTTGTAAAATGTTGGATGGAATGCTGAATGGTCATGATTGGTTGGTTGCAGATATGTTTACTGAAAGATATTTTAATAACACTGGCGATTCTGTTATATTGTTTAATTCTAATAATGAAAATATTGATAGGATTAATTACGGGACGTCCAGTTTTGCTTATCCAGAAAAAGGTCAGTCTATAATTAGGTTGGTGGATGGATTAGATTCAGATTTAGATAGTGATTGGGATATAACAAGCAAATTAACCTTAGATGCGGCAAACGAACTAATACAAATACCGGAAAACATCTCGGGTGGAGGAACGGCCAGTAATAATAATATTTCCAGCCATACAAATGATTCTCCAAATTCTAATACGACAAGTAAAATTATAAAAATTAATTCTAGCACCAAGGCAATTACGGTTATGAAGGATTCGGTTAATATCAGCTGGAAATTGAATTCGCCTTATGGATTAGATATTGGTGAAATTGGAATATTTAGTGCAAAAGGCACGGCTGACCCACGTGGTGGTGAAGTTGCTTTTAAATGGAATTTTGGGGATGGTGTAAGCAGTACGGGGAAAATCGTAGAACATAATTTTGTTACCTCAGGTATATTTATAGTTTCAGTAACTGCATCAAGTAGTGCAAGTACATTTGGAAGAAAAGAATTTTTGGTTCGTGTTGGAACTGCCTATTCGATTGCCAATGCTCAAATTAAAATTGATTCATTTCAAGTTACTAGTACCGAAGACATGGAAGAATATATACAACTTAAAAATTATTTAGAAAAACCACAAAACATATCTGGCTGGAAAATTAAAAATAAAATTGGTAAAGAATATGAGTTGCCAGAAAATACTATTATTGCTCCATCGGGAACATTAAAATTTTATAAAACCATTCATCATTTGAGTTTTGATAAAGATGGTGATGAAATTAGATTGACTTCACCAAACGATATTGAAATAAATAAAATAATACTGATTGAAGAAAAAAAGATTAAAGAAGTAAAAATTGTATCTAATAAAATATTATCAAATTGGTTGTCAGTTCGTGGAGTTGTCACTGTCGAACCAAAGACATTTGGGCAGCAATTTTTTTATATTAGTGATGGACAATCCGGTTTTCAAATTTATCAATTTAAAAAAGATTTTCCAGATATAAAAATTGGTGATTATCTAGAAGTGGGTGGTGAAACTTCGATAATCGATGGAATCAATAGAATTAAAATTAAAAATAAGAATTCAATTCGAATTTTAAAGAGAAGTGAGATTGTTAATCCAATCAGTTTAATCTTGGAGGATGTTGATTCAGATTTAATTGGTTCACTTGTAAAGATATCTGGTGATATAACTGAGATTAAAAGCAATTTAATGTATGTTGATGATGGTTCGGCCGAAATGATAGTTTTTTTTAAAAAGGGCGCGACAATAAATAAAAAAGAATTAAAGGAGGGCGATAAGGTAGAGGTAACAGGCATTTTGATTCAGGGAAAAGACGGTTGGCAAGTATTACCTCGTTCCATTTCGGATATAACCATTACGGGGCATATTGATGAGGCTTTGGCAGGGCAGTTCGCTTCAGACCCAAATAAGCAAGATAACAATCGAAATAACTATTTAACTACTACAGCAGGTGGATTGTCGGCACTATTATTGGGTTTTGTTGCTAAAGCGCGCGGTGCTGTGGTGATGGCTGGTGCAAAGAAGGTGGTAAGTTTAGCAAGTAGGGCTATAAAGAGGGGTTGATTTAGATTGGAAACTGTGATATTTTATGTCCAGCAGACATTGGAAGGGTAGCCAAGTGGTTTACGGCAACAGTCTTGAAAACTGTCGTGTCGAAAGGCACCGCGAGTTCGAATCCCGCCCCTTCCGCTTTCACCTCGCCGAAGCTTTTAGCGAAGGCGGGAAGTTTGTAACAAAGTGAGTTTAAACGCTCACTTTTTGCTTTTGTTAAGTTAATGTAAATAATTTAAATAACCCTTTTTTTATGAATAGAAAATTTTTTTTAATTAATCTAATTGTCATATTTATTTTTTCAAGCGGCTTCTTTGTTTTAGGAAATTTTTTTGGTAGTAAATCAAAAAAAGATCTTAAATTTCAAACAAATGATAAGTTACCAAATATAGAAAGTTTGGTTAAACCTAAGATTGAGCCAAGTTCACCACTTAATAGTGATAATAATCACGATCTTACCATTATGTACTTTAAAGACAATCTCTTGGGCATAATGTATGCCTATAATGATTATTTTGCTGGAGACGGATCTGTACATATTGTGAATGAAAAGGGTGACGAAATAGATACTATTGTCCCTGATAAGGATGCAAAAGCTTTAAATGGATACTCAGTGGTGAGGATGTCTCCAAATAAACATTTTGTTTTAGTTGGTTATCCATTAGGTGATGCATTGCAATCAAAAATTTATGATATTAATACTAAATTAATTTATGATGTTTCTGTTCAAATTTCTGGCACAATGAATTTTGAATGGCTTTCTGATAATCGGCTGAGTATTTATGAAGGGTGTATTTTGGCTGATCAGTGTAAAAAATATGAATCAGTTTCAGCAACTAAGCCGTGGGAATTTATATTAATCAATTAAAATACCTTAAATAGGTGCGCCGTCTTATTTTAAGATAAATGGACAAAAACATTCTTTTTTAGTACTATTTATCTGTCTTGGAGAGGTGTCTGAGTGGTTGAAAGTACCGCTCTCGAAAAGCGGCAGGCTGCAAGGCCTCGTGGGTTCGACTCCCACCCTCTCCGCTATGTTTCTGAGAAAATGGGTTTTAAAATCCATTAAATTTTATTATGCTGTTTAATTCGGTAATTTTTCTAATTTTTTTCCCGATAGTTACTTTTCTATATTTTGTGATGCCACATCGGTATCGATGGCTGTTATTGTTGCTGGCCAGTTGTTATTTTTACATGAGTTTTGTTCCAGTTTATATATTAATTCTTTTTTTTACCATCGCTGTTGATTTTATTGCCGGCAGATATATTGAAAAATCTTCCGGGAAACGCAGAAAACTATTTTTGATTTTAAGTATATTGGCGAATGTTGGAGTATTATTTTTTTTCAAATATTTCAATTTTTTTAATCACAACATGATTCGGGCGGTTGGGTTGTTGGGATGGAATTATCCAATCAAAGATTTGACCTTTTTGCTTCCAGTCGGGTTGTCGTTTCACACTTTTCAAAGTATTAGCTATACAATTGAAGTTTTTCGTGGGAATCAAAAAAGCGAACGACACTTTGGTATCTTTGCGCTTTACGTGATGTTTTATCCGCAATTAGTAGCGGGACCGATTGAACGCCCTCAAAATTTATTACATCAGTTTTACGAAAAACACCAATTTGATTTTGAGCGTGTTGGAAGTGGCTTGCGACGAATGCTGTGGGGGTTTTTTAAAAAAATTGTTATTGCTGACAGATTGAGTTTTTTTGTTAGTCAGGTCTTTAATAATGTATACGACTATCAAGGAATTTCTTTGGTCATCGCTACTGTATTTTTTGCATTTCAAATTTATTGTGATTTTTCTGGTTATACCGATATTGCTTTGGGAGCAGCGGAGGTGATGGGTTTTAAATTAATGAATAACTTTAATCGGCCGTATATTTCCAGATCGATTTCGGAATTTTGGAAACGCTGGCACATCTCATTGTCTACTTGGTTTCGAGACTATGTCTATATCCCACTAGGAGGCAATCGGGTTATTTGGTGGCGGGTGGGAATAAATATTTTGATTGTTTTCTTGCTAAGCGGTCTTTGGCACGGCGCCAATTGGACTTATATTTTTTGGGGAGGTCTTAATGGTTTATATCTGATTTCGTCGAGCTTAACTGTAGCGATACGAAAGAAAATAACATCCATTATTGGTCTGGATCATTTTCCAAAAATTCAAAAACTTTGGCAGATAGGCATAACTTTTTCTTTGACCTGTTTTGCCTGGATATTTTTTAGAGCCAACACTTTTGTTGATGCAAAATATATTATTAAAAATATATTTCTTGGTTGGGGGAATTTTTTAAGCAACATTAATAATTTAACTTTTTTAAAAGATAATATTTTGATGGGAAAAAACTTGGCGGAGTTTGTGTTGGCAATAATGGGGATATTATTTTTGTTATTGGCGGAATGGTGGCAAGAAAAATCGACTATTTTTACACAAAGTTTGAAGGTTAAATCATTTTTAAGAGTTTTGGCTGTAGCTACTATTATTTTTGCGATTTTTTTTCTTGGTGAATTCAAGAACCAGCAGTTTATCTATTTCCGGTTTTAATTATGAAAAAATTTATTTTAGGTTTGTATTTATTGGTGGTTGTTTTTGTTTTGTTTATTTTAATAGGTGGAAAAATAAAATCATTTGGTCGTATTTTTTTGGCAACTCAAAAGGAAAACAATGTTTCTTATGGAGATTTATATACCATTAGCGAGCTTAAGGCCTTTCATTTGCCCATTCCTACTAAAAAGTCCACTAACAAAAGTAATATTGATGAAGCCGATATATTTGCATTTGGCGATTCTTTTTTAGGGTCTCATTTAGGAGAAAAAAATTTACCGAGTTTGTTGGAAGATAACTTGAAGATGCCAGTTTATGCAGTTCCATTGGCCGTTGAAAATCCCTTGGAATATCTTGAAAGAATTCATTATAAAAAAGGTGCTACTAAAATTGTTATTGTTGAATCGGTTGAACGTTATGCTGTGAATCGCGGTTTCGCTTATTCAGCGCCGATTGCAACTACTGTTAATATTTCTTCTTGGAAAAAAAATATTAATGATTTAGACTATTTAATTTTTGATACTACGGATATTGATTATTTTTTTAAACACAATATCTTTATAAATCCTCTGAGATTATTTTTGAAAAACTTGAATTTTTCTCTCTTTGGACGAATTGATTCCAGGATTGGTGCATATTCATTACAACCTCCAATGTTATTTTATTTTGAAGAGGTAAATTTTGATAAGAACCTTCGTAATGCTACGCTAGCGCCAAAGGTGGCAAAAAACATCAAGTTTTTGGGCGAGACACTGAAAGATAAATATAACTTAAAAATGATATATGTGGTTATACCAAACAAATATACAATTTATAATGATTTAGATAAACATGGTAGTTATAATAATTTTATACCGCGACTACAGTCGGAGTTATCTAAGCTCAATGTTGACTATGTAGATTTGTATTCTCGTTATGTTGCCAACCGTACAAATGATCGACAGTTATATTATCCAAACGATTCTCATTTTGCACCACTTGGCAAAGAGATTTTAGTAGAGGAATTGGATAAAAAGATTAAACAGATTTTAAAAAAATAATCCACAGCTGTTCAATATTTTTTTAAATTGAAATTTATGCTATAATTAATATATTAATTTAATCATATTAATCATATGGCAAAAGGAATCAACGCAGGTAAAAAAAATAAGAATGTAAAAAAACCAAAACAAGCTAAAAAGAAATAGTTTTTCAAAATCCACTTCTAACGAAGTGGATTTTTATTTTAGCGAAAGGTTGACTTTTTGGCTATTTTAAGGCATTATGTCTGTATATGAATATTACATCCGCAACATTTGTAAAAGGTATTGTTGAAGCTGACCCGCTCTTAAAGGATGGTATTCCTCAGATTGCTTTTATTGGAAGGTCTAATGTCGGTAAATCAAGTGTTATAAATGCATTTGTTAATCAAAAAGGATTGGCTATCACGAGTTCTTTCCCCGGTCGTACTCAGCAAATAAATCTTTTTTTAGTTAATAAAAATTTTTATCTAGTGGATTTGCCTGGATATGGATTTGCGAGAGTTTCAGCTGAAAGACGTATGGAGATCGAAAATTTGATCAATTGGTACTTTTTTGATTCTGGCTATAAACAAAAGAAAGTTGTTTTGATTATTGATGCCAAGATCGGGCCTACAGAAGATGACTTAGATATGCTTTTTAGCTTAGAACAAGAAGATAAAAGTATTATTGTACTTGCCAACAAGGTGGATAAACTAAAAAAAGCAGATTATGACAAACAACTAGAGAAAATACAGACAAAAGTGGGAAATCACAAAGTAATTCCATTTTCGGCTTTAAAAAGGTTTGGTATTAATGAACTGGTGAATTCTATTGCTCATTGACATTTGCCTAGATTTTAACTACAATCTTTATATTCTGGAGAGATGGCTGAGCGGTCGAAAGCAGCAGTTTACTAAACTGCAGACCATGAAAGTGGTCCTAGGGTTCAAATCCCTATCTCTCCGCAGGGTCACGCTTATATGGGCGATTTGCTCATATTAAAAACGCCGCTTTATTGCGGTGTTTTTATTTGTTTGATCCTCTTTTAATATCCTATACGTTAAGCTTGTTTTGATATATAATAATTATATAAATATTATTTTATATTGATTAGTATGAAGAGCGAAAGATATGCTTATATGGTTCATACGCCAGATAAATCTGAGCCAAAACCAGAATCGGAGACAAATTTATCAGAACCAGTTAATTTAAATACAAAAGAACAGTTAATTGATTTTTTTTCTACTTACGCACGGCTTCAGAAAGACCCAATCAAGTTTTTGCCAGATGTAGAAACATGGGCCAATGAAAAGGCAGTGGAAGCTTTAACGGAGATACAGACAAGAGCGGAAGCAGATGGAAAAAATAAACACTATCCTCAGCGACATTTTTTTGGTGTATATGATGGCGAAAAAAT
>Ga0208246_1001089_pt1 | contig 16619 bp, 18 predicted proteins | sample RifOxyD2_FD_184039 | JGI IMG/M metagenome (GOLD analysis project Ga0208246, IMG submission 184039) | Soil microbial communities from Rifle, Colorado - Rifle Oxygen_injection D2 (SPAdes) | ecosystem: Environmental > Terrestrial > Deep subsurface > Rock core/Sediment | place: Rifle, Colorado... | reverse complement strand
TGCCCAGTTCGAGATGCGCCATGGCTTGCCCAGAATAATTTTTACGTTCTATTTCAAGTTCCAGACTGCGTTCAAAATGCTTTTTCTTGACATCGGGCTCTTTTTCGAGTTTGCCCAGTTCGAGATGCGCCATGGCCTCTTGTTCTTTACGATGCGTCTCTTTTCCCAGTTCCAGACTGCGTTCAAAATGCTTTTTCTTGACATCGGGCTCTTTTTCGAGTTTGCCCAGTTCGAGATGCGCCATGGCTTGCCCAGAATAATTTTTACGTTCTATTTCAAGTTCCAGACTGCGTTCAAAATGCTTTTTCTTGACATCGGGCTCTTTTTCGAGTTTGCCCAGTTCGAGATGGCTGAATGCTGCAATAACGGGATAGTTATTTGATTCGGAAAGGGTCAATGCTTGAATATGCATTTCACGTGCTTTTGGAAGATTGTTCAGTCGTTTACGATACGCAATACCTGATTCTTTAGCCGCATCGGCTTCAAACCGCTCGCCTGTTCCCGTAAAACTTATATTTTCAAGCATAGTCACGTATTTTTGTGTCAACTGTGTGTCTCGATGGGGTGTTTGACGAAGCATCTCATTGGCATGAATATAGAGTGCTTTTGCCTGAATAGGAGAAAAACTAGCTGATTGGTCTTGATTGATCATATGGACGAATCCTGAAATTTGAGAATGAATTCCCTCATGTGCAAACGCGTCATTGTCTTCTTCAAACAGAGTTAAATAGGTCTGCATCGCATGGTCATTTTGATCACTGATTAATGATAAAGATTGGTACGCGAGCAAGAGGGGTAATGAAGCTTCGGGATTCTCCAATACATTGCAATCATGTAAATAAGTTGTTAGGATTTCCATCACTTGGCAGGCTTTGTTGCGCTCAGGTATTATCTTTTCACGCAGAATATCGGTGACACTAAAATAAGCATCATCCAATGGAGTAATAGCCGTATGTGCTAGTAACAGATCGAACATTTGTTTTTCTTCGCCTTTTTTTGCTTCAGGTAAAGATGAAAGTACAATATAGGCGAGCGGACGGTCAAAAGCACTTAAAAGTGCCAAGTAACTAAGCGCTTCTAATTGTATTGCCGAAAGTGACCATTCAGCTTGTGCAGGTTGTTTGTATTGTTTGCGATATGATTTTTTGGTATCTTGATATTTTGCTTGTCGAATCTGTTGTTCAAGCTTTTTGTCGCCTGTATTTTTTGCCAGTTTGCTAAAAGCTTCTTTCATAATATCCATAGCAATTACCTTTAAAATGATTTTGTTTGATTACAGCCGGTGATTTCGTTAAATCTTAGCTGTTGTACGGCTTTTGAACGGACAGTTGCATATTTTGACGGCTCTGAAAATTGTGAACAGAAATTTTCTATTTTTAGGTCATCAAGCTGCAATTTTTTAGCATTAGTTTGTAGATATTGTTCGATATGATGTTTTTCAATAGTGCCAAGAGTCAGATCGTAATCGTTTTCACTTCGATGCCGTAACACAAAAATAAATTTATTGATAAAAGATTGATTTTGTGGAATGAGTTCTTTGAAAATCTCATGGATACGGTTTTTCCATTTTGCATTGATATGAATAATAAAGAGTATGTCGGGCCGTTTTCCAAGATCGTTAAAAAACTGTGTTCGAATTTCATTTTTTTTTTCAACAGATAAAGTATTTTGTCCTAATATAGTGCGAACAGAAGTATTTAAAAAATTATCAAGAGTTTTTTTCCATGAAGCTGAATCGACTAAATCCTTTTTCATGGCATTTTGCAAGTTAAGGGCTTTGTCATACCTCAGTTGATGATAGCATTCATGAAATTTGCTGAATTCCTCAAATGAGGCAAGCGCTTCATCGAGAAGCTTGTATGGATCAGGATTTATAAAAAGTGTTTCGGCTTTGAGGACAACAGGCTGAAATGTTTGTCCTTTCTCATTGTAATTGGATAAAAAGCCTTTTAACCATTCAATAAAATGCTCAGGACAGTCTGCGGAATCTTCATATTTTATGTGTAACGTTCGTTTCGTTTGATCTTTTAAAAAATTGATAACTTCATTGCGTTTACCGATTCTATCAAATAAACAATTTTCCATTTTTTAGCCTTTTTATACAAAAATTTTACACAATATAGAAGATTTTGCAATTAATTTAAACCCCGAAAATCTTTTTCGCTCTCTCTAAATCTTCCACCGTATCAATCCCAAATCCGCTACTTGCTACTTTGACCATCGAGATTTTTTTGCCGTGATAGAGGGCGCGGAGTTGTTCGAGTTTTTCGATGTCCTCTAGCGGTGCTTCACCGAGGGCGCAGAAATCGTGGAGGGACTTTTTCGTAAAGCCGTAAATCCCAATGTGTCCGAAATAGTTTGCCTCTCCGCTGCGATTAAACGGGATCGGAGAGCGTGAGAAGTAGATTGCGTTGTGATCGACATCGGTGATCACTTTTACCAAATTAGGGTCTTGTGCCGATTCGGTATTGATCGCATTGTAACAGCTTCCCATGATGAACGGAGCGTTTTGCGCTTTGAGGGCATTGAGACGCTCAATCAGGAGTTCGAGCACTTCCGTTTCGATAAACGGCTCATCCGCTTGGACGTTGATGATGAGTTCATCATCAGGTACATCAATGATTTGAGCACACTCGTTGATACGGTCGGTTCCGCTTTTGTGCGTTGTCGAGGTGAGACGTGCTTCGACGCCGTGCGCGGCGCAGATTTCGAGGATTTTCTCATCGTCGCACGCGACGACGACGCGATCGATAGACGCGACTCGTTTGGCGGTACGGATCACCATCGGCAAACCGCCGATGTCGGCTAAAACTTTTTCGGGAAAGCGGGTGGAGGCGAGACGGGCAGGGATGATAATCATAGTTAAACCTGATATGAAGTGATATAATTGTTGAATTATATCCCAAAGGGTGAAAGATTGGGGCATTTGAGTTAAAAGGTGAAGGGGTGAAATGAAGTTTTCAAGTTTTATAGTCATTGAAGATTTTTTCGATTATAATTTTGCTAACATACTTCCCCCACCTCTTGTAAAAGTGCAAATGGGGGAGTGCTTTTGACTTCGTATAACAAACCCCATTTAACGTATCAACAACAGATAGACCTCCTTAAAAACCGTAGACTTATTGTCAAAGATGAACAATTTGCGATTATAAAATTACAGCATATCAGTTACTACCGCCTTAGCGCATACTTTCTACCTTTTCAATCTACAAAAGATAGGTTATCCTCCAAATATCAGCTTTATTTACCGACGGAAGAAGAGTTGAGGGCGGAGATAGAGAGGGATGTTTGGGAGTTTAAAAAGTAATGAATTTGGGGTTAGAATTGAAAAAGATAGAATGGCTTGATTTGGAAACAAATAAAGAACAATTGCTTCAATGGAAAAGTTTAATTGATAAAAACTACGCTAATGAACTAAAAGATCATCGACAATATTTTGTTAAATACTTATATAAACCAACTGCCAATAGTGACACGGAAGAAGATAAAAAACGGTGGTTATTATCACAATTGCAATCTATTCATAATCAAATTTCTAAAATTATCGATTCCGACTCCAAATTTATGGAATACTATGGAGATGATTTAAAGAATAAAGACTTAATCTTCTTGACCAAAGAAATTATATTTGATGTCTACGGAATACCTAGTATTAGAGATAAATTGAACATAAACGGTTCGATAAGTAGAAATTCTTCTATATGGGCAAACGATTTTTTTATAAATGCAAAATTTTCTTATTTTACTCAAAAATTTTATCCAACACTCTCTCGTGATCAGAATCAAAGTTTTACTTCTTTACTTATGCCAGTAATGATACGACAAGCTATTGAAATAAGAGTAAGGGAAATGATAGGTTTAGAAAAAATTACCGATCAAAATAAAAAATTTAAATTTATTTCAATATCTAAAATTTTGAACGATTTAAATACAATGAAAGCAATTGATTTTCCAATTGATACGTTAATTTCTATTAATGAGTGGACAAACTCATTTGTGCATACGGGAGAAGTTCCACATGTTTGGCAAAGTCTTGAAGCTATTGATTTGATCGAACCTTTTTTTACAATAGAAAAAGATGGATATATCAATTTGCAAGGAGTTTCGTTTATAACAGAGGGTATATCTTATCAGCAAATAAAAGAGTATTTGGAAGAAAAAAACAAAAATACTATTTTCCATATTAGTAGTGCAATGTAATGAAAAATATATTTATACCCATTACTTTTCTTCACATCCAAAAAGAGATAGAAACCACAAAAGTACTCAAAAAATCGATCAGTGCTAATTGTGCAGAAGCTAATTATAAATCGGCGACTTTTATTTCAGATAATGTTTTTAGTAGGGAGTTATAAATGAGAGCAAATAATCATCACCCCAAGCTATGGCTCAAGTCCATAGGCTTACTGGGGAATTACATCACAATTATAAATGAGATAGCGTGAAAGAAAGCTTAAAATTAAAATACATATCGGAAGTCAGGCTTTCTAGCTATAGCGATTTTGAGGAGTATCGACAAAACCTTTTGATTTCCAAAGATGCCTATATTCCTCTTTCTATTTTGGAAATTGCTCTTCGAAATGCCTTAGATACTTATCTTACGATCAAAATAGGGCAAGATTGGCATACGGATAATACATTCTTAACCCCTATGGCACAAAAGAAGATTAAAGAGGTCAATGATACACTTAAAGGGCGAAAAGAAACAGATTCAAAAGAGAAGGTTATTGCCGAGTTGAACTTTGGTTTTTGGGTTAGCCTTTTTCAAAAACCTTATCAAAACTATTTTAGAACAAAAGATCTTCGACAAATTTTCCCGAATATGCCTCAAAAAAAAGAGATATTTTTAGATCGTGAAGAGATTTACAAGAAACTCGATCATATTCGTCGTTTTAGAAACAGAGTATTCCATTATGAAAAAGTGATCAATAAAGATCACTATAATGATATTGAAAAAGATATACATTTTATTCTTGCGATTTTTGATGATGAGCTAGCAGATTTTGCGATGGTATTGAATAAATCTGAACAGAGAGGGGTTTGAACTATGCTCCTTTATCAACCTGACGGAGGCTATTGTTACAACAGTGATTCGATATTGCTATACGGGTTTATCTCCCGTTTTGCCCCTCGGGGGAAAATGCTCGATGTCGGTGCGGGATGCGGGATCGTCGGATTGCTGGTAGGGCGTGATTTTCCTGCCGTGAATCTTGAAGCGGTTGAGAAACAGCCATTGTATGCTGAGTTCGCCCGTCGTAATGCGCAGATCAACGGGATCGGATATACACTGCATGAGGGGGATTTTTTGGAACTGGGCGGTCATGGAAGCTATGATTGGATCGTCTCCAATCCTCCGTTTTACCATGAAGGCTCAGCCCGCTCGGAAAACCCGATTCTCCATCAAGCCCGCTACAATGTCCATCTCCCGATCGAAGCGTTTGTCACCAAAATATCGAAACTTCTGAAATCCTCAGGTGAAGCGGCAATCTGTTACGATGCCCGTCAATTTGCCCAATTGTGCAGTGCTTTTGAGAGTAGAGGATTAAGAGTCGTTGAGGTACAATTCGTCCATTCTAAAGTGGATCGTCCCAGCATATTGGTACTGATCCACGTCAAAAGAAACAGCAAAGCGGCTCTCACCGTATTGCCTCCGCTGATTACGGAAGAAAACGGTCAATATACCCCTGCAGTGCAGGCAATTTACGACAAAGCAAAGGCGCACAGTATCAAATGTCCGATTATATGACACAAGAAGGTTTCACTTATGCGTTCAATCCCTCAGCCTGTGCCACGTGCGGCGGGAAATGCTGCACCGGTGAGAGCGGAAATATTTTTGTCTCTGTCACGGAGATAGCGGCGATTGCGAAACTTCTGGAGATGGATGAGGGGGAGTTTCGTCGTACGTTCTTGCGTAAAGAGGGATTTCGGTTTTCGCTCAAAGAGAAGATCGTAAAGGGGTCATTTGATTGTGTGTTCTTTGACCGTTCACAAAATGGGTGTAGTATTTACACCGCCCGTCCATTGCAGTGTCGAACCTTTCCGTTTTGGGATTACTTTCGCCACCGTATCGATGAACTCAAAGCGGAGTGCCCTGGAATCATTCATGATTAAATATTTATATGCCATTATTTTAACTGTATCCGTAACAAGTGCCGCGCCCAAAAGTGTCCACAACGGCAATGTATTGGAAGATACCTTTTCTCTCTATGCACTGGATGCGCAGATGCGTCAGAAACACCATCAAGCCTCTGAGTTTTTTGGCGAACTCTACAAACAGACTTCAAAAAAAGAGTACCTTTATCAATCCTTACGGATGCTGGAACAATCCAACGACATAAAATCACTCGCTAAAGTAACATCGGAAGCGCTTGCGAAAGATCCCCAAGATGAGATACTCAACCGATTTGAGATTATTATTTTGCTGAGAGAGGGAAAGTTTGCCGAAGCATCGCAAAAAGCCTTTCTTCAGAGTGAAAAAAGTAAAACATCACCCGATTATCTTTTGTATGCCGAAGCACGTTTAAAACTCGGGGACTATGCGGGAGCCGTGGGGGCACTCAAAAAATCGTATGGACTCAATTATGACGAAACGACGGCGGAGCGGATAGCTCTGATTCAATACGCGCAACTGGATGAAAAATCCGAAGCGATAGCATTTTTAAAAGAGCATATCGGAACACACGGCAACTCTCAGGTTATCGGCAAACGGTTGGGAAGCTTGTATGCGGATAGAGGTGCATTGGAAGATGCGGCGCAGATGTATGAGCAGACGTATGATAGTTTTAAAGACCCTTCTGCCGCAGAAGAGGCACTTAAAATCTATGTGTACCGCCAAGATATCTCTAAAATGACGGCATTGCTTGAAAAATCACATATGAATGATCCTGCCTTGCTTGATTTGTATGTCAGAGTTAAAGCATTTGACAAAGCATCCCTCCTCGCCCAAACACTGTATGAACGGGAAGACAACCCGCTCTATTTGGCACAAAGTTCCGTCTTCAAATACGAAGGGGCGGCGAATCGTAATGATCCTGCATTGATCTCTGAGGTGGTTGATGGGCTCAAAAGAGCCAACACTGATTTACAAGAACCTCTGTACCTCAATTATTTGGGGTATCTTATGATCGATCATGATCTCAATGTGACTGAGGGGATGGGATATGTCCGCCGTGCTCTCGAAAAACAGCCCGATTCGCCCTATTACATCGATTCGCTTGCATGGGGACATTATAAATTGAACGAGTGTGTCGAAGCACTCCGTCTGATTAAACAGGTTGAATCGATGATCGGCAGTGATGAGCAAGAGGTAAAAGATCATCTCAATGCGATTGAAAAATGTAAAACCAAGGAGAAAAATTAATGATTTTAGACGACATCATCAAAAAAACCAAAGAAGATCTCATCGAACGGGAAGCCAAGTTCAGCATGGAGTGGCTCGGCCGCTCATTAGCCTTTAACGCCCGCGCTCCTCGTGACGTACGCCCTTATCTTACCGCTACCCTTGAAGAGCCGTATCGCATTATTTCTGAAGTAAAAAAAGCTTCTCCTTCGCGTGGCGTTATCCGTGAAGATTTCGATCCCGTAGCGATTGCACAGGCGTATGAGCGCGGTGGAGCGAATGCTATTTCGATCCTTACCGAACCCCATTTTTTCCAAGGAAACCTCGATTATCTCGCGGAGATTCGCCGTTATACAAGTATTCCTCTTCTGCGCAAAGATTTCATTATCTCCAAATATCAGCTTCTAGAAGCGCTTGTGTACGGAGCCGATTTTGTCCTTCTCATCGCAGCGGCACTCAGCAGGGACGAACTCAAAGAGCTGTTGAACTATACCCGTCACCTTGGGATGGAAGCCCTTGTTGAGATTCACGATAAATCCGAGCTCACCAAAGCAATCTACGCGGGTGCCGACATTATCGGGATTAATCACCGTAACCTCCAGAGCTTTGAGATGAATATGAATCTCTCTTATGAGCTTATTCCATTGATCCCCAACGGAAAAATTATCGTTGCCGAGAGCGGTATCTATGAACACGGGCAACTCGAAGATTTGAGCAAAGCGGGAGTCGATGCCTTTTTGGTCGGCGAGTCTTTGATGCGTCAGGATGATGTGGAAAGTGCGCTTAAAACCTTGAAAAACGGATAGTTTAGCTCAATATACCTATTGTGTGACCAATGTATGACCGAAATAATGTTATATTTACAAAAACGTAGGGTCTTGTAGATGAAACAAAGAATAAAGACGTTTTTTGGGATATTTTTGATTATTGCCGCTTTTGGTATAATCCTTAGTCTGGCTTTTCCGATTCTGAGTGATCCGAAACAAGCCGGAAGAAGCGAAGATCGCAGAGGTGTTGATTTCCCTTTTTTAAAGGGAGAAACAGCGGATGTGGTATTGGTCTATTTCGGCTATGTCGGGTGTACCCGTGTCTGTACACCTGCATTGAATGATTTGGCTGAAATTTACCATGAGGCACAGCGGCGGGAGTTTGAACACATTCCTGCGGTGTGGTTTATCAATATGACGCCCCAAATGGATCCTTTATCGGTGCGAAGCTGGGCTGAACACTTCGATAAAGGGTTTAAATCGTACGCTCCGAATGAAGCAGAGCTGCAAAAGATGGTACATACGCTGAATTTGGTTTATACCCGTTTAGGGGTTGAAGCCGAACATATGCCGTACGCCTATCTGCTTCAAAAAAAAGGGAAGGGGTATGAATTGCTCTATATTTATACCTCTTCCCCATATAATCGTGACTTAATTCTAAATGATATAGGAGCCTTCTGATGAACCTCACTTTCCTTTTTCCTGCACAGGACTCCTCTTTAAGTCCAGAAATCAAAGAGCGCTTAAAGGCAGATTTTGTCAAAGCCGACAAATTTATGCTTATTATCGGGATACTCTCTTTCTTAAGTGTTGCGTTTATCACTTCCATTCGCTATTCAACCTATCAGTTTGGATTGATTAACGGTGCACTTGCCTTAGGACTCATTGTTGTCGCCTATTTAGGATTTCGCGGTACCTTGATCGGACGCAGTGTTATCGGGATCGCTCTCTCTATTTTCCCAATGATTATGATTCAACAGCAGCTCGGTATGATCGAAATGCACTTCGGTTTATTCGTTATTGCGGCATTTTTAGCGATCTATAAAGATATCATCCCGATTTTACTGGCAACGGTTGCGGTAGCGTTTCATCACATTCTCTTTTTTGTCCTTCAATTAAACCATGCAACGATGTTCGGTTTGGATGTCATCGTCTTTTCGAGCGGCTGTGATATATGGATTTTATTGACCCATATCGCCTTGTTCGCGACTCAGGTTGTAGGACTCGTTTATATCATTGTGATGACCTCCCATCAGTTCATTAAAAGCAATCAGCTTCAAATTCAAGCCGATAATAATGTAAAAGCTTTGGAACATGGGATTAAAGAAGATTCGATGATGGTGAATGAAGCCGTCAGTATCGCGGAAGAGGTCTCTAAAGGGATTATAGAGCGGACGTTGGTCTCAACTCCTGCCAATGCTCAACTTAGAGAGCTTCGTGAAGTCTTTAACAGTATGCTTGGATCATTGCGTCAAATGGTGGGGCAAGATATTCGTGAGATCACCCGTGTGGTGGAATCGTACGGTAAATTGGATTTTACACAGCGTATTCATCAAAGCAGCGGAAAAATTGAACAATTGGTCAATCAGTTGGGTGACGATATCGCCGCGATGCTCCGTACGAGCCTCGCAAACGGAACGTCAATGGATGAGAGTGCGCAGCGCTTAAAAGAGAATGTGGAAGAGCTAGACCAATCTTCTCAAAAACAGGCACTTGAGATTCAAAAAACGTCGCAGGAAGTTGAAAATATGACCCAAAGTGTCGGAGATGTCCTTCAAAAAACGCAAGAGGTGATACGACAATCGGATGATATCAAAATGATTATTACCGTCATCGGAGATATCGCCGATCAAACGAATCTCCTCGCACTCAATGCAGCTATCGAAGCGGCACGGGCAGGGGAACATGGACGAGGATTCGCCGTGGTTGCCGATGAGGTTCGCAAACTCGCCGAGCGTACCCAAAAATCATTGTCGGAAATTAATGCCAATGTCGGTATTTTGGTTCAATCGATCAGCGATATCGGGGATGCGATTGAAGGGCAGTCTAGAGGGATCGTCGAGATCAATAACATTGTTTCGGGATTTGAGGTAGAGACGCAGCATAATGCGGAAATTGCACGAAATACCGACTCAATCGCTAATGAAGTTTTCATGATGGCGGATCGTGTCTTGAGTGAAGTGAAGGCGAAAAAGTTTTAGAACAGTAATTTTTCGGGATTATTTGTATAATAATAAACCAATATAATAGTTTCAATTTAGAAATCCAATGTTATAATTATTTAAATTAACGTCAGGGATAGTGAATGGAATCGTATACAACGTACAAACGGCTTATTGCTAAGACGGTTATTGTCTCCTTATTAACCAGTTTAGCCGTTGCTTTTTTGTACGGCGTCTACATTAAAAAACAAGCCGTTGACGATTTGGCCCGTGTTGATGCCCGTAAAACGAGCCGATTAGCCTTTGAAGCACTTTATTCTGCTATGGAAAAAGGGTGGAGCAAAGAGGAGTTGGATGCGATTATTGTTCGCTTGAACAAAGTTGAACCTAAAATGAGCATTAATGCTTATAGAAGTCCTATAGTTGCCGAACTTTTCGGGGATCGTAACAACGATAAGCAGATTCGAGACCACGACCCTATGGTTGCCAGTGCGATGAAGGGTGAAGAGATATTGGCGGGGGATGAGGAGATTCGCTATCTTTATCCGATCGTCGTTAAACAAGAGTGTTTAAGCTGTCATACCAATGCTAAAATAGGGGATATTAACGGCGTTATCGATGTCCGTTTTCCGGTTGCCAACCTCAAAATTTCACTCACTACGATGATTAACTCGTTTATTATCTTTTTTGTCCTCTTTACTATTGTCATTTTTGCTATTTTGTATTACAAACTGAATGAATTATTGGTTCAGCCTATCAAACAGTTTATTGTGATGATTCAAGATATTATCAGCAATAACGATATGGCCAAACGGATAAGTCTTAAAACGAAAATTCTCGAAGTCAAAAACATTGAAAATTATTTCAATAAAATGCTGGATTCGATTCAAGACTACTATGAAAAGCTCCAAGAACTCTCAGACCGTGATTATCTGACAGGACTCTATAATCGCCGAAAATTTGAAGAATTTTTGACCTATGAAGTGATGCGCTCGGTTCGTCATCACCATAAATTTACCGTTTTGATGATCGATTTGGATAATTTTAAATATATCAATGATACCTACGGTCACGCTTCGGGGGATTTGGTACTCAAAGAGGTAACGAATATTTTTGGATCGAACCTCCGAAATGCCGATGTTTTAGCTCGTATCGGAGGGGATGAATTTGCGGTAATTCTCCCTGAAACACCGTATGAAAGCGGGTATGCGGTAGTCGAAAAACTTCGCTCATCCCTTGAATCAACCCCAATTTCGTTGATGTTTGATCAAGTATCGTTAACGGCGAGTTTCGGAATAGCGGAATATCCGGAACAGGGTGAAAATATCACCGCACTGTTGACAGGATCGGATTTGGCAATGTATAAGGCTAAACGTGCCGGTAAAAATACGATTGCGCGTGCCGATCAAAGCGATCAGGAGATGGCGAGTGAGATTCAGAAAAAAGGGGAGTTCTTACGTCGTGCTATTGATGAAGATTGTGTAGAGCCTTTTGTTCAACCGATTTACGATGTACAAAGCGGAGAGATCTTCGGATATGAAGTTCTTGCCCGTATTCGTGACGGCCAACGCTATATGGCGGCGGGGCAGTTTATCGAAGTAGCAGAGAGCTTGGGCTTCGCACCTAAAATCGATCAAATAATTTTAACCAAAGGGTTATTGGCGCGTGAAGAGCGTGGGTTATGGGATAAACGCTTTTTCTTTAATCTTTCCACGAAAAGTCTTTTTGGCGGAGATTATGTTGATCTCATTAAAGAACATGGCGAACGAAACCCGAATCCGAGTTCCAGTACAGGAATTACGATTGAAATTTTAGAGCGTGAAGCGATTCATAACGTCAACGGGCTGATGGATATTATAGAAGAGCTGAAACAAAAAGGGATCAGTTTTGCGCTGGATGATTTCGGTTCAGGGTTTTCATCGTTTGTCTATCTTAAATATTTCGATACCGATTACGTCAAAATTGACGGTGAATTTGTCAAAAATATTGTTGTCAATGAGAAAGACCGCATTTTTGTAAAACATATTCATCAGATTGCGAAAGAGTTCGGGAAGGAAACCATTGCAGAGTATGTGGAAGATATCGAGACCCTTAATATCTTAAAAGAGATCGGTGTCGATTATGCGCAGGGCTTCCATTTAGGTCGCCCTCATCAACTCTAAGGGCTCTTAGCCCAATATCTTTTTAGCGCATTCGTTGATCCGTTTTCCATCTGCTTGAGCGCCGAGTGCTTTAGACGCCGCACCCATAACCCGTCCGATATCTTTGATCGATTCAGCTCCGGTTTCAGCGATGATAGTACGCAATGCAGACTCTAATGCTTCATCACTGAGCTGTGCAGGTAAATAGGTTTCAAAAATAGCCGCTTCGGAAGCCTCTTTTTCATACAAATCTTCACGTCCCGCATCACGGTATTGGCTCATAGCATCGTTGCGTTGTTTGACCTGTTTTTGGATAATTTTAATAATATCATCATCACTAAGCTCTTTGCGCTCATCCACTTCGATTTGTTTCATAGCACTGCTAAGAAGACGAAGTGCATCGCGCAACGCTACATTTTTCTCTTTCATAGCGGTTTTGATGTCATTGCTTATTTGTTCTTTTAAACTCATATCTACCCCTTGGAACTATTTTTGCTTATTATAGCCAAATATGACTCGGATGGAATAATGCGCATACCCCTCACCCTATCGATACTGTCGGCATCGTTGTTGCTTAGTGGTTGTAATGCGCGTCTTACCGAGCCTGAAATAGCCTTTACTCCCCCGAAATATGTCGAAGAGATGCCCTCACGGGAAGAAGAAAACAGTTTTGTGGCACGCGGAAGTTTGTTCGGTCAAGGGGATAGCCCCCTCTTTTCCGATCACAAGGCGATGCATGTCAACGATATTGTGACCGTCGTTATTTCAGAAACGGCAACCAGCTCAAATAAAGCGAGCAAAGCGTTGACGGAAGCGGATACTTTGGGGCTAAACGGCGGCCTTTTTAGCTCTGCAGGGAACAATTCAGCCGTCAATTCGGCGGTGGGAAAACTAAACGGTTTAGCCAATATCGGATTTAGTGCCGGATCAAGTTCCGACTACTCCGGATCAGGAAGTGCGACTAAAAATGCCTCTTTTTCGACGACAGTGTCGGCTCGTATCGTCAAAGTGATGGCAAACGGAAACTATTTTATCACCGGACGTCGTGAGATTATGGTGGACGATCAAAAACAGATTATGCAGCTCAGCGGTGTTATCCGGCCGTATGACATTGATCAAAACAATCAAATCAACTCATCAAAAATCTCAGATGCTAAGATCCTTTATGCCAATGAAGGGGATGTTGACCGCTCGATCAATCAAGGCTGGGCAAGTAAAATGGTCGGAGCCGTCTGGCCGTTTTGATAATCCGCTTCAGCGGATCATTTGCATCGGATCGATATGCGCGTTGCGCTGTGTTACCTGAAACATCAACTCTCTTCCCGCACGTCCGATAATCGAACCTTGTTTAAGCCGTTTGCCCACTTCGACCGTAGGGGCAATTTTGTCCAGATGGGCATAGATCGTATGCAGACCGTTGTCGTGTTCTATAATAACGACGTTTTCTAGCATCGCCGTCGGTTTGGCGAGGATAACTTTTCCGTTGAGTACCGATTTAACCTTGGCATCGGCTTCATTCGGACGTAATGAGACGGAGTCATTAAAGATTTTTATCCCGTAAATCGGATCGGTATAAGGGCCGAACCGTTTCGTTACCACGTAGCCATCTAGCGGAGCGATTGTCCGCTCACCCGAATACCCCGCAACATTGGAGGGGCTGTATTGGGCAACGGCCCGTTTGACATCTTCGGGGACCGGTTTGGAACCCGGTTTTTGTGCTACCCGTGATAGAGGAGCTTTTTTCGGTTTAAGCGATTCACGTTTAATAATATTGAGGTTAGCAAGGGTATTTTGAAGTGAACGCTGCTGATTAAGAATCTTATCCAACGATTTTTTATACTGATTTTTCTCTTTTTCAAGGAGTGCAATCGCTTTTTCATTCTCTTTTTTCGTCTCTAGCACTCTATTTTTTTGCTGGTCAATGACGGCAATTGATTTTTTAAGGACGGTGGTTTGAGACGAGAGCCCCGAAATTTTCTCGGCATTTTCGGAAAAGATGAAATTAAGCTCTTTAATCTCTTGCTGAATCTGTTTAAGATGCAGTTTGAGCGCCTCTTCAAGGATAATTGAATTGGCCTCTTTTGCACGATCGTCGTTGATAAGCAAAGAGATAGAGGTGTTGCGGGCTATCGCGAACACGAGACGTTGTTCGATATCGTTTTGGGTTTTAATCAAAAGAGCTTGCTGTGCTTCCAGTCCATGCAGCGTCGTTTTGTTGGATTGATAGACGCTCTCTTTGGATTTCAGCTCTTCGACGAGGGTGTTGATATGTTGTTGCTGCGTCCCTACAATTTGGCGCTGTTGGATAATTTTGGAGGCGGTAGCTTCGAGTTTAGCGTTGAGACTTGAGAATGTTTGTTTGGTTTGATTTAGCTGCGTTGAGGTTTTTTGAATTTTTTCATCTATTTTGGCGGCAGGGAGCGAAACCGCCAAAAAAGAGATTAAGAGAAGGGAGAAGGGGGTTCGCATCTATTCCTCTTCTTCGTTTCCGATGACGATCGTGAGGGTGAGGACGATAGAGACCCCGAGTGCTATTAGAAGCGAACGGACTCCGTCATTGACAAAATCAAACAATTCGATACTGATTCCGACCGTACGGAGCAATAGATCCATCCATCCGTATTGCTCGATCATAAAAAAGGCGAGGCACAGTACGATGGTCGCGATGATCGCATCAACGATGGCAAGGCGGAACAATACTGCGGAACGGAGCCATACGGGTGCCCCGAAAAGAGCCATAATCGACATACGATCGGCATGTTGAAACTGCCATAAACGCATCTCTTTCAAAATCAGAAGCGAGGTGACTGCCGCGATGGCGATAGAGAAGATTTGGACGACATCTTTAAACAAAAGCATCAGCTTATAGACGGTGTCATGGGTCTGGGCATACCCTTCAACCCGCTCGATAGCAGAGTGTTTTTCGAGCCGTTTTTGAAGTTTTGATATCTCTTGTGGGGTCGGGAAACGGCTTAGATAGAGGCGATAGAATTTTGGGAGGGTGAGTTTGAGCAAATCAAGATTCTTTTTCGTCATTTCACCTTTGAGCCGCTCCAATACCTGATCGGTAGCAATCGATTCGCTTCTCTCAATCAGGGAGTCCATCGCTTTAAATTCGGTCGCAGTGAGGGCTTTGTTGGAGACAACGATGATAGAGTAGTCATTTTTGAGACGATTTTCATACGCTTCGATGGTGCGATCTACCGCAACATAAATTTGTACCGAAAATAAAACGGTAAAGAGGGCAATAATGAGTGAGATATGATTTTTAAGAGATTTCATGCAGATTCCCCATCTCGATATGAAAATGTTTATACGGCACGCTGATGCTGGAAGGGATATGGTGTGTTACGACGACAATCGTTGTTTTGAGCTGAGTATTGGCCCCCTCTAGGAGATTCCAAATCACTTCCGATGAGTATTCATCCAAATTTCCGGTCGGCTCATCCGCTAAAATCAAAATAGGGTTGTGGGCGAGGGCACGCGCCATAGCAACTCGCTGCTGTTCCCCTCCGGAGAGTTCAGGGGGGTATTTGCCCGCTTGATGGATCAGTTTAACGTGGCCGAGAAGTTTTTGAACCTGTACGGCGCTCACCTCTTTCGTATATCCGGAGATAATAAGGGGGAGCATAACGTTTTTCTCAATCGTCCACTCTTTAATCAATTTGTAGTCTTGAAAAACGATACCGATATGACGACGGAGGAAATTAAGTTTGGAGGTACTGATACGGTTCATTTTGACACCGCCCACCATAAGTCCTCCTGCTCGGGGTTCTATAGCACCGTAAAGGGATTTTAGAAGGGTTGATTTACCGCTTCCGCTGGCTCCGGTGATAAAGACAAAGCTCCCCGCATCGATGGAAAAACTGGCTTTGCTAATGATGGTTTCAAACTCTTTGTACGACAGCGAGAGGTTTTCGGCAATAATGACTTTATCCATGAAGTAGCTCGTCTAATAAGATGTGGGCTTTGAGATTTGCACTTGAGCGAACGGGGAGAGAGGGGTAATAGCGTGCCGCGCCGTTTTCGAGGAGTACATAGGTACTCTCAGGGCGATCAAAACTTCCCATAGAGAGGCGGATCATACTTCCCGCTTTCCCGACGCTAAACATACGTTCGACGTGAATAAATCCCCAGTCGCGTTTATAGGTCTCTTTGGAGAGGCGATAGAGTGCATCGGCATCAATAGTTCCCTCTGAAAAAGTAAAAT